>Ga0097621_100000651_pt1 | contig 24541 bp, 22 predicted proteins | sample KBSMisM72_FD_73165 | JGI IMG/M metagenome (GOLD analysis project Ga0097621, IMG submission 73165) | Miscanthus rhizosphere microbial communities from Kellogg Biological Station, Michigan, USA - KBS Miscanthus M7-2 (version 2) (version 2) | ecosystem: Host-associated > Plants > Roots >... | reverse complement strand
TCGTTCGTCCGCGCCGGTGACGTGCTCTATCAGATCGATCGCAAGCCGCTCGAAGCCGCGTTGGATCAGGCGGTCGCCGACAAATCGACGGCGGAAGCGCGGCTGACGAAGACCACCAATGACGTCGCGCGCTACGCGCCCCTCGTCGCGAAACAGGCGGTGAGCCGGCAGGAGCTCGACGACGCGAAGTCCGCGCAGCAAGCGTCGCGTTCCCAAGTGGAAGCCGCCACCGCGGTCGTCGCTAACGCGAAACTCAACCTTGGGTACACGCGTGTCGTGTCGCCAATCTCCGGGCTGGTCGGGACGACGCAGGTGAAGCCGGGCAACCTTGTCGGCAAGAACGAACCGACGCTGCTGACGACAGTGTCGCAGGTCGATCCGATCCTGTTTCGCGTCGGCGTGACCGAAGCAGAATTCCTGAGGATCGCCAAACGCTACCCCGAGCGTATCGGCAAACCCACGCGTGCCGCGGGTGTCGAGCTCGTGCTCTCCGATGGCACCACGCATCCCTATACGGGCCGCGTCTATGCGATCGACCGTGCGGTCAATGCGACGACCGGCACGCTCGGGGTCCAACTCGAATTCCCGAATCCGGCATTCGTGCTCAGGCCCGGTCAGTACGGCCGCGCACGCGTGCTCATCGACATGAAAAGGGGTGCGCTGATCGTGCCGCAGCGTTCCGTGCAGGAACTTCAGAACTTGTACAGCGTCGCCGTCGTCACGCCGGACCACAAGGTGTCGTTTCGCAACGTGAAGGTCGGCCCGCGCGTCGACACGCGATGGGTGATCGACGAGGGACTCAAACCCGGCGAGCAGGTGGTGGTCGAAGGCCTCCAATTCATTCGCGATGGCATGACCGTCCGCACGCGTCCGTTCGCGTCGGGCGCCGTACCGGACGCCGCGAACTAGCCATGGCCAGCTTTTTCGTGAACCGGCCGATCGTGGCGATGGTGTTGTCGATCATTCTGGTGATGCTGGGCGCGGTCGCGATGCGAGGGCTGCCGATTGCGCAGTATCCCGAAATCGTCCCGCCTATGATTCAGGTGACGACGACGTTCATTGGCGCGAGCGCCACCGACGTCGAAGCGTCGGTGGCCACCCCGCTCGAGCAGCAAGTAAACGGCGTCGAAAAAGGCATCTACATAAAGTCCACCAACGCGAACGACGGCACCCTGACGTTGAAGGTGTCGTTCGAAGTGGGCTCGAACCAGGACATGGACAACGTGCTCACGCAGAACCGCGTGTCGCAGGCCATGCCGCAGATGCCGCAGTCGGTGAAGAACTACGGCGTGACGGTCAAGAAGGCGCTGGCGTTTCCGCTGCTCATCATCTCCATCAAGTCGCCGAAGGGCACCTACGACAACAACTTCCTGTCGAACTACACGACCATCAACGTCAACGACGCCATCGCGCGCATCCCAGGGGTGGGCCAGATCAACCTGTTTGGTGGAAGCGACTACGCGATGCGGGTGTGGCTGCGGCCGGATCGGATCGGACGGCTCGGGATTACCGTGCCCGACATCGCGAACGCCATTGGACAGCAGAATCAGTTGAGTCCAGCAGGCCAAATCGGAGGACCACCCGCAGCCCCCGGCACCGAATTCACCTACACCGTTCGCACACAGGGCCGCCTGCTCGACGAGAAGGAATTCGGCGACATCATCCTGCGTACGAACCCCGACGGTTCGCAGGTGCATCTCAAGGACGTCGCGCGCATCGAGCTCGGGACGATGCTCTACAACGCAGTGGGCCGCCACGACGGCAAGCCTGCCGCCGTCATCGCAGTGTTTCAAATCCCCGGCACCAACGCCGTGCAGGTCGCAAGCGCGGTGAAAGCGCAGATGGAGGATCTCTCGAAGCGCTTTCCCCGCGACATGGAATACTTGATCTCGCTCGACACCACGCTGCCGGTGACAGAAGGCATCAAGGAAATCGTCCACACGCTGTTTGAAGCCGTCCTGCTCGTCATCGTCGTCGTCTTCATCTTTCTACAGAACTGGCGCGCCACCCTGATTCCACTGCTGACCGTCCCAGTGTCTTTGATCGGCGCGTTCATCTTCTTCCCGCTGCTCGGCTTCTCGATCAACGTGCTGTCGCTGCTCGGTCTCGTCCTCGCGATTGGCATCGTCGTCGACGACGCGATCGTCGTCGTCGAGGCCGTGATGCACCACATCGAACACGGGATGGCGCCGAAGGAGGCGACCGTCAAAGCGATGGAAGAGGTGTCGGGGCCCGTCGTGGCGATCGGCCTGATTCTGATCGCCGTCTTCGTGCCGGTCGGCTTCATGGGCGGCATCACGGGCCGGCTCTACCAGCAGTTCGCGATCACGATCGCGATTTCGGTGCTGTTGTCGGTCATCAACGCGCTGACCCTGAGCCCGGCGCTGGCGGCGCTGCTGCTCAAGCCGGCGAGCGGAAAACGGACGCTGCTGACGCCGTTCTACAACTGGTTCAACCGAGTATTCGGCCGGACGACGGACGCGTACGTCAGCTTTGCGGGGATTCTGATCCGCAAGATGTTCCGCAGCCTCGCGTTCGTCGGCGTGCTCGTGTTCGCGATCGTCATGCTCGCGCGGCACATTCCCGGCGGCTTCGTGCCCGAGGAAGACCAGGGCTACATCATGGTGAACGCGCAGCTGCCGGACGCGGCGTCGCTCGAGCGCACCGACGCCGTGATGCGGAAGGCCGAGGCGGTTCTCGAAAAGCACGAGGCGGTCGAGGGGTTCAACACCATCAGCGGGTATTCGCTCTTGACGTCGGCGTACTCATCGAACATGGGCTTCTTCTTCGTGCAGCTCAAGCCGTGGGAAGAGCGGCACGGCGAAGTGCTGCATGCGCGCGGCGTCATCGACGCGCTCAATCGCGAGTTCCGCCGCGACATTCCCGAGGCGGGTGTGTTCGCGTTCGGTCCGCCTGCGATTCCCGGTCTTGGCACCGGCGCGGGGTTCACGATTCAGCTGCAGGATCGCAGCGGGTCGACGCCGGATTATCTCGCGACGCAAACACAGCGTTTCATGGAGGCGGCGAGGAAGCGTCCAGAGATCGGCCGAATCGCGACCCTCTATCGCGCCATGGTGCCGCAGGTGTTCGCCGACATCGATCGAAGCAAGGTGATGAAGTCCGGTGTGCCGCTGAACGACGTCAACACGACGCTCGGCGCGCTGCTCGGCAGTTCGTACGTGAACGACTTCAACCGTTTCGGCCGTGTATATAAGGTGTACCTGCAGGCCGAGTCGGAGTTCAGGCGCGACCCGAGTCAGCTTGGTCTGTTCTACGTTCGCAACCAGACGGGCGACATGGTGCCGCTCGACACGTTGCTGTCGACGCGCCCCAATGCCGGGCCCGAGTTCACCAACCGTTTCAATCTGTTTCGATCCACCGAGCTGACGGGGGTGCCCGCCGCCGGGTACTCGTCGGCGCAGGCGCTGACCGCCCTCGAAGAAACCGCCAAAGCCGTCTTGCCCTCCGACATGGCGTACGACTGGGCGGACATGTCGTACCAGGAGAAGAAGGCGCCTGGTGTCGCGGTCGTGTTCGCTCTGGCCGTGTTCCTCGTGTTCCTGATTCTGGCGGCGCAGTACGAAAGCTGGGGCCTGCCGTTCAGCGTGCTGCTCGGCACGCCGTTCGCGGCGTTTGGCGCCTATCTCGGGCTCTGGCTGGCGCGGACGTACGTCTCTGAAAGCTACGTGAACAACGTCTTCGCGCAGATTGGGCTAATCATGCTCATCGGCCTCGCCGCGAAGAACGCGATCCTGATCGTCGAGTTCGCCAAGGTGGAGCGCGAGCAGGGCAAGCCGTTGATCGACTCTGCGCTTTCGGCAGCCAAACTGCGTCTTCGCCCCATTCTCATGACGGCATTCGCGTTCATCCTGGGCGTCGTCCCGCTGCTGACCGCCACCGGCGCCGGCGCCGAGGCGCGCAAGGTGATGGGCGCCACGGTCTTTTCCGGAATGCTCATCGCGACGATTCTCGGCGTCTGCCTGATTCCGATGCTCTATGTCGCCGTCGAGAGGACGACAGGGAGCCGGTGACGTGACGCGATGTTGGTGCCGCACGCTGCCGATTGTGCTGTTGACCGTGCTGGCGTCCGGATGTGCGGCGGCCGGGAAGAACTACACTCGGCCACAACTGCCGACGCCGGTGATGTACCGGTTTGCGGATCTCGTACAGGCCCAATCGCTCGCCGACGCGCCGTGGTGGGGCGTGTTCACCGACCCCACGCTGCAAGCACTCGTACAGGACGCCATCGCCAATAATCTCGATTTGCAAGTCGCGGTTGCGCGCGTCGAGCAAGCGCGCGCGACGGCGGGGATAGCGAAGTCGTTCCTCTATCCGCAGGTCGACGGCTCCGCGACCTACGGCGTTCAGCAGAACATCACCAAGACGGACGACGACGTGGAGCACGGAGGGACGTACGGGTTCCAACTCGCCTGGGAGATCGACATCTTCGGCCGGCTCCGTCGCGAAAAGGAGGCGGCGTTCAGCCGGTTGTTGGCGACCGAACAGGGGCGCCGCGGAGTGCTCGTGACGCTTGTCGGCGACGTGACGTCCACCTATTTTCTGCTTCGTCAGTTCGACTGGCAGCTCGCGATCGCGCGCCAGACGCTCGTCGTCAACGATCAAACCGTGGCGTATTTTCAGGCGCGCCTGGATGGCGGCGTGTCGAACCGGTTGGAGGTCGATCGGATCCGAGCCAACCGCGAAGTGACCGCCGCGTCCATTCCGGAGCTCGAGCGGCAGATTGCCGTCGCCGAAAATGCGCTGTCGCTGTTGCTGGGCCGCGTGCCTGGGCACATCGAACGAGACACCGTCGACGATCGCGGCTTTCCGACGTCGGTCTCGCCGGTGCTTCCACCGCTGCCTCCTCCAATTCCGCCGGGAGTGCCGGCGACGCTGCTCGGGCGTCGGCCAGACGTGCTGGGGGCCGAACAACTGCTCGTCGCCGCGAACGCGGACGTCGGCGCCGCGAAGGCGCGATTCTTTCCAACCATCAGCCTCAGCGCATTCGGCGGCGGCATCAGCGGCGACCTGGCGAACCTGCTGGGCGGGGCTGGCGGCGCGTGGACGGTCGCGCCGTCGCTGCTTCAGCCCGTCTACAACGCGGGACGCCTCCGCAGCAACCTCGAACTCGAGCGCGCCCGCATGGCGGAAGCACTGGCCGACTATCAAAAATCCGCGCTCAACGCGTATCGCGAAGTCGCCGACGCGCTCGTGGCGATCGCGAAGCTGGCGCAAACGCGCACGCACCAGGAGACCGGCGTCGTCGCACTGCAGGATGCCGCCGACCTGGCGCGCGATCGGTATGAATCTGGGCTGGCGAGCTACATCGAGATCCTCACTGCCGATCAAGAGCTCTTCAATCGGCAGCTACTGCTGGCGGAGACGCGGGGCGCTGAGTTTCGAGCGCGTTCCGAGCTCTATCGTGCACTCGGTGGAGGTTGGCAGTGAAGCGGAAGAAATACGAGAGCGAACTGCGGCGACTGCAGGCCAAGCTGTGCGGACTGCAAGAGTGGGTGAAAGAAAGAGGTATGCGGGTCGTCGTCGTCTTGGAAGGCCGGGACGCCGCGGGGAAGGGCGGAACGATCAAAGCCATCACCGAGCGCGTCAGCCCGCGCGTGTTCCGTGTCGTGGCGCTGCCGGCGCCCTCAGACCGCGAGAAGACGCAGATGTACCTGCAGCGCTACTTCCAGCATTTCCCCGCGGCGGGCGAAATCGTCCTCTTCGATCGCAGCTGGTACAACCGGGCTGGCGTCGAGCAGGTGATGGGGTTCGTCACCCAAAAACAGTACAAGCGGTTTCTCCAGCTGTGTCCGCTGTTCGAGCGCCATCTTGTCGAATCAGGCATCGTGTTGATCAAGTTCTGGCTGGAGGTCGGCAACAAGGAGCAGGAACGGCGATTCAAGGCGCGCGTCGACGATCCATTGCGACAGTGGAAGCTGAGCGCCATGGATTTGCCGTCGCGACGGAAGTGGTACGAGTACTCTCGCGCGCGGGACGCGATGCTAAAAGCGACGGACAAGTCATTCGCGCCGTGGCACATCGTGCGTTCCGACGACAAACGCCGCGCCCGGCTCAACTGCATTGCCGAGCTCCTGCACCTCGTTCCGCATAAACGTGTGCCGCGGCCGAAGGTGAGAATCCCAAATCGTTCCCGCAAGCACGCCTACGACGACGAGGCGTCGATCGCCAGACGTCGATTCGTCCCGGACCGCTACAGATGACCGTCGTTGGCGCTCAGGGCTGTGCGTGCTCCGCAAAGTACGCCGTAATCGATCCGTCCGGCCACTCGCGCACCACCAGCAGCTGACGGCGCGCCTCTACGTACACGAGGGGCCACTCTTTGCTGGGCGTCTGGTGGCGGATCGCCACCATCTCCCGAATCGCGGCGAGATCTCGCAGTACACCGGGATCGAATCCATGCCACATCCGCTGGTCCCTTTCCGCTGTTGGAGTTGGGACCAGTATGGCACGGGGCGCAAGACAGCTCTGCTGATGCGGCCTCAACCGCAATCACTGACCGGTGAACGCCCTCCGGCCGGCTTCAGCCTCGCGCCTGGCGAGGATGGGCATGTAATCGGCCGCGGGACGGCCACGGCGAAGCAGATCGGCGAGCGCGCCCATATGCGGATCGATGTGAGCGAAGTACGCCTTCAGGCCCGCGCACAAGTAGTTCAGGCCGGCTTCGCCGTCAGGCGTGTCGAGGAAACGATTCTTCGGACACTCTCCATGGCAGGCGAACAAGTACGAGCACTGGCGGCAGTACGCGGGCAGGGACGTTTGCTTGTCGCGGCCGAATTGCCGCTGCTGATCGCTGTTCACGAGTTGAATCAGCGGCGTTTTCAGGATATTGCCCAGCAAGTACTTTGGCTCGACGAAGTGATCGCACGAATAGAGATCGCCGTTGTGCTCGAGAGCGACGCCATCGCCGCAGGTTGGCCGGAAGATGCATAGGGACGACGTGCCGCGGAGCCACGAGATGAGCACGCCGTCGAACATCTGCACGAACACGCGCCCGACGTCGTTGTGGATCCACTCGTCGAAGATCTCGATGAGGAACCGGCCGTACTGTTCGGGTTTCACCGACCGATTCGTGACCTGCCGTCCCTGCTGCAGAAGGTTTCGTCCGTTGTCGTTGACGCGTTCGACAATCGGAATCAGCTGGATGTAGCGGGCACCGAGATCGTCGCGGAAGAACCGATAGACCTCGAGTGGATGCTGGCTGTTGACGTCGTTGATGGTGCAGAGGATGTTGAACTCGACGCGCTCCTTCTGCATCAGTCGCAGGCCCGCGATCACCTTGTCGAACGTCGGGCCCCCGCCCTTGTCGCGTCGATACGTGTCGTGCATTTCTCTTGGTCCGTCGACGCTGATGCCCACGAGCACCTCGTGCTCCCGCAGGAACGCGCACCACTCGTCGTTGAGGAGGACGCCGTTGGTCTGAATCGTATGCTGGATCCGCACACCGGGACGTCGGTACTTCTCGACGGCCACCATCACGCGACGATAGAAGTCGAGTCCCATCAGCGTCGGTTCACCGCCCTGCCAGGCAATTGTGACTTCGGGGGCCGATTGCGCGGCGATCGTCTGCTTGATGTAGCTTTCCATCACCTCGTCAGACATGTGGAACGAGCTGTTCGGATAGAGCTCCTCTTTGGCGAGAAAGAAACAGTAGGCGCAGTCGAGATTGCAGATAGCGCCTGTCGGTTTGGCCATGACGTGGAAAGCCTGCAGGTTCATCGGCGGTCCTCCCGTGTTAAGCGGCGCGCGATGCGTCGAAGACGATGTGGTCGTAGTGCCAGAGCCGCTCGATGAATGCAAGGGCCCGGCGCTCGTGGTCGCGGTCCACGGCTGCTGACGCCAGAACCTCGGCGATCGTGCGTGTGCCGTCGATAGCGCCGCGCACCCGATCTTCGAGCTCATCGATCGGCAGAATCAGATCGGTGAACTTGTGCGCGCGATTGATCAGCACCGCGGCGCTGCCAGGGGGCAGCTTCTCGCGCACGCAGATCGTCCACGGCAGTGCGATCGGCACGTAGCCGCGCCAGGAATCGCCGGCGAAGCCGATCGGTTGGTGCTCACCTTCGCGATCGTCGCGGTAGGCGATGAAGCTATGCGAGACCATCGTGCCGCGGAACAGTTCGACCGCAGCGTGCTGGCTGGGCGTTGGCAGCGCAGCGATCCGCGCGGCGTGCGGGCTGTTCGCGAGCGTCCCGCACACGGGAAGGTACGGCGCCTGTTCAATCCATCGGCCGAATGACATCCCGCATCGTGCCAGCCAGGCGTGCACGTCTGTCACCGTGAACGCGCGATCCAGTGGATGGAGCAGTGCGTCGGCGATGGCGTCGGGCTCGCGAAAGTCCTTCGCCTTGGACAGGACGGTCGCGATCGGATGGTCTCTGGGTAGCGAGTCGAGCGTCGCCGCGAGAGCGCCAAAATCGGGTTGCGAGGTCCCGAGGCCGAGCAGGCGGCAGAAGGCCTGCATCATGTAGATTCCGGCGCGACCGTACGGCGCGTACACCATCAGTCGCATCGCGCCCCGCAGATTCAGCACGTCGCGAAGCGCACCAAGCCCCTCATCCGGATCAGGCAGGTGATGGAGCACGCCCGTGCAGACGATCAGGTCAAACGACCGGCCAAGATCGCATACGTGTTCGATTGGAAGCTCGTGAAGCTCCAGGTTGTCAAGACGGTACCTGTGCTGGAGATCGCGCGTGTGTCTCAGGCTCGTCGCGCTGACGTCGATGGCCGTGACATGCGCGTGTGGCTCTCGAAGCGCGTAGCGTGCCGCTTGTGACGTGCCGCACCCAGCGACGAGGATGTCGAGATCCTCTCGGTGTCGATCCGCCGGCCATGTCTGATGGAATAGCGCGCGCCGCCGTTGCGCGCTGGCCACCTTCCCGCGATCGTCGTCGAGACGTGCGAGTGGCGGAGGATACGGCATCCGCTCGTAGAAGTCGCGGACGTCGTCCGCGACGTGACGTTGAACGACATCCCCGGCGGCCAGGTTCGCCGCCGGGGATGATCCGATTCGCCCCACGTTACTTGTGGGCCTGGACTTGCTGCATCACCGAGTCCAGGTTGAACGAGGCTGGCCTCTGTCGTGGCGGGAACTTGATGAAGTTGTCGATTTCCGACCCCACGACCTCCTGCGCGAGATACAACTGTGGCACGTGATTGATCAGCCAGTCGTAGTAGACATTCGAGTTGAAATCGGCCCTCTCGAATGGGTCACGGCGCAAGTTGTAGATGAGGGGCAACCGCAGCTTGACGAACGGCTCCGCCCAAACCGCAGTTGATGTGGCTCGCTGCACCGAGAACACCAGTTTGTAGTCGCCCACCCGAAGCGCCATGACTTCGCCGTCATCGCTCATGTACATGAGCGCCTGTCTCGGGCTCTCCTTTGTCTGACCGGTCAGGTACGGAATCATGTTGTGACCGTCGAGATGCACCTTGAACGTCTTGTCCCCGACCTTCTGGCCGTTCTGGAGCTGCTGGGCGACGTCCGCGTTGCCGGCGATCGCCAACAACGTCGGGAACATGTCGATGTGGGAGCCGATGCCGTTGAAGATCGTGCCGGCCTTGATCTTGCCCGGCCAGCGGATGAAACAGGGCACGCGCCAGCCGCCCTCCCAGTTCGTATCCTTCTGACTGCGGAATGGCGTGTTGGCGGCATCCGGCCACGTGTCGTTCTCGGGACCGTTGTCGGTGGAGTACATGACGATGGTGTTGTCGGCGATGCCGAGCTCGTCGAGCTTGTCGAGCATCTCGCCGATCTGCTCGTCGTGCGTGACCATGCGATCGCTGTAGTCGTCCTGTCCGCTCTTGCCGCGGTTCTTGGCGGCGAGATGCGTGCGGAGGTGGCAAGCCGTCGAGTTGTACCAAAGGAAGAATGGCTTGTCTGCCTTGGCCTGCTTCTCCATCCACGTAAGGGCCGCTGACGTGATCTCCTCGTCGACGGTCTCCATGCGTTTCTTGGTCAACGGCCCGGTGTCCTTGATCGTCTGCTTGCCGACTTTGCCCCAACGGGGATCAGTCGTCGCGTCATCCTTGTCGGTCGCCATGCAATGCAGCACGCCGCGGGGTCCAAATTTCTCCTTGAATCCCGGATTCTTGGGATAGTCGGGCAGCTCTGGCTCTTCTTCGGCGTTCAGGTGATAGAGGTTGCCGAAAAACTCGTCGAAGCCATGAACGGTCGGCAGGAATTCATTCCGATCGCCGAGATGATTCTTGCCGAACTGGCCGGTGGCGTAGCCGAGCGGCTTCAGCAGTTCGGCGATGGTCGGGTCTTCTTTCTGAAGTCCAACGGTGGCGCCGGGCATGCCGACCTTCGTCAGGCCGGTACGAACTGGATTCTGACCAGTAATGAAACACGCACGGCCGGCGGTGCAACTCTGTTGGCCGTACCAGTCAGTGAACGTCGCGCCTTCTTTGCCAATGCGGTCGATGTTCGGCGTCTGGTATCCCATCATGCCCATGCTGTAGCGGCTGATGTTCCACATGCCGATGTCGTCGCCCCAGAGGATCAGGATGTTCGGTTTCTTCGATTGAGCCATACGCACGGTCCTTTCAACTCGCGGGTTGGGGGAGATCATTCGTCGCGCCGCGATCCACTCTGACTTATAGAACGCGGCGTCGAACGCGCCTATGCAGATTCGGCAAGCGAGAGTGCACGCGTAAACGTTTGTGTGTATGCCGGTTCTGCATAGCGGCGGAGAGATCGGCCCGCATAGTTTTTCAATCAGAGGGCGAACGACGTGGAAGCGCTTCTTCATACGGCGATGCATTGGTGCGTGCTCGGCATCGAAGTCCTGGCGGTGGCGGTCATCGTGATCGCGATCGCCGACGGCATCGTGCGATACGTCGTCAACGCACGCGCGGGTGACGTGTATCAGTTCTTCAAAGTGCGTCTCGTGAAAGCGTTGCTGCTCGGGCTCGAATTGCTCGTGGCCGCAGACATCGTTCGCACGGTCGCGGAGGACGCGACGCTGATGAACGTCGCGGTGCTCGGCGCGATTGTGTTCGTGCGGACGTTCTTGAGCTGGTCGCTCGTCGTCGAAATGGAGGGCCGGTGGCCCTGGCAGAACGCCACATCGAACAGGCCCCCGGCGACAGTCAGGGAAGCGGCGTAGTGGAGGCGACGGCCGCCGTGACGACCAACGACCTCGCGCTCGAGAGGAACGGGCTCGCGGCCGAACGCACGCTCATGGCGTGGATTCGAACCGCGCTCGCGATGATCAGCTTCGGCTTCACCATCGGCAAGCTCGGCGACGCGCTCAGTTCATCGAAGGTGAACCTGTTGTTCGGTCGCACGACGGACATCGTCGGCGTGGCCTATTACCTCGTGATCATCGGTACGGCCTCGCTCGTGGTGGCCGCCGTTCAATACAAGGTCGAAGTGGCGGCCCTCGTCCGCGAAGGCATGAAGCGCCGGCGCAGCCTCGCGTTCGTGATTGCCGTCCTCCTGAGCCTGCTCGGTATGTTCGTTTTCACGGACCTCGTGACGCGGATGTGAGCGAAAGGAAGGCAGATGGCTCTTCCGAGTTTTCCGAACGTCGACCTATTTTCGGCAGGCGTCAACGCGCTGAACGGCGTGCTCGTCGCCCGCAACCCATCGCACAACCGGGGCTACACGTTGCTGGGGCTGTTGATCATGGCGTTTTTCGGCGGCATCGGCGGCGGTGTGTCCCGAGACATGCTGCTCAACGAGATTCCGTCGCCGCTGCGTGACCCGAAGTACGTCGTCGTGTGCGTCCTGATGGGACTACTGGGATTGGCGATCTACCGGTACTCCGAGACGAAGGAAGAGCAGTTTCGCACGAGGACGCTGGCGTTCTGCAAGTCGTTCTCGCTGCCTTGGTTTGCGATCCTCGGTGCGCATAAGGCGCTCGACCACGACCTGGGGATCTTTGCGGCTGTTGTCATCGGCGTCATCGCTACCACCGCCGGAGGCGTCTTCATCGACCTTTTCTCCGGCGTCACGCCGGAAGTCGTGATGCCGAAGGAGCACGTCGTCACGACAGCAGTGGTAGCGGGCTTGACGTATTCGCTGATCGCCCGGTACGCGACGGGGCTCGCGCTCTTTCACGTCACCTTGATTGCAGCGGCGGGCGCGTTTTGTTTCCGCGTGCTTGCCGTCAAGGAACACTGGCCGCAGATCGTGTTTGCCGCGCCGCCTTTGCTGAAGAAGGTCGGCGGTTCGCGCTGATTCAACTGATTCACGTCGACGAAGGAGTTGATATGGACGACATTTGGGCCCGATTCACCACCGACATGATCGCCAGAGTCAGCGGGCCGATGAAGTTCAGGCTCGTGCTTCAGCCGGTTATGGCGGCGTTCTTCGCGATCCGTTCAGGGCTGGCGGACGCCAGGGCGGGCAAGGCTCCGTATCTCTGGGCGCTCGCCTTGGGTCGCGGTTCACGCGAGGCCATGGTCGAAAGCGGCTGGAAGAGCGTCGGCAGGGTGTTCATTCTCGCCGTGGTGCTTGATGTCGTGTACCAACTGTACGTGCTGCGCTTCGTCTACCCGGTGCAGGCGATCGTCGTCGCGTTCATTCTCGCGATCGTGCCGTACATAATTCTGCGCGGACTGACCACGCGTCTGGCGCGATGGAACGCAGAGAGGCACCACGACCAGCCGCAGACGCCACTGACAGGTCCTCACCACGGCGGCGCGCCGCCGCATCCTCCTCGAATCTGATGCTCGGGTTCGATCTCGATCTGTGGGACTACATCACGTTCGCGGTGATGTTCCTCATTGGTGTGGGCGCGGTTGCCGGAGTGGTGTTCGTTCTTGGTTTGCCCGGCAGGATCGCCGTGGCCCGCAAGCATCCGGATGCCGAGGCCGTCACTCTGCTTGGATGGGCGGGAGGATTCGCACTGGTGCCGTGGGTGAAGGCCTTCATCTGGGCGTTCAAGCCCACCGACGTCGTCGACATCCGGAAGCTTCCGCTCGAGGCCCCGCAGTCCACTGAGAAAGAGCTCGCCTCGCCGAAAGCGATCGAATCGAGCCCCGGCGCCGGTCCCAAAGCTGTGGAACGACAGGCCGGCGGCGAGTCGCGGGGAAGTGACGACCAGAAAATAGCGTCATGACGATCGCGCTCGTCATCGTCGTGGTGTATATCGGCGTCGCGTATCTGGTCTTCGTCAAGTTCAAGTGGATCAAATTCAGCATCACGTGGGGCGTGATTTGTGCCCTGACCGGGCTGCACGTCGTTCTCGTGTTCATCATCGGCCTGCATTTCATGACTCCCTATTCGACAGACGCACGGGTCATCCAGCAGACGATTCAACTCGTGCCTCGGTTGCCGGAACCAACGTTGGTCAAGCAAGTGCTCGTCAAGCCGAACACGCCGGTGAAGAAGGGGCAGACGCTGTTCCAATTCGATCGGACGCCGTATGAGAACAAGGTCAACGAACTGCAGGCGGCGCTCGCCGCGGCCAAACAGAACGTGTTCAGTTTGAAGAATGACGTGACGACGGCGCAGGCGGTTGTGGCGCGCGCCAGGGCTCAGCGGTCCGCACTCGACGCGCAACGCGGGATCTTGGTGGCGAATCTCGACCTCGCCGAGGCGAATCTACTCAAAGCCCAGGCCGTACGAGACTACGCGAAGCGTCAGTACGAGCGATACGAGGCGCTTGCGAAGGACGACGCTGGCTCCGTCGAAGCGTTCGAGAAATGGGACTACGACCTGAGGGAAAAAGAGGCGACTGTCAGGGAAGCCATGACAAGTATCGACAAGGCTCGCCTGCAGCTCACGTTGTGGGATTCTGACGTCGCTGCCGCGAACGCAGCCGTCAGCGAGGCTGAAGACAACGTGCGCAAGGCGCAGATCGCTTACACATCTGAGATTGGCGGCGTGAATACCGGCGTCGCCCGGATCGCCGCCCAACTGGCGGAATCGCAGTACTACCTCGACAACACGACGATGGTGGCGCCCGTGGACGGGATGATCACCAATCTTCAGGTCGTGCCCGGGATGGTCGCAGGCATCGTGCGATTCGGCGCGATTGCGGCGCTCATTGTCGACGAGGGCCGCTACATCCTCGGCACCTATTACCAGGAGCAGTTGAAGTATGTGAAGCCCGGCATGCCGGTCGAAGTAGCCATCGATCTCCATCCCGGTCAGGTTTTTCCAGGAAGGGTCGAGAGCATCTGGTGGGCGAGCGGAACCGGCCAGCTTCTGCCAAGCGGAGATCTGCCGTCGTTCGATCCGCCGCCTGTCGTTCCACAAGGGCGATTCGCCGTGGCGATTGTGCTGAACGTTCAGGACGCAAGCGCGTTCCCCATCGGCGCGCGGGGAGCCTCGGCCATTTACACCACCGGTGGGGCCTGGGCGGCGTTGCGAAAGGTTTCGATCCGCACGTACACCTGGCTCAATTGGCTTTACCCGACCACGTTGTGATGCGCGGCCTGTACGACGGCGTCGTCGTATGCGCGCTTGCGATGGGTTTGTCGGCGTGTGCGCTTCGTCGGCCTCCCGCGCGATCGGAGGTCGTCGACAAGGCTCTTCCCTCGCCGGTGACGATCCCTGCCGAGTGGACACCCTCGTCGGCGACCGGCGGGGACGTGGTGAACGATTGGGTGAAGACCTTCAACGATCCAGGGCTCGAGACGATCGTCAATGAGGCGATTCAGCACAACACGAATCTGCGGAAAGCAGCCGCCGTCGTCGAGGTGGCCCGGCAGTCTGCGGCGCTGGTCGGCGCACGCCTGAAGCCTAACGTCACGCTGCCGTTGGGAGAATCGGCCGTCAAAGAGAAAGATGAGGACGCGTTCCAGAGCAACCGGGCCTACGTACAAGTCGCCTGGGAGGTGGATGTCTGGGGCCGCATCAGGTCAGAGCGAGCCGGAGCCGTTGCTGCCTATCAAGCGACTGCACTCGACTATGCGTTCGCGCGTCAATCCCTCGCGGCCGTGACGGCGCAGCACTGGTACCTCGCCATCGAAACACGCCAGCTCGTCGATCTGTCGCAGCGGAGCGTCGAGATTTTCGCGACGCTTGTCAGGCTGGCCGAGGCGAAGTACGCCGCAGGCCAGGTCTCGCCGCTCGACGTGGCCGAAGCCAACGCGGTGCTGAACGAAGCGCTAGCGGAGCTGGAGCGCCTTCAAGGTTTGTACAGCGACATCCGGCGCACGCTCGAGGTGCTGGCGGGTCGCTTCCCATCCGCCGAACTGGAGGTCGCCCGAGACTACTCGCCACTCCCGCCACCGGTCGCCGCTGGACTACCGACGGCGTTGCTTGCGAGGCGTCCCGACATTCTTGCCGCCGAGAGCGAGGTCGTCGCGGCGTTCCGAGGGCTCGCGTCGGCCCGCCTGGCGTTGCTTCCCACAGTGACGCTGACGGCGGAGGGAGGCCGCGTCAGCGATGCGCTGCTCGACATTCTCAAGTTGAATCCGTACCTCGTCGCCACTGGTCTCGGCCTCTTCCAGCCGATCTTCAATGGCGGCGCGCTTCGGACGCAGATCAGAATTGCCTCGGCACAGCAGGAGAAAGCGATCGCGAACTATGGGAGCGTGGCGCTGGCCGCGTTTCGTGACGTCGAGGTCGCGCTGAACAACGAGCGAGTCCTTGCAGAGCAGCTGAAATTTCAGAGTCAGGCGCTCGCGAGTCGAAGTGAAGCGGTTCGCATTGCGACACTTCAGTACCAGGCAGGCGCGCTGTCACTCCAGCCGGTGCTGCAACTCGAGGCCGGCCAACTCGCGATCGCGGCAAGCGTCATCAAATTGCGGGACGCTCAGTTCGCCAATCGCATCGCGCTTCATCTGGCATTGGGCGGCGGTTTCGATGCGGCGTCCGCCACTTTCATCCCGTGAATGAAATGCGCCACCTTCTGACCTGATTCTTCCGTGTAGTACACGATGACGGACGTGCCGCGCTGCAGCCCAGCGAGCCCTGCGGCGTTGCCCTGGACCTTCGTGTCTTTGTCCACCTTAATGACATGTTCTACGCCGTCGACCGTCTTCACCACGAGCCTGTCGAGGCCGTTGTAGATCGTGTCCACATTTCCGGGCAGCACAAGAGTGCCGGCTGCGCCCGAACCCGACACGCCGGCACGCTGTGCTCCGGCGGTGAGCGCGCTGTATGTGAGGAACCCGCCGACCGACGCGAGCAGAGCGCGTGAGAGGAGGCTCGTGTAAGTCGCCATGCCAGTTGATATTGCAACGCTAATTCCGCATGTCCGTCACAGTCGTGTTTGAACCTGCGAGGGAGCTTCGCTAAGCTGGAACCATTCAGCAACATGTCACGGCCGGCTGCCGCATCCCGACGGCAGGTCGTGATCTCCGAAGTCTGGAGAACGCATGATGGGTTCCCGCCGCCGCACCCTCGTCCTTGCCTCTCTCGTCGTCTCCGTCGCCGCCGCATCCGGCTTCGCCATGGGCGTGTTCCACGCCCGGCGGGCGTCGGGCGCCACGGTTGTCGCGACCGTGCGAGCCGAGGACGCGCGCGCACGTCTCGTCGCTGACGTGAAAGCGCAGATCGCGAACGAGATGGGACTGGTGCCTGTCAGCCTGCTGCGCGACCGTCGTTCGAGCTTCGTCGAGCTGTACGCGTACGACGCGCTCGGCAAGACGCACTACGGCACCGCCGGCTATCTCGGCCACGGGTACTTCATCACCGTGAAGCATGCGGTGATTGGGCTGAGCGGCGACGCACGAACGCCGTCGACGCCTATCGACTCGGTGAAGCTCGTCTATCAGGGCAAGGAGATTCCGGCGAAGGTTGTCGACGCGGGCGATGCGAACGTCGAAGTCCATCGCGGCGACTGGGCGATCGTCAAGAGCCGCGACGTCGATCTCCCGCCGCTTCATGTCGACACCGCGTTCAAGTTCGACTTTGCGGAACCGGTCTTTCGCCTGGGGAACGACTACTCGCGGGGCATCATCCTCTCGAGCGGGTACGTCGGACAGCGGCTGCCGAACGGGCTCGTGACCTGCCTCATCGACGGGCATCCCGGCGTCTCCGGCGGCGGCGTGCTCGATCAGCGCGGACGCCTGGTCGGAATTCCAATCGGCCGGCTCGACGGCGACTATCGATTCTCGTTCCTGCTGCCACTCCGTCCGGAGATGCTGCGGAAGGTGCGCGACGTTTTAGAAGACATTCAGAACTGAGGCGATCGCAGCACGTTGACGTACGAGACGATGCCTCCGCTGATGGTCGCGGAGATCGTCGTCATCGTGGTGCTGAGTGCGATCGTGCGGGCCGTGCCGGTTTGGTCGGTCGTCGCGGTCGGCGGATCGAGTGAGCCTGCGCCGATGGTGAACGCGACCGGGACGTTCGGCACGCCGTTGCCGTCGGCGCTCAACACCGTTGCCAGGACGTCGAGCCGTTCGTCGGCGCGCGACTCGGCGTTCAGCACGAGGCGGTTCGGGACCGTGGCCGCGCTGGGGTTGGTCGGCAGCACGGGCAGCGGCGGCGGCTCGTACGCCTCGCACGCAGGCACGAAAGCGGCCAACGTCAGGACAAGAAGCGCGCGCAATCTAAAGGTCGCCGCCACCGGTTCGCTCCGTTGAAGTTTGCGAGCTGAGATACTCGCGGTAGTTGTTCGGCGTCACGCGAATCGTGACGGCTTCACCTGACTCTCCCAAGGGCTTGCCGGCTGCGCCGTTGATCGCGTACGACAGGGCCGCGGGATCACCAACGCGCAGCACGATCTCTTCGCGCCCTTCGATTCGCGCAGTCTCGCCCGCACTCAGCGTCCGATAAATCACGCGCTCGCCGTCGGCGGTCGCTGACAGCCAGCATTCCTGCGTGGCATGTACTTCGATGCTGAGCGGGCCGGTCGATGGCGGCGGCGGCGTCGTTTGCGCGGGAGCCTCGCCGCTTGTGGCCACGGCGGAAAGGGCGACGCTCGGTGCGGCGACGGGAGCGGGTGGTGCGAGGGTGTTGTTCGTCGCAGCCCGACGCGCCATCAGCGGCAGATGTATCGGGTGGCCGGACGCGACGTAGAACCCGCCGCTGACGAGAATCGCCAACACGAGCAGCTGAACACGCCGTGCAATGCGGCGATCGTCGAGCTCTATTGTCGCGGGCAGATGAAAGCTCTCGTCGATCGGCGGCATGCTTTCCGTGTGTTCCTCGACGATGCCGAATCGCCGCACGATGTCGTCGGGGTCACAGTGCACTTCGTGGGCGTAGGCGCGAAGAAATCCGCGCGCATAGAAGTGGCCCGGCAGCTTCTTGACCTCGTCGTTCTCAATCGCCACCAGATACGGCATTCCGATCTTCGTGCGTCGTGAGATCTCCTCGAGCGACAGTGACAAACGCTCGCGCGCAAACGCGAGCTCGCGGCCCGGCGTGTTCGTCGCTTTCGTGTTGTCGGTGTCGTTCTGCGGGGCAGCCATCTCGATCGAAGCACGTTGCACAAGGTCCGCCAGGTCGCCCGTTACAACTGTTCGTCGCGAGTTCACAACGCGCGGGCGCGGCCGCTGGGCGTCATGCCCAGCGGCGCGGCGCGAGCGTGTCGTCATTGGCCGTCCGTCCTCAACCGGTTCAGCAAGTGCAGCCCGAACCCGGCGCTCAGCGTGATGAACCCAATCAGGCCGAACAGCGGCAGTGATGTCGCCGACTTCGGCAGTTTGGTCCGCACGCCAGCCGTCGCGACGGGCTTCTCTTCCACGATGATTTCGGGGGCCGGTGCGGGCGCTGCAACCGGTGGTGCCTCGATCGCAGGCGGCGGTGGTGGCGGACTCACGTTCTCCGCGACGCGAGGCGGCACGACCGGCACCACCCTGAACGACTTCACATGGACTTCGCGTACTCCGTCCGCTCTGTGATCGCCTTCGAGGCGGCCGGTGATCTCGAGCCAGCGTCCGACCATCGCATGATCGAGCCCGGCCTGACTGAGATCCTGCAGCTTGACGACCTCGTCGCCCGGCATAGACGAACAACTGGCGTCCGGCACGCTCTCGACCGTGCCGACGATCGGTTTCGCCAGCACATATTTCTCGTGACCCTTCACCTGGCCGAGCACGAAGCAGCCGACCATCGTGATGCGACCGCCCTCTTCAGGAATGGCCGTGGTGTTCTGTGCCCGGATGACTGCCGGCGTGAACGCGACGACGCCGGCCGTGACCAACGAAGCAGCGATAACGCTACGCACGTGTCGAATAGTCATGGCGAGCTCCTTTCCTTTTCATGCTGACGACAAGCTGCAACCTGAAGACCCATTGGCGCGGCGCTTCGGCCATCGCCGCTCACCGTCATGCGCGAAAACGTCACTGCATGTCGTGAGCGGCGGGCGCGGCGGCGGCGTGGGACGCGCAGACACGTCGATCGAGTCGGGCGGTCATCTGTTTGCACGGTGGGTCTACATGAAAATTCGACACGGTCATCCGCATGAGTGGTTGCGCGGTCTCCTCGCCGTGCTCTGCGCGGTGTGTCTCGCGCCCGGCGACGCGCGCGCCAACATTCCGTCGCGCGTATTGATCGGTGCTCAGGCGCCCGCCGCAAACAGCGACAGCGCCGATCGCATTCCACCCGATCAACTCGACTCGCTGGTCGCGCCGATTGCGCTGTATCCGGATCCGTTGCTGGCGCAGACGCTCGCTGCGTCCACGTATCCGCTCGAAATCATGCAGCTTCAACAGTGGTTGACGAAGAACGGCGGGCTGAAGGACCGCGCGCTCGCGGATGCTGTCGCGCGGCAGCCATGGGATCCGAGCGTCCAAGCGATGGCGGCGCTCCCGGATGTCGTGAAGCGCCTGGCCGACGACATCCAGTGGACGACGGATCTCGGCAACGCGTTTCTCGCACAGCAGGCGGATGTGATGGACGCCGTCCAGCGCATGCGTCAAAAGGCGGAAGACAAGGGCACGCTGAAGTCCACCAGCCAGCAGGTGGTGAAGACGGAAGTCATCGAGAACAAGAGCGTCGTCGTGATTGAGCAACCGAGTCCGGATGTCGTGTACGTGCCCTCGTACGATCCGACGGTCGTGTGGGGCGCGCCCGTCTATCCGTATCCGCCGATCGCCTATCCGCCTGCGGGTTACTACGCGGCCGGAGCGGCAATTTCGTTCGGCGTCGGCGTGGCCATTGGCGCGGCCTGGGGCGGCGGCTGGGGCTGGAACGCGGGATGGGGACGCAACGACGTCACGATCAACGCCAACAACAGTTTCAACCGCAACAGCGCAGTGCGTAACGGCACTGCGAATGTCAATCGCGGCGCGTGGCAGCACAACCCACAGCATCGCGGCGGCACGCCGTATCGAAACAACGCGACCGCTCAGAGATTCGGCGGGACGGCGCGCGGCGACTCGCTCGCGAGCCGTCAAGCCGGCGCCCGTCAGCAGGTCGCGCGACAAGGCGGCAATGTGCGCAGTGGCGGCGTCGGCACGGCGGGCACTCTTGGCGGCGCGCGAACCGGCGATCGAGGCGCGGGCAACTTCGGCGGCGGAAACGTCGGCCAGCGCCCCGGCGTCAGCGATCGCGGCAGCTTCGATCGCTCGGCCGGCGGGGGACTGAGCAACCGGCCGACAGGCGGTGGAGGCGATCGTATCGGCGGACGTGATGTCTCGCCCGGCTTTGGCGGCGGGCGGCAGAGCGGGTTCGGCGGCGGCGGGTACAGCGGAGACCGCGCTCGTGCCAGCAGCAATCGCGGCTCGTCCAGCATGGGTTCCCGCGGCGGCGGCGGATTCAGCCGCGGCGGCGGTGGTGGTGGCGGTGCCCGGCGGGGCGGCGGCGGCGGCGGACGACGGCGATGAAGAACCCCTTGATCGGCATCACAGGAGTACGCACATGAATCCATCCGCGAGAGCAACGGTTATCGGGTTTTCAACCATCGCGTGTGTCTGCCTGAGTGCGACGTTGTTTGGGGCGCCGGCGGTCACGACATTCAACACGCCGCAGGAGGCAGCCGACGCGCTCATGACCGCGGCCGAGCACTTCGACGTGGCAGCGCTCGAAAAACTGTTCGGTCCCGCGGGCAAGGACATCGTGCAGTCCGAAGACGCGGTTCAGGATCGGCAGCGGGCGAGCGAGTTCGTGATCACCGCTCGCGAGAAAATGAGCGTGTCTCTGGACAAGAACAAGCGGCGCGCGTTCCTTCTCATCGGGAAGAACGACTGGCCGTTCCCCGTCCCACTTGTCAAGCTGGGGACGAAGTGGTCGTTCGACGCTGCGGCGGGACGGCACGAGATCCTGTATCGGCGCATCGGCTCGAATGAACTGGACGCAATCACGATCTGCCGCGGCTACGTCGAGGCGCAGCACGCCTACGCGCTGAAGAAGCGCAATGGCTGGGACGTCAATCAGTACGCCCAGCGCATCATCAGCACGCCCGGAAAACAGGACGGCCTCGCCTGGCAGAACGCGGACGGCACTTGGGAGGGACCGATCAGCGAAGCGATTGCCCGCGCGATCGCGCAGGGCTACAAAGATCGATCTGAGCCGTACCACGGCTATTTCTTCAAGGTGCTCAAAGGCCAAGGGCCGGCCGCGCCGCTGGGCCGGCTCGACTACGTCGTGAACGGCGCGATGATCGGCGGCTTTGCGCTCGTGGCTGCGCCGGCCCAGTACGGCGTCACCGGCCTCAAGACGTTCATCGTCAGCAATGACGGCGTCGTGTATGAAAAAGACTTCGGCAAGGCGACGCTCGACGTGTTCTCGAAAATGGAACTGTTCAATCCGGACCGGTCGTGGAACCCGGTGGTGTCCGATTGATGGCGCGCCACTCTCGCCTCGCCGTTCTTTGCGCGCTCGTGCTCGGCGGGGTCGTCGACACCGCCGAGGCCCAGGAGCGGCCGTACTTCGTCACCTACAGCGATCGCCTCGAGGAGAAAGGCGATCTGGAAGTCTCGCTCCTCAGCACGATCGGCGACGTGAAGAGCGCCCCCAATTACGTCGCGCCGTGGATCGAAATCGAGTACGGCATCACGCCAAGGTGGACCACGGAGGTCTATCTCGAAGGCGTGACGATCAATAAAGATGCATCGGCATTCACTGGATGGCGATGGGAGAGTCGCTTCCGTCCGTTCGCCGGCGAACACTTCCTCAATCCGGTGCTCTACATCGAGTACGAGAACGTGAACGAAGGGAGCCGGATCCAGAAGGAGATCGTGGGCGAGGGCTCGACGTCGCGCGATCCGCTCGGCATTCTGAAACACGAACACGCGCACGAACTCGAAGGACGGCTCATTCTCTCGAAGCAGGTCGCCGATTGGGAAATGGCGGGTAACGCGATCTTCGAGAAGAACCTGTCCGCGGACGAGGGCCTGGAATACGGATACGCCGCCGCCGCTTCGAAGCGCATTGGTCACTTCATCGCCGGTGTCGAGGCGTATGGCGGCCTCGGCGCCTCGAATCCAGAGTTCGAGCAGACGCGCCACTTCATTGCGCCAATCCTGGGGTGGCGAGTGTCGAAGGGGTTGCTGAAAGGGTCGGTCGGCTTCGGCGTCACCGCAGCCAGCGAACGCTATCTGTTCCGAATCGGCTATTCATTGGATCTTTGGTAGGGACTCGAACCTCTGACCTCGTGCGTGTGAAGCAACGTGGGACCGCGAGCGATGTGGACTTGACATCCGGCAGTCAGTGTCTGGGTAGCTCGAACACCCACAGCGTCGCGCCGCGGTCCGGCGGATTCTTGATTTCCGGTACGAGCGCTGGAAACGTCGCCGCCTGTGCGCCGCCGTTGCCGGTGACGAGCGCGATGTACTGACGGCCGTTGACGACGTACGTGATCGGCGCCGAGCTCGGCACGTCGTTCAATCGTGTGTGCCACAGCTCTTTGCCCGTCGCATCGTCATACGCAGAGAAGCCGCGATCGATTGCGCCCGCGAACACGACGCCGCCGGCGGTGGCGAGGACGCCGGTCGACATCGGCGCCCGCTGACGCGCCATCCACACCGTTTTCTTCGTCTGGATGTTGATGGCGTGGACACGCCCGTACTTGCCGTCGCTGTCAGGCCGCGGCCGCAGCGCCCAGCGGACGCCCGTCGACAGACTGCCGCGCCCGCCCGGCGCGACCGGCAGCAGATCCATGCACGCTTCGACCAGCGACACGAACAACACGTGGCTGTCGGGATTGTAGGAATCGGGCAGCCAGTTCTTCGATCCGCCCGCGTGGGGGCACGTCATGACCGTCTGGCCGTTGCCAGGCGTCAGATGCGCGTCGATCTGTTTGGCGCCGCTTTTCGGATCGACGCTCGTGATGACATTCTGCACGCCGAGATCGAACGAGAACGCGTACTCGCCCTGCTTCGCATCGAGATAGTCATAGACCGCCTGTTTGCCGCCGGTGCCGACGAGGAGGCTGCCGCCGGGCGTCAGCCTGATCAACATGCGTGTGAACGCCCAGTCGTAGTCCCATTGATCGTTCGACAGATGCTGAAAGTGCCACTTGAGTTTCCCGGTGTCGGGATCGATCGCGAGTGTGGAATCGGTGAAGAGCAGATCGTCGTTTGCGCCGGCGGCCGGATTACGATACGGCCCGGTGTCGTACGTCTGTCCGACGCCGATGTACAGAAGTCCCGTCGTCGAGTCGTAGCTGCCCGGCACCCACACCGATCCGCCGTTGCGCTTTTCGTACGGCACGTTGTTCCACGTGTTCCCGCCAAGCTCGCCGTCCTTCGGAATCGTGCCGAACCGCCACGCTTCTTTGCCCGTCTGTGCATCGAGCGCGACGATGAAATTGCCGCCAGGCGCGCGGCCAGTGGTGCTGGCGATGATCTTTCCTTTGGCGACGGTCACGCCGCCGGTCAGTCCGTATCCCTGTTTCTGGTCCGCTATCGGTTTGTCCCAGACGACGCGGCCCGTCTTCGTATTGAGCGCGACGATGTGTGTGTCGGAGGTGCCGGTGTAGACCTTGTCGCCGTAGATCGCGATCGCGCGCTTGACGCTGACGGGCGTGCCCATCGGCAGGCGTCGCGAATACTGCCAGAGCAGGTCACCCGTCGCCGCGTCGATCGCCTGCACTTTGTCGCCGTAGGAGTGCACGAACAGCACGCCGTCGTGAAAGAGCGGTGTGTTTTCATTCGGTCCGTTCGGCAACGCCCAGCTCCACGCCGCTCGCAACTCGGCGACATTGGTTCTGTTGATTTGCTTCAGCGGGCTGAACCCCTGGCCGTCTGACCCTCGCCGCCATGACAGCCATTCGCCGGCAGGCGGGTTCTGCAGCATCGCGTCGGTGATCGGCGTGTACGTGTCGAGCGGGTTCACGATGTGCGGTGCCGGAGGCAGCACGGCGTTCGGCGAGAGGCCGCCGCTTGGTCCGCCTGTCGCGCCCGGCAAGAGCATCGCTTTCAGCTGATCGACATCTGCGGGCAACGGTTTGTCGCCGGCGATCAGCTGGTTCTGCGACATCAGATACGCGAGCAGATCGACATGCTTCTCGGCGCCGAGCGATCCCGGTGCCGCAGGGGGCATCGTCTCGATTTTCGTCAGCAGCACGTCCGCCGTCCTGCCGAACCACCCCGATCGGAACTCAGGGCCCTTGAGCGGCGGACCAAACTCCCCGTCATCCAGATTCTTCCCGTGGCAGGACGCGCAGCTTTCTTTGTAGATCGTGTCTCCGGCAGTCTGCTGCGTCGTCGTGAACGCCGGCGCCGC
>Ga0097621_100000646_pt1 | contig 24618 bp, 19 predicted proteins | sample KBSMisM72_FD_73165 | JGI IMG/M metagenome (GOLD analysis project Ga0097621, IMG submission 73165) | Miscanthus rhizosphere microbial communities from Kellogg Biological Station, Michigan, USA - KBS Miscanthus M7-2 (version 2) (version 2) | ecosystem: Host-associated > Plants > Roots >... | reverse complement strand
ACGATGGTGGACGCGTCGATATGCGGCCTTGGTCAGGCCGCACCGAATCCGATGCTGACCGTGATGAAATACTTCCCCAGGGAGATCGAGTAGATGTCCGTCACGTTCACGCTGAACGGCGCCGCCGTCGAGAGCAGCGGCGACGAAACGCTCTTACAGGCGGCGAAGCGTCTCGGCGTCGAGGTGCCGCACCTTTGCTTCAAGGAAGGCATGCGCGCGGACGGCAACTGCCGCGCATGCATGGTCGAGATCAAGGGCGAGCGCGTGCTGGCGCCGTCGTGTTGCCGCGCTCCGAAAGACGGGATGGAGGTGACGACGAACAGCCCGCGTGCGATCGCGAGCCAGAAGATGGTGCTGGAGCTGCTGCTCTCGGACATGCCCGAGGAGCACTACACGCGCAACTCCGAGCTCGATCAGTGGGCCGCGAAGATGTCCGTCGGCAAGCCCCGGTTCGGCGCGAGACATCAACCGCCGCAGGATCTTTCGCATCCGGCCATTGCCGTGCATCTCGACGCCTGCATCCAATGCGGCCGATGCGTGCGCGCCTGCCGCGAAACGCAGGTGAACGACGTCATCGGCTATGCGTTTCGCGGTGCGGAATCGAAGATTGTGTTCGACCTCGACGACCCGATGGGCAGTTCGACGTGTGTGGCGTGCGGCGAATGCGTGCAGGCGTGTCCGACGGGCGCGCTGATGCCGGCGCGCGTCGGTATGACGGTCGCGGACACGCAAGTCGATTCGGTCTGCCCGTACTGCGGCGTCGGATGTCAGCTGACGTACCACATCAAAGACAACGCAATTCAGTTCGTGCAGGGCAAGGACGGCCCGGCGAATTCGAGCCGGCTCTGCGTAAAGGGCCGGTACGGCTTCGACTACGTGGCGCACAAGCACCGTCTGAGAGCGCCGCTCCTTCGCAAGCCGGGGAATCCCAAACGCAAAGACTTCGTCGTCGATCCCGACAACTGGCGTGACGTATTCCGGGAAGTTACCTGGGACGAGGCGCTCGATGCCGCGGCTGGTGGTCTTCGGACGATTCGCGACACCTACGGGAAGCGTTCGCTGGCCGGCTTCGGTTCGGCGAAGGGCACGAACGAGGAAGCGTATCTATTTCAGAAGCTGGTTCGCGTCGGCTTCGGATCGAACAACGTCGACCACTGCACGCGGCTCTGCCACGCCTCGAGCGTGGCGGCGCTGATGGAGGGGCTGAACTCGGGCGCGGTATCGAATCAGGTCCGGGACGTCGAGAACGCGGACGTGATCTTCGTGATCGGCGCCAACCCGACGAACAACCACCCGGTTGCGGCGACGTTCATGAAGAACGCCGCCAAGCGCGGCGCCAAATTGATCGTCGCCGATCCGCGGCGGTCGGATCTTTCACGCCATGCGACATACATGCTGCAGTTCACGGCCGACACTGACGTCGCGCTGTTGAACGCGATGCTGCACGTCATCGTGGAAGAGGGGCTTGTCGACGAAGCGTTCGTCAAGGACCGGACGTCGGGCTACGAAGCGCTTGCGCAAAACGTCAAGGCGTTCTCTCCGGAACGGATGGCGCCCGTGTGCGGCATCGACGCGCAGACGATTCGCGAGGTCGCGCGGCTCTATGCGACGTCGAAGGGCTCGATGATCTTTTGGGGGATGGGCATCTCGCAGCACATCCACGGGACCGACAACGCTCGCTGTCTCATCGCGCTCGCGCTCTCGACAGGGCAGATCGGCCGGCCGGGCACCGGGCTCCATCCATTGCGGGGGCAGAACAACGTGCAGGGCGCGTCCGACTCCGGGCTCATCCCGATGTTCTATCCGGACTACCAGCGCGTCGCATCGCCGAACGCGCGGGAGCGCTTTGAGCAGCTCTGGGGCGTCGGACTCGATCCCGATCCGGGTCTCACTGTTGTCGAGATTATGAACGCCGCGAAGAAGCGCGAGATCCGCGGCATGTATGTGATGGGCGAGAACCCGGCGATGTCGGATCCCGATGTCGATCACGCACGCGAGGCCCTGGCGGCGCTCGATCATCTCGTGGTGCAGGACATCTTCCTCACCGAGACGGCGTATCTCGCCGACGTCATTCTGCCGGCGACGGCGTGGCCAGAAAAGAACGGCACCGTCACCAACACCGATCGGATGGTGCAGCTCGGTCGCAAGGCGCTCGAGGCGCCGGGCGACGCGCGAGAGGATCTCTGGATCATCAACGAGTTGGGGCGCCGGCTCGGCCTCGAATGGAACTACGGTCATCCGCGCGAGGTGTTCGCGGAGATGCGCGCGTGCATGGACTCGATCGCCGGCATTACATGGGATCGGCTCGAGCGCGAGTCGTCAGTGACCTATCCTTGCGAGAAGGAAGGCGACCCCGGACAGCCCGTCGTCTTCGTCACGCGCTTCCCGACCGAGTCTGGACGCGGCAAGTTCGTGCCCGCCGATCTCATCTCCGCCGCGGAGCGTCCGGATGCCGAGTATCCGATGGTGCTCATCACGGGGCGTCAGCTCGAGCACTGGCACACTGGATCGATGACGAGGCGCGCATCGGTCCTCGATTACCTGGAGCCGGAGCCTGTCGCTTCGGTGCATCCCTTCGATCTCGAGCACTTGGGGATCAAACCGGGCGACACGCTGACCATCGAGTCGCGCCGCGGAAAAATTTCGCTGTATGCGCGCGCCGACGAGGGCACGCCGTGCGGGGCGGTCTTCGTGCCGTTCTGCTTCTACGAAGCCGCGGCGAACATGCTGACCAACCCGGTGCTCGATCCGTTCGGCAAGATTCCGGAGTTCAAGTACTGCGCGGTTCGCGTGGCGAAAGGCGGCGCGGTACCGGAACATTTGAGCTTCGGCGGCGGGTCTCTTCTTGAAGTGAGAAGTGAGAACTGAGAAGTTAGAAGTTAGAAAATCGCGGCGCGACGGCGCGAAATCTGAGGTAGCGTAGCGGACACACTGGAGGTCACTCGTGAGACGTGTGCTCCTTGCTGCGGTGATTCTGCTCGCCGGCTCCCTTCCATCCTTCGCCCATCACTCGCCAAGCGCTGAATTCGACGTCACGCACCGCATGACGCTGAGCGGGACCTTGACGAAGATCGACTGGGTCAATCCGCATATCGTCGTCTTCATCAACGCGAAGGCCGCCGGAGGCGGTGGTGATGCCGCGTGGAAGTTCGAAAGCAACCCCCCTGCGTGGTTCCGCCGTGTGGGCGTGAGCCGCGCGGATTTCGCGAAGGCCGTCGGGCAGACGGTCACCGTCGAAGGCAATCGCGCCAAGGACGGATCGCTCTACGGTTATCTGCTGAAGATTACCTATGCTGACGGCAACTCGCTCGAGCTCGTCGTCCCAGGAGGTGAGCGATGAAGCGCGCGGCGCTCGTATCAATCGCATTCGTCGCGGCTGTGGCGGCTCTCGCGGCGCAGACGGGCAACGGTCATCCCGATCTAAGCGGGACGTGGCTCTTCTCGATCGATCTCCCGCCAGTCGCGCTGAAAAAGCAGATCAACGGCCAGACGACGATCAAGGGCATCGATGCGAGCGGACGCCGTCCGGCGACGGAGAAAGTCGCCGGCGCGCTGCCGTTCACCGACGCGCCCGTCTACAAGCCGGAGTTGCGCGCGAAGGTGAAGGACCTGTTCGATCACGAGAGCAAGACCGACCCTGTCTTCTACTGCGACCGGCCGGGCATTCCGCGGGTTGGCTCGCCGCGCCGCATTATTCAGCTGCCGAACGAGTTCGTCTTTCTCTATGAAGACATCTCGGGCGATCCGTATCGGATTATTCCGGTAGGCGGGTCGCACAAGAAAGACGGCAACCCGTCGTACTACGGCGACTCGGTCGCACGCTGGGAGGGCAACACGCTCGTCGTGGACGCCGTGAACTTCGTCGACAGCACGTGGTTCGGCGAGGACGGCTACTTCCACAGCGACGCGATGCACGTCACCGAGCGCTTCTGGCGCAACGGCCCAAATCTCGTCTATCAGGTGACGGTGGACGATCCGAAGGTCCTGATGTCGCCGTGGACGATGGCGCCGCGCGTGGTGAAGCCGTCGAATGAGCTGTTAGAGGAATCGCCGCGGTGCGTCGAAGCCGACAGCAAGCTGCTCGTGAACGACGACCATCACGGCCAGCGATGAAGACGCGACTCCTGTTGTCGGTGATTGCCGTGATGCTCACGACGTCCGTCGACGCGCAGCGTCATCAATACCGCCGCATGACCGACTGGGGACAGTTGCCGCCAGGCAAGACGTGGGGGGAGGTGACGTCGGTCGACATCGCGTCCGACGGTACGGTGTTCGTCCTCTCGCGCTGCTTCGCGAAAGACAACAACGGCTGCATCGGCCGCGAGAACGAGCCGGCGATCCTGAAGTTCGACAAGAACGGCAAGCTGCTCAAGGCGTGGGGCGAAGGCATGTTCGTCTTCCCGCACGGGGCGTTTCTTGATCAAGAGGGCAACTACTGGACGACGGATTCGCGCGGTGCGAACGGCAAAGGGCACGTCGTGTACAAGTTCAGCGGCGACGGCAAACTGCTCATGACGCTCGGCAAGCTGGGCGTCGCCGGCAACGGGCATGACACCTTCAACATGCCCTGCGACGTCGTCGTCGCGAGCAACGGCGACATCTTCGTCGCCGACGGCCATCGCGGATCGCCGAACAGCCGCATCGTGAAGTTCACGAAGGACGGCACGTACCTGAAAGAATGGGGAAAGAAGGGCAACGGGCCCGACGACATCAGCGAGCCCCACACGATGGCGATCGACTCGCAGGGACGGCTGCTGGTTGGGGACCGCGAGAACAACCGCATCAAAATCTTCGACCAGGACGGTAAGCTGCTCGACACCTGGAAGCAATTCGGACGGCCGAGCGGCATCTGGCTCACGAAGGACGACATGATGTATGTAGCCGACTCGGAGTCTGGTCCCGATAACCCTGGATGGCGCAAAGGGTTCCGCATCGGCAGTGCCCGAGACGGCGTCCCGGTGGACTTTATCGAAGACCCGGAAAGCACGACGCCGGACCACAGCGGGGCCGAGGGCGTTGGGGTTGATGCCCAAGGAAATGTCTACGGAGCTGTTGTCAGGCGCCACGGCCTCGACCGGTGGGTACGTGGTGGACGATGAGCCTCATGAAATCGGTACCCTGAGCCATGTCGGCGAACAAAAGCCTGAGATGGGTTGACTTTTTCGCAAATCTTGACCGGCTACAGGTTCGTAAGTCACAGAAGGATAGGTTCTTAGTGGCTCTGGCGTCTATGGATGTCTTTTTGCACAGATGGCGGGCATGAATACGCGTGTCGTATGCCTTCTTCGCAGCCTCACCGTCGCTTGCGGTGTGTTTGTCGCCCTCCTGGTTTTCAGTAACAGGGCTTGGGCGTCGGGCTGCAATCTCTACACATCCAGCGCGAGCTGCACCTTCAACGGCGGCGTCTACAACGTCGTAGGTCCCCATCCGACGGGCACCGGCGTCATCGACTCCTTCTTGCGGGTTCAGCAGAAGGGCGCGGAAGAGGGTTTCAATACGGGCGCGCGTCCGATGATGTGCGACGGCCGGACCTGCGACGACAAGGTCGACCCGAATTTCACTCGCAACTTGCTGTCGTCTGACGTTCCAGTCGTCACCATCAACGGCCAGAAGTATCGCGAGTTCTTCCTGGACATCAACGAGCCGGGCTCTACGCCGGGCAACTATCTGACACTCGACGCGGTGGAAGTCTACGTGTCCAACAGCGCGAGTTTGGACACACACACATCAACTTCTCCAGGCTACGGAGCGATCACTGGCGCGACGAAGGTCTACGACATGGAGACCAACAACGGCGACAACTGGGTCAACATGGACTACAACCTGGTTGGCGGCGGCAGCGGCTGGGGCGACATGGTGCTCTTCGTTCCGGATAGCGCGGCGTTCGCGAACAATCAGTACGTCTACCTCTATTCTGAATTCGGGTGCGGCAATCAGTTCATCTCCGCAAAGTCTTGCGGCAGCGGGAAATACCAGTCTCAGGCCGGTTTCGAGGAATGGTGGGTGCCGGGCTCCAACACGACGACGGGTACCGCAGCTGTTCCGGAGCCCGCAACGCTCATCCTTTCCGGCACGGGCCTCCTGCTCTTCGCCCGCCGCTACCGCCGGCGCCGATAGGGTAAAGTACCTATCGGCCGCCTGGTGCGGCGTTTCTAACATCCCATGGAACTCATGACCGCCACCGCGAAAAGACTTTTCGTATTCGCGGCTCTGGCGGTTTTTGCCATTTCGTGCACCCGCGATCCGAAGGTTCTGACCGAACGGCACGTCGCGCGCGCGGATCAGTACCTCGCTGAGAGCCGCTTCGGCGACGCGATCATCGAATACCGGCAGGCGCTCGCGTATTCGCCGCGGGCGGGCGATATCCATCTGAAGCTGGCGCGGCTGTACATGAAGATGGACGATCTTCATGATGCCTATCCTGAATTTCTGCGTGCCGCTGACGCAATGCCCGACGATGAAAACGCGCAACTGCAGGCAGGCAACCTGTTGCTGATGGCGGGGCGTTTTCAGGACGCGAAGAGCCGCGCGCGCGCTGCGCTCAAGAAGAATCCCAAGAGCGTCGCCGGACTCGTGTTGCTCGGCAACTCGCTCGCTGGCCTGAAGGACATGGAAAGCGCCATCGAGGTCAGCCAGCAGGCGGCACAGCTCGACCCGAAAAAATCCGGCATCTACCGGAACATGGGGGTATTCCAGCTGGCTCGAGGCGATGTCGACCTGGCGGAGCGCGCGTTCAAACGCGCGCTGGAAGTGGATCCGAAGTCGATCAGCGCCTATCTGGCGCTCGCGGAGCTGTACAGACTGTCAGGGCGAACGGCTCAAGTCGAGTCCACGCTGCGGCAGGCGCTCGCCATCAACCCGCGTCACGTGATGGCGAATCAGGCGCTCGCCGCGTACTTCATCCGTTCCGAGCATCCACGCGACGCCGAGCCGTTCCTGCGAGCGGCGAACGACGCGTCGAAGAGTTTAGAAACAGGCCTGGCGCTCGCCGACTACTACCTCGCAGTCGGGCAACGGCCCCTGTCAATCGAAGAACTTCAGCGGCTCGTGCAGCTGAAAGACGGCTTCAATCCCGCGACGACGCGCCTCGCGGCCATCGAATTCGCGGCCGGCCGAAAAGCGAACGGCTACAAGCTGATTGAAAGCGTGCTCAAGAAAGATCCGAAGCACATCCCCGCCCTCGCGGCGAAGACGCGCTTCCTGCTGTCGGAAGGCAGAACCGACGAAGCGCTAAAAGTGATCAGCGTGGCGGTGGACGCGGCTCCAAAGGAGCCCGAGGTCTACATCCTGCTCGGAAAGACATACCTGGCTCGCCTTGACTTCGACGAGGCCAAGAACGCGTTCAACCAGGCAGCCAAGCTCGGTCCACGGAGCATCGTGGCGCAGATCGAATTGGCCAAACTGCATCTGCAGCGCGGCGAAGTCGGCACGGCCATCGAATTCGTCGAACAAGCGCTCGAAAACGAGCCGGCGAACATCGAGGCCCAGCTGACGCTCGTGCAGGGTTTTATCGCGCAGGCCGATTATCAGCGCGCGAAAGCGGTCCTGAGGACGCTGCTCGCAAAGGCCCCGAATGCCGTCGAGGTCCACAACGCGGTGGGCTCGCTTGCGTTGGCGACCAACGACAACGTCTCGGCGCGCGCGGCGTGGGATCACGCGCTCACCCTCGATCCAGACAACATCGACGCACTCTCAGGGATGGCGGCGCTGCTGATGTCGGCGAAGAGACCCGGCGAAGCGCGATCGCTCGTCGAGGCACGACTGACCAAGGAGCCCGACCGCGACTCGTTGCTGCTGCTGGCAGGGAAAGTGCGTCTCGCGGCGGGAGATGCGAAGGGCGCCGAAACGGCGCTCCGGCGTCTGCTCGAAGTGGAACCGCAAAACCTGCAGGGCTACGGCCTGCTCGGACAGATCCTCGTCACGCAGAAGCGCGTGCCCGAGGCGAAGAAAGAATACGAAGCCGTCATCGCGCAGCGGCCACGGTCTGTTCCGGCGTACACGATGATGGGTCTGCTGTCGGAAGCGGAAAACGACATCCCGAAAGCGATGGAGTGGTATCAGAAAGCGGTGCAAATCGATTGGCGCGCCGCCAGCGTCGCCGAGAACAACCTCGCGTGGCTCTACGCCCAGCAGAACAGGAACCTCGACGTCGCCGTGCAGCTGGCGGAGTCGGCCACCGCTGCGTTGCCGACCCAGGCCGAGTTCTACGACACGCTGGGATGGGTGTACTACAAGAAACAGGTGTCCACGCTGGCGATCCGATCCTTGAAGCGCGCGGTCGATCTCGATCCGAACAACCCGGTGCATCAATTTCACCTCGGGATGGCGTACGCCTCCGAGGGTCAGGACAAGATCGCTCGCAAGACACTGCAGGCCGCACTCAGGCTCAGCAACGACTTCGACGGCGCCGACGAGGCGCGCAGAGTCATCGGCACGCTGCTGTACTGAACGACATTCGATCTAGTGCGCCTGGAACCCCAGCGCGCCCGTAAGAAACCCTACACGCGCCAAATGCGGAGCAATCGGATGCGCTGACGGCGGAACGCCGTCGATGTCCTCGATCAGCATCCCTCGCGGCGCTTGCTCGTCGCCCGCCGGCATCCGCGAGCGCTCGCGCAGCGCGCGCGCGATCGAACGGGCCATCTTCGATCGAAGCGGCTCACTGTCGGGCAGATACGTCAGCAGCTGTCGATCGCCACGCGCGAGATAGGCGGCCAGAGCACCGTCGACCAGAATCACCGTCGCGCCCACCGAACGCGTCGGTCCCCGGCCTCCCGCCGCGCCGTCAGACGCCGACGCCGGAAATCGGATGGCCGCGCCATACGGGTTGGCGGGATCGGTCGCCGCCAGCACGACCACCTCACTTTCCGTATCCTCGGGCGACGGGTCGCGCAGCGAGCGAAGCAGTTCGAGCGCTCCGGGAAGCGCGAACTGCGTCGCGCCGAGCCCGGCGACGAAATAGCCGCGCCGGATTCTGCCGGCCTCCTCCATCGCCTTCAGCACGGGATAAACGACGCCGAAGCCGCCGCCGATGCCTTCCGATGCGACCGCCTCGCGCGTCAACACGCCATGCCGCGCGAGCAACTGCTGCGCCCACGCAGCAGCCCAGTCCGTCGTCGTCCATGGGCCGGACCTTTGAGGCCTGGCGTGGTCGACCATCGTCCAGCGTCCTTCGGCGGACGGGGGCGCGCTGCGACGAGACCGAAAGACCTGCGCGACTGGCTTGCGCTGGCGTCGCCTGGGCGCGCGCGCCTGCGTGAACGCGCGAACCGCCTGGAAGGTGTCGTTCGTGATTAGCCCCCGCCACGCCAGCGTCCACAAGGCCGTCACAGTTTCGGCTGGATAGCCGCCGCCCGCGGCCTCGTGAACCGGCCCAAAGAACGACGCGCCGTTCGCGCGAAGGTGATCAAGGATTCTGGATTCGCGCTCGTCGGTCGTATCCGACTCGGACCGGACCGGCACGAGCTTCGTCGCGTGATCCGCGAGATAGAGCGCAATGCGTCCGTCGCGATCGCCGAGGGGCTCGACACCAACCCAGACAACTTCGCCGGCGGCAGCAATCGCGTCGAGATCCCCGGGATCGTAGCCGTCGAGTCGTGCTGGCAGAATCTCGGCTTCGAGAATCGAGGCTGCCAAGGGTGCGCCCTGCAGCTGGTCGATCACGTCGAGCAGTGCGTCGGTGCCCTGCCGCCGACGGGCGACGCCCTGCCAGCGTGTTTCAAGCCGTCCAAGCACTGTTTGATCGACCGGCTCGGCCTCCTGGCGAAGGCGCGCGAGGGAGCGCCGCCGGAGCTGCCGCAATACCCCGGCGTCGGTCCACTCACGCGAGGTGCCGCCCGGACGAAACTCGCCCTCGACGAGCGATCCGTCCGCAGACAATGCCAGCAGCGCCGCCTCGACGGCGTGCGCGTTGACGCCGAATCGCAGCGCGACCTCGGACGACGTGAACGGCGCGTGCGTTCGTGCGTAGCGGCGAACGAGATTCGCGAGCGGGTCGACGGACGGCCCAAGGAGCGCAGCCGGTACGGCTGACGGCAGCGGCACGCCGAGCGCGTCGCGGTACCGAGCCGCATCTTCAATGGCGATGTACCGTTCGTCGCCCGCGATGATCACGACGATCGCGCGGCCCTGCTTCACCAAGTCGTCCGCCGTGCCGGCGACCTCCGCCGACACGGTTCTCGCGGCGACTTCATCGCGCGACACGTCGCCAATCGAAAGCAGCATGTCGTGCACGCCGTCCGCGCTTCTCGCGCGAAATCGCGGATCGCGGCGCTGCAGCTCGAGCTCGAGCGCGTGCATCGAGTCGGCGTCGAGCAGCTCACGCAGCTCCGCGTCGCCGATGATCTCGCGCAGCTGCGACTGGTCGACAGAGAGCGCTTGCGCCCGGCGCTCTGCCAGCGGGGCGTCGCCGTCGTATATGAAGCTTGCGACGTAGCTGAAAAGCAGCGACGCGGCAAACGGCGAGGGACGCTCCGAGTTGACCGTCGCGACGCGCACTTTGCGGCTGCGGATGTCCGCCAGCGTCGACACAAGCGCGGGCATATCGAAGAAGTCGCGCAGACATTCGCGATAGGTCTCGAGCAGCACAGGGAACGACCCAAACTTCGAGGCCACGGCCAACAGGTCGGCGGCGCGCTTCCGCTGTTGCCAGAGCGGCGCGCGCATGCCGGGCCGCCGCTTGGGCAGCAGCAAGGACCGTGCGGCGTTTTCGCGGAACTTGGCCGCGAACAGCGCGGTCGCGCCCAGCCGCCGCACCACGAGTGGCTGCGCCTCGTCCGGGTCTGGCAGCAGGAGGTTGATGTCGGGCGGCTCATCGACATCCGGAAACCGCAAGACGAACCCGTCGTCTCCCCAGAGTGTTTCGACGTCGATGCCTCGTTCGTCGCGAACTTTTGCCGCGGCCGCCATCGCCCACGGCGCGTGAATACGTCCGCCGCGAGGCGAGAGCACGCAGACGCGCCAGTCGCCGAGTTCATCGCGTACGCGTTCGATGAGCACGGTTCCCGCGTCAGGGACGATGCCGGTCGCGGCTTTCTGATCGTTCAGGTATTGCAGAAGGTTCTCGGCGGCGCGCTGGTCGAGGTCGTGTTCGCGCGTGAGGCGATCGATGGCCGCGGCCGCCGGCAGCCGCAGCATGTCGCGTGTGAGCTTTCCGATGGCGAGGCCGAGCTCGAGCGGCCGGCCGATCCTATCGCCTTTCCAGAACGGCATTCGGCCCGGCTCGCCTGGCGCGGGCGACACCAGCACGCGGTCGTGTGTGATCTCTTCGACCCTCCACGAGGATGCGCCGAGGACGAACGTGTCGCCGACGTGCGTTTCGAACACCATCTCCTCGTCGAGCTCTCCGACACGCGCGGCGCCGGGACCGGCGCCGAGGAGGAACACGCTGAAAAGCCCGCGATCGGGAATCGTGCCGCCGTTGATGACCGCGACGCGCCGTGCGCCCTCACGAGCCGTGATCGTCCCGCGGGTGCGATCCCAAGTGATCCGCGGCCGCAGCTCGGCGAACTCATCGGACGGGTAGCGTCCTGAGAGCATGTCGAGGACGCCTTCAAACGCCGTCCGGCCGAGCTCGGCGCAGGGCGCGGCACCACGCAGTGTCGCGAATAGTTCGTCGACGTCCCAGTCGTCCATCGATGCCATCGCCACGATCTGCTGCGCGACAATGTCCAGGGGGTTGCGTGGATAACGTGTCGCCTCAACCGCTCCGTCATGCATGGCCTTGGCGACCGCGGCGCAGGCGACGAGGTCGCCGCGGAACTTCGGAAAGATCACGCCTTCGCTCACGGCGTTGACCTGGTGGCCGCCGCGGCCAATGCGCTGCAGTCCGCTGGCCACCGACGGCGGCGCCTCAATCTGCACGACGAGGTCGATGGCCCCCATGTCGATGCCGAGCTCGAGAGACGAGGTCGCGACCAAGGCACGAAGCGCTCCGGCTTTCAGCAATTCTTCGACTTCGGCGCGCTGCTCGCGTGCGATCGAGCCATGATGCGACCGGACGAGCGTTTCTCCCGCGAGCTCGTTGATGGCGCCCGCAAGTCGTTCCGCCAGTCGCCGGCTGTTGACGAAAATCAACGTCGAGGTATGGGAACGAATCAGGTCCAGCAGCCTTGGATGAATGGCGGCCCAAATGGACGGACGCGTGTCGCCGACCGATGCCGGACCGCTGGGGATCTCGTCTGCGGTGGTCAGCTTCGACATGTCCTCGACCGGCACTTGGATGCTGATCGAGAGCGGCTTCCGCTGACCCGCGTCGACGATCGTGACCGGACGATAGCGGACCTGGCCCTTGTGGACCGCGAACTCGTGGTCGATTTCGCTTTCGGGATCCTCGGGCGCTTTGTGCCCCTTGCCTTTTGGTTGCTCTCGGGCTTGAACCCCTCCCAGAAAACGGCCGACCTCGTCCAGTGGACGCTGCGTCGCCGACAGCCCAACGCGTTGCGGCGTTTTCGCGCAGATGGCGTTGAGCCGCTCGAGCGACAGCATGAGATGCGCGCCTCGCTTGGTCGGTACCAGCGCATGAATTTCGTCGATGATGACAGTGTCGACGGAACGAAGGGCTTCACGGGCGTTCGACGTCAAGAGTAAATACAAGGATTCTGGCGTCGTAATCAGAATGTCGGCGGGTTCTCGTTGAAACCTGGCGCGCTCGCTTTGCGGTGTATCGCCAGTCCGGATTGATATGATCGGGCGAACGAATTCGTCTCCGCGCGCTTCGGCCACTTGCCCGATGCCGTCGAGTGGAACACGAAGGTTGCGTTCGACGTCAACCGCGAGTGCTTTGAGCGGCGAGAGGTAGAGCACGCGGCACCGTGCGGCTTTCGTCGGAACGGGCGAGAACATCAGCCGATTGAGGCACCAGAGAAATGCCGTCAGCGTTTTCCCGCTGCCGGTCGGCGAGAGGATCAGCGTCGAGTCGCCGCGCGCGATGGCTGGCCAGCCGAGAGTCTGCGGACGCGTGGGCGCGTCAAACGATCGCGAGAACCATTCACGTACGGCAGGATGAAACGGAACGTTCACTTCAGCATCTTATAATGTGACTTTATGGGTGATGCCGGCGAAGGATTGATCGATCAGGACTCGCGTATTCAGGAGCGGATGGAAGAACTGGAACGCGAGCGTGCGAAGGCGCAAGTGCGCGACGTGCGCAATCCTGAAACCGTTCGGGCGCTCGAGAGCCTCAAGCTCGCGCGCACGGAACTCGAACGACAACTCGCGACGACGACGCACGAGCGGCGGCGCGACTCGATTTCACAGGCGATGGCCGAGCTCGACCGGCGCATCGAAGAAACCAGCGCGCGTTTATAATTCCACGCCAATTTCACTCGCGATCGACGCCGCGAGCGTGCCGTAGTCCCTCGTGAGATGTGCGGGCAGGCCGGATGCTTTTGGCGCCGGCGTGCCTACCGCTGTCGCAATGACGCGGCGGTAGTCGTCGGCCATTCGGTCGACGTGATGCTCCGCCTTCCAATATTCGTGGGCCGCGCGGCCCAGGCGCTCGCGCAGGGGTGTGTCCCGCGCAAGGCGCGCCATCGCGGCCGGAAGCGCCGCCTCTTCCTCCAGCAAATCCACTGAGACCGCCACGGGTTCGGTCGTTCGCCTCGTCGGTCGCCACGTGCGAGCGTCAAGCGACGGGACGTCTGCAGTGTGGGGCAGGGACGTGACGATGGTAGGCTTCGCCGCCGCCAGCGACTGCACCCAGGATGCCGACGTCTCCTGCGCAGTGGGCCAACGCAGCGACAGCCCCACGTCGGCCGCCGCCAGGTAATCGGGAACGAGGTCGCCGGCGACGTAGCCAGTGACGTGCACGCGATCGACGAGCCGAAGCTCCGCGATCAGATTCTCGAGCGGCGCGAATTCGTTCGCACCGACGAGCAAGAGGTGCGGGTCGGTTGGATCCGAAGCGATCGTTCTGAGCGCGCGAAGAATCGGCTCGACGCGTTTTTCTGCCGTGACCAGACCGAACGCGATGAAGACGATGCTCTCGGCGGGGATGTGGTGCTGGTTGCGGAGACGAGCGCGGGCGCCAGCCGAGGGCGCGAGCGCCGGCACGCCGAGATGTATTCGTTCGACGCGGGCGGCAGGATGCGTTTCGCCCAGCTCGTGCGCAACGAACTCGTTGTGGACGGCGACCACGCGTGCTGTATCGACGACGGCGCGCACCATGGGCCAGAGGTAAAACCCGGCGCCGCGCAACCCTTCAGTGGCGTACTCGGCCGCGGCTGCCTCGGCGAGCGGATGGTCGTAGGCGAACTCGCGCCGGTAGTCGTCGAGGCGGCGCGCGGCGAACAGCTGCGCCGCACGCGCGTGATGCAGGCGCGCGTCGTGCAAAACAACCAGGCCGGGATAGTGAAAGAGGTACGCCCACATGTAGTCGTGCCATCCGGAATTCCCCAGCTGGTAGACGACCAGGTCGTACGGCGACAGCCGGTGTCGCCACACGAAGTCGTGGGCGTTTCGCTGTTCGTAACGGTCAATGTCGAGGCCGGACGCGTCGAGCCGTGGAAGGACCTCGGCGCTGTAGCCCGCGATGCCGGTGGACGCGGGCGGGAGCGGCGAAAACCATGCGACGCGCATCGTGCGGCTCATCTTACGTGACAGTCGCCAGCCGAGTGCGATAGCATTAGCGGATGCTTGTGGATTGATTCACAAGCTACAGATCGCCACGTTTTTCTCATGCAGGGCTGGCTTTCCATCCTCATCATGATCGCGCTGGGCGCCGGATTCGCGCTCGTGTCGGTCGTTTTGTCGAACCTCTTCGGCCCGCGGAAACCGACGCCCGAAAAGAGCGCGCCATACGAGTGTGGCATGCCGCCCGTCGGCGACGCGCGGGAACGGCAGTCGGTCAAGTTCTACCTCGTGGCGATGATCTTCCTGCTCTTCGACATCGAGGTCGCCTTCCTTTATCCGTGGGCGATGGCGCTGCGCGACCTCGGATGGGCGGGCTTCGTGCAGGTGCTGTTGTTCTTCGTCCTGCTGCTCGCGGGCTATGTGTACGTCTGGCGCAAGGGTGCCCTTGATTGGGGCGTCGAAAAGAAAACCGAAGCCACTGAGGCACGGAAAACACGGAAAGTGGCGTAGTTTCCTATGGGTATCGAGTCGGAATACGAAATTCCCGTCCTCACCACGACCGTCGAGAAGATGGTCCAGTGGGCGCGCCGGTCGTCGATTTGGCCGGTGACGTTCGGCCTGGCGTGCTGCGCCATCGAGATGATGGCGATGAGCTGCAGCCGCTACGACGTCGCGCGGTTCGGCGCCGAGGTGTTCCGCGGCAGCCCTCGCCAGTCGGATCTCATGATCGTCGCCGGACGCCTGTCGCGGAAGATGGCCCCCGCGCTTCGGCGCATCTACGATCAGATGCCCGAGCCGAAGTGGGTGATCTCGATGGGCGCCTGCGCGTCGATCGGCGGCGTCTTCGACAACTACGCCATCGTGCAGGGCGTCGACCAGGTCGTGCCCGTCGACGTGTACGTCCCCGGCTGTCCGCCTCGTCCCGAATCGCTCATCTACGGCATCGTCGAGCTGCAGCGGAAGATCGCGCAGCAGCGCCTCGCATCATAGATGGACGCCGCCGCGCTCGTCGCGTCGCTGCAGCAGGCCGTGCCTGACGCCACGTTCGAGTCGGCGGTCACCGTCGATCTTCACCCGACGTTTTACGTGTCGCGCGATCACGTCGCGGCAGTCGCGCGCGCGCTTCGCGACTCGTCGTCCCTGAAGTTTTCGTTCCTCGCCGAAGTGACGGCTGTGGATTACTGGCCGCGAGACCCGCGATTCGAAGTCGTGTACGTGCTCGTGTCCCTCGAGCACAAGCACCGCGCGCGGATGAAAGTGCGCGTGTCGGGAGGCGACGCGCATCTGGCGACTGTCAGCACGATCTGGCCGGCGGCAAACTGGCTCGAACGCGAAATCTGGGATCTGTTTGGCATCGCGTTCGACGGTCACCCCGATCCGCGCCGCCTGCTGATGCCCGAAGATTGGGAAGGCTTTCCGCTGCGTAAGGACTCGCCAGTGCAAATCCGCCGGCCTCCGCATGTGGCGGAGCCGCTGCAGGTCACACCCGAAGAATTCCGCCACAACGTCGAACGCGATCGATTGGCGCGCGAATAATGCCCGAACTCCGCACGGAGACGATGACCGTCAACATGGGGCCGCAGCACCCCAGCACTCACGGCGTGCTGCGCCTGGTGCTCGAGCTCGACGGCGAGCAGGTTCTGTCGGCGTCGCCGACGATCGGCTACCTCCACACGGGCATCGAGAAGACGGCCGAGCAGAAGAAGTGGCAGCAGGTCATCCCGCTCGTCGAGCGTATGGACTACCTGAGCGCGCAGTCGAACAGCATGGCGTTCTGCATGTCGGTCGAGCGTCTGCTTGGCGTCGACGTGCCCGGGCGCGTGAAGAACATCCGGATTCTGCTCGCCGAACTGCAGCGCATCAACTCGCATCTCGTCTGGCTCGGCACGCACGGCATGGAAGTCGGCGCCGTCTCCGTGATGCTCTACTGCTTTCGCGAGCGCGAATTGCTGCTGAACATCAACGAGATGATCGCGGGGTTCCGCCTGTTCCCGAGCTACATGCGCGTCGGCGGACTGCGCGAAGACCTCCCGCGCGGTTTTCACGAGGCCGTCAACGCCTTTCTTCAGCGGATGCCCGCGAAGCTCGACGAGTATGAAGACCTGCTGACCAAGAACGAGATCTACCTCAAACGGACGCAGGGCGTCGGCGTCATCTCGGGAGACGATGCCGTCGCGTTGAGCCTTGTCGGGCCCATCGCACGCGCCGCGGGAGTCGATTACGACGTCCGGAAGGTCTTCCCGTATCTCGGATATGAGACGTACGACTTCAACGTGCCGACTCGGACCGCTGGCGACGTGTATGCCCGCTACCAGGTGCGCGTCGCCGAGATGCGGGAGAGCATGAAGATCTGCCGGCAGGCGCTCGATCGCATTACGCCGCGCGGCGAATACGCGATTGCCGACACCAAGATCACGCCGCCGCCGAAAGATCGTGTCTATACGGAGATGGAAGCGCTGATTCAGCACTTCCTGATCTACTCGCAGGGATTCACCGTCCCGGCCGGCGAGGCGTACGTGCCCGTCGAAGGACCGCGCGGCGAACAGGGCTTCCACGTGGTGTCGGATGGGACGAATCGCCCGTGGCGCGTCAAGAGCCGGGCGCCGTCGCTCCTGGCGTGCCAGGCGCTGGAGAAACTGATTGTCGGCGGGTTGATTGCCGACGTCATCGCCGTCATCGGCTCGATTGACGTCGTCATGGGAGACGTGGACCGATGAGGTCCACTGGAGACAAAGTCCGGTGAGCTTTCATCCGAAGATGGCGTACGACGCCACCTTTCACAAGTCGAAGCGGCAGCTGGAGGACGAGGGGCCGGTGTTTGCCTACACGCCGGAAAACCGCGCGCGCTTCGACGAGATCGTCCAGCGATATCCGCCGGATCGCCGCCGTTCGGCGGTGTTGCCCGCACTCTATCTCGCGCAATACCAGCAGGGATATATCACCGCGAATGCGATTCGGCACGTGGCGGAGTGTCTGGGGATCACGCGAGCGGACGTGGAAGACGTCGTGTCGTTCTACACGATGTTCTACACGAAGCCGGTTGGCAAGTTCGTCCTGCAGGTGTGCCGGACCCTGTCCTGTGCGCTGAACGGCGCCGAGCGCCTGACCGAGGAACTGCAGGAGAAGCTCGGGATCAAGGCGGGCGAGACCGATTCGAGCGGCACATTCACGTTGATCGAAGTGGAGTGTCTCGGCGCGTGCGATCGCGCGCCGGTCGTGATGGTGAACGATGCGTGGCACGAGTGCCAGTCGCCGGAGAGTGCGGGGAAGCTGGTCGACGACCTGCGAGCGCGTGGAGAGGCTGCGCTTTCGGGGTGTCATCACGTGGTGGAAAAGGCGGGACGGGCGGGATAGGCAGGACGGGCGGGATGGTTGAGGACGCAGAGGCCCTTCCAAGCAGAAGCGCCCGCGGCCATGCCGAGCCGAGGACAAGCGAATCCGAGGCGAGGCATCAGCGTAAGCAGGCGATGGGGGTGGGGCCCCATCGCCATTAAAAAAAGTTAAGCGGCTACATGGACCCAGTTCTCACAAAGTACGTTCGCGAGCCCAACGCATTCACGCTCGACTTCTATCTCGCGCACGAGGGCTACGACGCGCTGAAGATGGCGCTCGCGAAGAAGCCCGACGAGATCATCGAGATGGTGAAGGCGTCGGGACTGCGTGGACGCGGCGGCGCGGGATTCCCGACAGGGATGAAGTGGCAGTTCGTGGACAAGAAGATCGAGCCGCGCTACATCGCCTGCAACGCCGACGAGAGCGAGCCGGGCACCTTCAAAGATCACCTGCTGATGGAGCGCAACCCGCACTTGTTGATCGAAGGCTGCCTCATTGGCTGCTACGCGATCGGCGCGAAGACGGCCTACATCTACATCCGCGGCGAATTCTTCCACGTGCAACAGGTGCTGGAGCGTGCGATTGACGAGGCTTACGCGAAGGGCTTCGCCGGCAAGAACATCCTCGGCTCTGGATTCGACTGCGACGTGTTCGTGCATCGCGGCGCCGGCGCGTACGAGGCCGGTGAAGAGACGGCGCTGCTCGAATCGCTCGAAGGCAAGCGCGCGCAGCCGCGCAACAAGCCGCCGTTCCCGGCCGTTGTCGGCCTCTACGGGAAGCCGACCGCCGTCAACAACGTCGAGACGCTCTGCAACGTGCCGCTGATCGTGAAGAGCGGCGCCGAGTGGTTCTCGAAACTCGGGCCGGAAAAGAACGGCGGACCGAAGCTGTACTGCGTCAGCGGACACGTGAAGCGTCCGGGTGTCTACGAAGCGTCGATGAACATCACCCTTCGAGACCTGATCGACGGCCACGCCGGCGGCGTTCGCGACGGGCGGACGCTGAAGGCCGTCATCCCTGGCGGCTCGTCAGTGCCGATCCTGATGCCCGATCAACTCGACACCCAGGCGAGCTTCGACGCGATTCAGAAGGCCGGTTCGCTGCTCGGGTCGGCGGCCATCGTCGTCCTCGACGACACGACTTGCATGGTGTGGCTCGCCGAGAACCTGCTGCACTTCTATCGCCACGAGTCGTGCGGCAAATGCACGCCGTGCCGTGAAGGCACCGACTGGCTGTACAAGATCCTGCGCCGCATCGAGCGCGGCGAAGGGCAGATGAAGGATCTCGACATGCTGTCGAGCATCTCGGCCAACATCGCCGGCAAGACGCTCTGCGCGTTCGGGGACGCCGCGGTGACGCCGATCGTCACGACGCTGAAGCACTTCAGGCACGAGTACGAAGCGCACATCACGGAAGGCAAGTGCACGCTCCCGGCGTCCTGGCGTGCGCAGCGCGCGCACACGCATGCGGGAGCCCATTAAACGCCGATGACGCCGCTTCTCATCGCGCAGATCGTCATCGTCGTTGTCGTCTTCCACGCGCTGCTGCTGTCGGCGGCGGCCATGGTCTGGGTCGAGCGGCGCGTCGCCGCCGCGCTGCAGCAACGAATGGGCCCGACACGCGTCGGCTGGCAGGGTCTCCTGCAGCCGTTTGCCGACGTCATCAAGCTGATGTTCAAGGAGGAACTGCGGCCGAAGGCTGCCGACTGGTTCCTGTTCGCGCTTGCGCCAATCATTTCCGCGTCGTGCGCGTTCGCGGCCTTCGCGGTCGTCCCGTTCGGCGCGCAGACGACGTTCTTCGGCCTGCTGGGCGATCCGCTCAAGCTGCAGGTCGCCGACGTGAACGTCGCCGTGCTGGTGATTTTCGCGATTGCGTCGATGAGCGTGTACGGGATCGTGCTCGCGGGCTGGAGCTCCAACAGCAAGTACTCGCTGCTCGGCGGGCTGCGATCGTCGGCGCAGATGATCAGCTACGAGCTCTCGTACGGCATGGCGCTCGCGAGCGTGCTGCTCATCGGCAATTCCCTCTCGCTGACCGACATCGTCAACGGGCAGAGCGGGTACTGGTTCCATGTCATCCCGAAGTGGTTCATCTTCCTGCAGCCCGTCGGGTTCCTGGTGTATTTGACGGCGGGAGTCGCGGAAACCAATCGCGCGCCGTTTGATTTTCCAGAGGCGGAGCAGGAACTCGTGGCTGGCTATCACACCGAGTACAGCAGCATGAGCTTCGCGATGTTCTTCCTCGCGGAGTACGTCAACATGGTCACGGTGTCGGCGGTGGCCACCGACTTGTTCCTCGGCGGCTGGCACGGGCCGTTGCTGCCGGAATCGCTCGGCTGGATCTGGTTCCTGATCAAGGTCGGCGCGCTGTTGTTCTTCTACGTGTGGATGCGATGGACGCTGCCGCGCTATCGGTACGATCAGCTGATGGCGTTCGGCTGGAAAATCCTGCTGCCGCTCGCTGTCGTCAACCTGCTGGCGACGGCGGCCGGCGTGCTGTATTTCGGCGCATGACGTTTTTCTACGTGTTCGGGGCCGTCGCCGTCATTGCGTCGCTGCTGGTGATCGCGCAGCGCAATCCGATTTACAGCGTGCTGCTCCTAATCGCGTCGTTTGGCGCGCTGTCAGGCCTGTACGTCCTGCTCGATGCACCGTTTGTCGCCGTCACGCAGATCATCGTCTACGCCGGCGCCATCATGGTGCTCTTCCTGTTCGTCGTGATGCTGCTCAACGCACCGCACGAAGAGACCGAGCATGACGAGAAGATTCACCCGCTGCGCCGGCCGGGCCCGATGCGCTTTGGCGCGGCGCTGGCGGTGTCGCTCCTCGTCGAGTTGTTGTGGGCGCTGACTCGCGGAAACGGCGAGCCCAACGCGTTCGGCGAGGCGTCCGTCTCGTCGGTCCGCACGCTCGGCCGGGTGCTGTTCACCGAATATGCGTTTGCGTTCGAAGTGACGTCGGTGTTGATTCTTGTGGCGATGGTCGGCGCCGTCGTGCTGGCCAAACGAGATCCACGTGCCCACACTTAACGACTATCTCGTCCTCTCGGCGATTCTGTTTGCCATTGGGACGGCCGGCGTATTCGTCCGCCGCAACCTGATCACGATTCTCCTGTCGATCGAGATCATGCTGAATGCCGTGAACCTCAGCTTCGTGGCGTTCGGCCGTTCGCTCGGCACCGCCGACGGTCAGATCATCGTGTTCTTCGTCATGACCGTGGCCGCAGCCGAAGCCGCCGTCGGCCTCGCGATCGTAATCGGCCTGTTCCGGCATCGCGAGTCGCTGAACCCGGATACGTTTACGAGCTTGAAATGGTGAGCGCGTGCTGCTGCTGATTCCGCTGCTCCCGCTCGTCGGCTTCCTGATCAACGCCAGCTTCGGGCGTCGACTCAGCAAGAGTCTGTCTGGCACGGTCGCGTGCGCGGTGATGCTGATGTCGTTCGCCGTCTCGGTGGCGGCGGTCGCGCGGCTGGTCGGGTTGCCTCCCGAAGAACGCGCGTTCTCGCAGTCGGTGTTCACCTGGATCACCTCTGGCGACTTCTCCGCCGGCCTGACACTCCGGCTCGATCCCTTGTCATCCGTGATGATTCTTGTCATCACCGGAATCGGGTCGCTGATTCACGTGTACTCGACGGCGTACATGCACGAGGAGCCCGACGCCGAGTACGCGCGCTACTTCTCGTACCTGAATCTGTTCGCCGCTTTCATGCTCGTGCTGGTGCTCGGCTCGAACTTCCTGGTCATGTTCGTCGGTTGGGAAGGCGTCGGCCTCTGCTCGTACCTGCTGATTGGCTTCTGGTATCAGAAGAAGTCCGCGGCGGACGCCGGCAAGAAGGCGTTCATCGTCAACCGCATCGGCGACTGGGGTTTTATCCTCGGCGTCTTGCTGATCTTCACGCGATTCAGCACGCTCGATTTCCAGGAGCTGGCCGCCTCCGTCTCGCGTCTCAGCCCTGAGCAGTCGTTCGGCACGGTGTCGATCATCACGCTGCTGCTTTTCATCGGCGCGACAGGCAAGTCCGCGCAGATTCCTCTTTTCGTCTGGCTGCCTGACGCGATGGAAGGTCCGACGCCCGTGTCCGCGCTCATCCATGCGGCGACGATGGTCACCGCTGGTGTGTACTTGATTGGCCGAAACGCCGTGCTGTTCGGCCACGCGCCGCTGATTCTGAACGTCGTCGCGATCATCGGCACGGCGACCGCGCTCGTCGCCGGCACCATCGGCCTCGTGCAGAACGACATCAAGAAGGTACTCGCGTACTCGACCGTGTCGCAGCTCGGCTACATGTTTCTCGCGATGGGCGTCGGCGCGTACGGGGCCGGTATCTTCCATCTCTATACGCATGCGTTCTTCAAGGCGCTGCTGTTCCTCGGATCCGGCGCCGTCATCCACGCGCTGGCGGGCGAGCAGGACATGCGGAAGATGGGCGGCCTGAGGAAGGATTTGCCGATCACGTATTGGACGTTCGTCATCGGCGCGATTGCGATCGCCGGCGTGCCGCCGCTTGCCGGCTTCTACAGCAAGGACGAGATCCTGTGGAAGTCTTTCTCGAGCGGTCACACCTGGCTCTGGGCCGTCGGGCTGCTCACCGCTCTCTTGACCGCGTGCTACATGTTCCGGCTCGTGTTCATGACGTTCCATGGCCATCGCGCGAACCAGAACCACGAGAACCTTTCGAACCATTCGAACCCCTCGAACCATTCGAACCATCTGCATGACGCGCCCTTGCCGATGGCCATCGCCTTGGTCGTCCTGGCAATAGGTTCGATACTGGCCGGATGGGTCGGCCGTGGCGGCCGCTTCGAGCGTTTCCTCGAGCCGAGCTTCGGCGCTGCCGCCACAGGTACTGTCCGCCTTCAGGCGGACCTCGCCCCCGAAGGCAATCTCGAGACCACGCTGATGTTCGTGTCGATCGCGGTGGCGGTTGCCGGCATCGGGCTCGCGGCGTACTACTTCCTCAAGAATCGCGCGGCGGCGGACAGGCTCGCCGAGAACTTCTCGGGCGTCCATCGCGTGCTCGAACACAAGTACTACGTCGACGAGATCTATGACGCCGCCGTCGTGCAGCCGATTCAGATCGTGTCGGACGACGGGTTGTGGAAGGGCGTGGACATCGGCGTGATCGATCGCACCGTCAACGGCGTCGGGCAGGTGGTCGGCGGGGCGAGCGAAGTGCTGCGGCTGTTTCAAACCGGGTCGGTGCGCGTATATGCGGCGTCGGCGTTTCTCGGCGTTGTTGTCGTCCTCGGCTATTACCTCTGGCGCTGATGCACTTTCCAATCCTCACGTCGCTCGTCGCCCTGCCACTCGTCGGCGCCCTCGCGCTGCTCTTCGTGCCCAACGACGAACAGAGCGACGGCACCGTCCGCGCGGTGGCGCTCGTCGTGTCGCTCCTGGTCTTCGCCGAAACGCTGCTGCTGTGGTACCACTTCAACGCGAAGTCGGCCGACTTTCAGTTCGTCGAACGGCACGCGTGGATTCCGGCGTTCGGCATCAGCTATTTCGTCGGCGTCGACGGCATCAGCCTGTTGCTCGTCGTGCTCACCGGATTCCTGACGCCCATCGCCTTGCTTGGGTCGTGGGAGTCGGTGCACAAGCGGACGAAAGCGTTTGCGATCTTCGTGCTGCTGCTCGAAGCAGCGATGATCGGCGTCTTCGTCTCGCTCGACCTGTTTCTGTTCTACGTGTTCTGGGATGCGATGCTCGTGCCGATGTATTTCCTCATCGGCATCTGGGGCTACGACCGCAGGATTTATGCCGCGGTGAAATTCCTGCTGTACACGATGGCCGGCAGCGTGCTGATGCTGCTGGCGATTCTCGGCCTCGCGTATCTCCACAGCACCGCGACCGGCACATACACCTTCGATCTCACGCAGCTCTATGAGCTCGCAATCCCGCCGAGCACGCAGGTGTGGTTCTTCCTCGCGTTTGCGCTGGCGTTCGCGATCAAAGTGCCGCTGTTCCCGTTCCACACGTGGCTGCCGGACGCCCACGTCGAAGCGCCGACCGCCGGTTCGGTGATTCTGGCGGGCGTGCTGCTGAAGATGGGCACGTATGGTCTCGTCCGCTTCGCGTTTCCGCTGTTCCCAGTGGCGGCGCAGCTCTTCGCACCTTACCTCGCGACGCTGGCCGTGGTCGGCATCATCTACGGCGCGCTCGTCGCGATGGTGCAGCCCGACATGAAGAAGCTGGTCGCGTATTCGAGCGTCAGCCACCTCGGCTTCGTCGTGCTCGGCATTAGCGCCCTGAACACGCAGGGCGTCCAGGGCGCGGTGTATCAGATGCTGAATCACGGCGTCAGCACCGGCGGACTGTTCCTCATCGTCGGCATGCTGTCCGATCGCCGGCATACGCGGTTGATTTCCGAGTACGGCGGTCTGAAGAAAGTGACGCCTCACCTGGTGGCGGCCTTTCTCATCATCACGCTGTCGTCGATCGGCTTGCCTGGCCTCAACGGCTTCGTCGGCGAGTTCCTGATTCTGCTCGGCGCGTTCCGCTGGAATCCGAAGATGGCGGCGTTTGCGGCCACGGGCGTCATTCTGTCGGCGACTTACATGCTCTGGATGTTCCAGCGAGTGAACTACGGGCCGGTGACCAACGAAAAGAACTCGCGCCTGGTCGATCTCCGGCCGCGCGAATGGTTCGTGATCGTGCCGATCATCGTCTTGGCGATTCTGATGGGCGTGTTGCCGAACATCTTTCTGAAGCCGATCG
>Ga0097621_100000643_pt1 | contig 24654 bp, 23 predicted proteins | sample KBSMisM72_FD_73165 | JGI IMG/M metagenome (GOLD analysis project Ga0097621, IMG submission 73165) | Miscanthus rhizosphere microbial communities from Kellogg Biological Station, Michigan, USA - KBS Miscanthus M7-2 (version 2) (version 2) | ecosystem: Host-associated > Plants > Roots >... | reverse complement strand
CTCGGTTCTGGCACGCAGCTCGCGTTGGCCGTCGGGCGCGCCATCGCGGAGGTGAGCGGCATCACAGCGACGGCTGAGGAACTCGCGACGGCTGTCGGTCGAACCAAGCGCTCCGCGGTAGGCACATGGACTTTTGCCGGCGGCGGACTCGTCGTCGAAGGCGGCCGTCGACGCGAAGGCGGTGGGGTATCGCCACTTCTCGCCCGAATCCCGCTACCTGCGTCGTGGCGGTGCGTCGTGGCGGTGCCTGACACGGTGAGTGGCATTAGCGGCGCTGCCGAAGTCGACGCGCTTGCGTGCCTTCCACTGGTCGAGGACCGCGATGTGGAACAGGTCGCGCACCTTGTTCTGATGGGCCTGCTGCCGGCTGCCGCCGAAGGCGACATTCACGTGTTCGGCTCGGCGCTGACGGCCATCCAAACGATTACCGGACGGTGGTTTGCGCCGATCCAGGGCGGCACGTTTGCCTCGAGCGTCAGCGCCGATCTCGTGCAGCGCATGATCGGATGGGGTGCGGCAGGTGTCGGGCAGAGCTCTTGGGGACCCACAGTGTACGGTTTGGTCGAAGGCGAGTCTGCTGCGTGCCAGCTTGCAAACCGTGTGCAAAATGCGATGGGGGCGGAGGGAAGCGTATTCGAGGGCCCGTTTCGCCCGCACGGCGCGTGCATCACGCGCACGTAATACTTCCGCGCTATTTACCGGCAGGGCGGCACTTTATAAAGTGTCCCCCCATGAAGAAGGCTCTCCTCATCGCCGGCGCCTCGATGGCCGCTCTCGTTGCCGGCGAGAACGCTTACGCTCAGGGCTGCGTGCTGATTCGCGAAGCCGCGCCCATTATCGGTGCGGCATCCAGCACGTACTTGCGGCCTGGCGAATGGCAGCTCGACGTGAGCTTCCGCGACTCGACGGCCGACCGCCATTACTCGCTCGACGTCGAGCAGGTGCAGCGGCAGCTGCTCGGAACCAACGTCATCAATACGCAAAAGCAGACGCTTTTCGACCTGAGTCACGCGGTGACGGATCGCTTCAGCTTCTCGGTGGCCGTTCCCGTCGTCGTCGCCACGTGGGGCATTCCGCGTCCGACGACCCCGGCTCCCGGACCGCGTGCCACCGAGCACGGCCAGGGGCTCGGCGACGTCTCGGCGATCGGGCGCTACTGGGTGTTCGATCCGATGAAGCATTCGGACAGAAATCTATCGGTCGGCCTCGGGGTCAAGACGCCGACAGGCAATCAGAACCAGTACGACGTCTACGTCGACAACAGCGGCGTGAATCCGACGAGCAAGCCGATTGATCAGTCCATTCAGCCTGGCGACGGCGGATGGGGCGCGCAGCTCGAGGTGCAGGGTTTCACGCGCATCGGCCGCGCGTTCGTGTTCGGGTCGGCGAACTATCTGTTGAATCCGAAAGACGTCAACGACGCGCCGTCGGGCCGGGCGGCGGGACTCTATCAACGCGACTTCAACTCGGTGCCCGATCAGTACGTCGCTCGCGTCGGCGTTGGGGCTCCGATTTGGCGCTACTTCGGCGCGTCGGTCGCGTATCGCGTCGAAGGCGTGCCTCAGTACGATCTGCTCGGGCGGAGCGACGGGTTCCGTCGTCCCGGCCACGAGATGTATCTCGAGCCGGGCATCACGTTCACCGTCGGCCGTTCGACGCTCCAGTTCGATCTTCCGATCGGCGTCTATCGCTACCGCTCGCCGGATCCCTACACGCGGGCGAACGGCGACGCGACGTTCCCCGACTACGTCGCGCTTGCGAGCTACTCGTATCGCTTCGGAACGGCGAAGCACAAATCGGCGACGCCGATGCCGGTCACTCCGGGACCTGGCACGCGACAGGACGGGTAGTCCGTCACGGGTCGACACGGGTCACAGACGGGTCGAAACGGGTCGCGAACGAGTCGCTACGAGTCGAGACGGGTCACGAACGAGTCGAAACGGGTCGCGCTGACTCGTATCGACTCGTCTTCGACTCGTGACTGACCCGTCCCGACTCGTCCCGACCCGTACGGACGCGTCGTCGACTCGTGAACGGTCTCCAGTTCCAGTTGAACGCGGCCGATAGAAGAAACAATGACGCCGCGTCGATCCGCGTGCCTCGCCATTTTCACGGCTACAGCGTTTGTGTCGGCCGCGTGCGGCAGCGACCCGGGCCGAGTGAATCTGTTCGTGTCGCCGGACGGATCGCTGATTGCGGATGTGTACAGAGACTCTGGCGGCGGCGCAGCCGGCTGGATCACAGAGTCGGTGCAACTCCGACGCCATGAGGAGCGCTTTCGTTTCAAGGACGACGTCGTTTTCAGGGCTGAGTGTCACTGTACACTCCGAGTCGTTTGGAAGAGTCCAACAGAGCTCGAAATCAGCTATCCGGGGCAAACGAGCATTTATGAGTCCGAGTCGACTTGGAACAACGTCTCAATCACCCTTCGAGAGGACGCAGCATTCGGAGAGCCGTACTCTGGAGTTGATCACTTTGGTGTTGTGGATTCGCCCGACGAACAGAATGTCGCCGTCTGGCACCAGGACCCAAACCGTGGCGACGATCATTGGCTCGAGGACTGCGTGCAGCTAATCCGGAACGAATACGATCCGAGCATCAAGATAGGCGAGAACTGCAGCTTCGTCGGCATCTCTGGCGACAACCTCAGGATGAAGTGGTCCACCGCAACGCATCTCAACGTCAGTTACCCGCCGGGCACGAAGGTGACGAAGGCAGATCCGAAGTGGAATCACGTCACGATCACGTACGCCGAAGATCCCAAACTCCAGAAATACTAGTCTGTAGCCCTAGTCTCTTTGCAGACGCGCTGAAACCGTTGAAACGAGTCGCTGACCCGTATTTGACTCGCGACTGACCCGTACTGACTCGTCGTCGACTACAAGCCCTGGTTCCTGCCTCTGCCGGTCGTACGCGATCGACAGCAGGACCATGAAAAACAGCGGCGCGAAATCGAGTGTGGTCGCGCCCGCCCACGCGTAGAGGATGTCGCGCCAGTATTTCCAGATGGCGCCTTGCGTGGAGAGCATCGTGAAGGTTTCGATGTTCACCTCGTCGGCGTCGCTCGCACTGGTAAGCTGCCCGATCACGGCTTGCGCGCCGTCGACCACCGTTTTCAGCCGCTCGACCGCTGCTTTCTGCTCCGGCCGATCTTCGGTTTTCGCCGACATCGTCAGCGACGTCAGATTCCTGTTCACCACGCGAACGAACCCGATCGACGAGGTCTGCGCCATGCGGGCCATGACCTCGTTGATGTCACCGAGCCGCTTGGCAAACTCGAGGTTGTGTTTCCGCACTTCGTCACCCTCTGAGATATCGACGCCCTCTATCCTGGCGGCTGACGTTCGCGCCTGGCCGATCAGCTCGCGAGCGCGGTCGTAGTTCTGGCGTGATTCTGTGTCGACGCCCCGCACGGAACCGGCAAGGTTGGCGAACAGCTCGCTCGTATTGCGCAGCGTCGCGACGACGTCACCCTCGCCTCGCAGACCCGAGAACGCGCCTCCGGCCTCCCGGCGGGCGAGATCGCTGAAGTTCTGGGAGAGCGTCTGAAGCTGTGGGGCAAGGTTGGCCTCAGTGGCCGCGCGCCGATAGAGCCGCAGCCCTTGCATTTCCGCCGCTGCCAATGTCCGCTGCATGTGCGTGCTGAGGGCGTCTTTGCCGCCCATTGACACGACGCTCCACTGGGTCGAGAACCAGAAGACGAGCACGCAAATCGCGCCGGCGATGACGCCGTACCGCAACCGCTCTTTGTGGGTGCCGCGGGCGAAGTATTCGGCGAGGAACCAGAACGTGCTGAACTGGAAGAGCGCTCCAGCGAGCGACATGCCCCAGTAGATGACGAAGTCCTTGCTCGTCGTTTGATAGCCGACCTTGGAGGTGTAGAAGGACACGAAGGAGAGGAGGGCCATGCAGGCGACGAACAGCCGAATCGCTTGCCGGTAGGTCATCATGTTTAACAACGCGCGAGCCGGGGTGGTGGTTAACTCCGCCCATCGAACCTCGCACGGGTGTGCACACGTCCACTTCAAGTGATGTCTTCGCGGTTGTGGCGGTACGCGGTTGTTGTGACGATCGGATTAGTCATTACCGGCTGTGCGGTCGCCGCCACCGAGCTGCCCGCGATTGGCGCAAACGCTCTGCTGCATCCCGCTCGTCGTCCCGTCACGATTCCCGCGCCTGAAGGCTGTATCACTCGCACGCTGCCGGCGACTGGTGCCACGCTGACCGGTTGGGTCTGCGAGACACAAGGTCAACAGCGCGGTACGCTCGTGTATCTTCACGGCATCGCCGACAACCGCGAGAGCAGCATCGGGATCATCAGGCGATTCGTCCCGCACGGGTTGGCGGTCGTCGCGTACGACAGCCGTGCTCACGGCGACTCGACCGGCGACGCCTGCACCTACGGCTATTTCGAGCAGGACGATCTGCACCGGATTCTCGACACTGTCGCGGGCCCCGTCGTCCTCGTCGGCAACTCGCTCGGCGCGTCGGTTGCGCTGCAGGAAGCCGCTCACGATCCGCGAGTGACGGCCGTCGTCGCGATTGCGCCGTTTTCGGACCTACGAACCATCGCGACGGAACGCGCGCCGTTCGTGTTTACAGGCGGGATCATTGATCGGGCGTTCGCGCGCGCCGAAGCGGACGCTCACTTCCGCGCCGACGCGGTCAGTCCTGTCGCCGCCGCACGCTCGATCACCGCGGCCGTGCTGCTTGTCCACGGCGGGGCGGACGTCGAGACACCGCCGGCACACTCCGAACGTATCCTGACGGCCCTGGCAGGCCCCAAGCGCTTATTGCTGGTGCCAGGTATCGGCCACAACGATGGGCTGCCGGACAGCACGTGGAATGAGATAGAGGAATGGATCCTCGGCAGCACAAGTTCACGATCATCGACCCGTGTTTCTGCAGGCGTCCCGATGCCGTCTGCAGCTTGTTTGGCCGGCTGCGGAACTGTCCCGATCGTTTCTGCAGTGACCGACGTTGCGATTCGGGCCGATCCGGTCGCTGCGGGAGGCGTCCCGAGGCCATCTGCAGCGCGTTCGTCCGGCTGCGGAGCTGTCCCGGTCCCATCTGCGACTGTGCAGCCGTGTTCGATGTGCTCCGACAGGTCTTCGACCCGCATAGACTCGTCTTCGACTGTCGTACACTTGACGCGACATGCGAGAAACACGAAGGGAGAGCGAATAGATGCGTGCTCGTCAACTCACAATCGCCATCAGCGCCGTCACACTCGCCGTTGCGACCGTAGCATCGGCGCAATTCGGCTTCGATCCGGACAAAGTCATCCCCGGCGGCGGTGTCCACGTCCAGGGATGGACGGGGAAGATCGACGCCGGCTCTCTCCGTCAAGGGAGAAAGCTCGAGGACGCGAAGTTCGCTCAAGAGGGCAACGCGCTGCACGTCACCACCGGACCGGCGACGACGTTCTGGAACCCGGCGAATGCGGCGAGCGGCGACTACACCATCAAGGCGACGTTCCGCGAGCCGAAGTTCATGGAGCTGAACAACCATCCGCACTCGTACGGCATCTTCATCGGCGGCAACAGCATGGGGACGGACATGATGAGCCTCGTGTACTGCGCGGCGTACGGCGATGGCAACGCGTTCATCCGCGGATTCGGCCCTGCTGTGTTCAACCAGCTCCGCTCGCAGCCGTTTCCGTCGGTGAACAAAGCCGCGGGCGTCGGGCAACCTGTGACGCAGGAGATCGCGTGGACGGTGAAGGGCGGCAAAGCCGAGTGCGCGATCAACGGTGCCGTCATTGCGAGCTATACGAAAGAACAGCTCGTGGCGCCGGGCAAGCTGTCGTCACTCGACGGCGTCTACGGGCTCCGCTTCACGCACAACGTCGAAGCGATCGTGACAGGCTTCGGGAAATCGTAGTCGCGTACGAGTCAGTGCGAATCTGTCACGAGTCGTCACGGGTCATGACTCGTCATCGACCCGTGTCTGACCCTAACTGACTCGTGCTCGACTACCAAGCGGGGTTGACCCCGCCCTTGTACTGCCAGCGCGCGCTGCCCTCGTTGTAGAGCGGCGCTCGGGGTTGTCGTTGCCAACGTGGAACCACTCCGTCGGGCGTGAACGTCGACGCGTAGAGCTGCGGGTCGTGAAAGTCCAGCGCGAACAGGTATCGCGCCTGCAGGTCTTCGATTTGTGCTCGATCCTCGCCGTAACTCGTCGTGGAGGCCGAGATGACGTTGACTTAGTCCCACTCAGGAACAGTCGGTATACGTATCCGTTCCACTTCCGGCAAATCCATCTCGAAGTCTGTGGCGAGCAACGCGCGCAGCGCCGCGCGGTCCTCGAGCTGCGTCTTTTCAAACGTCCCATTCTGCGCGACGGTCACGTCGCGGTTCATCACCGACACGCGGCGGCCGTCCGGCGTGAGCGTCCGGAGCATCAATCGCTGCACGAACGACGACTCCGGCCAGGTCGACGTGAAGTGATTTCCCATCACGAAATCGATCGGCGACTCCGGCTCGAGCGTGGTCATCCACAGCGGCGACATCACGCCCGCGATCTTCGCTTCGAGCAGCCACTCGCCGTCGCGCCGCGTGAAGCGGTGGACGTCCGGACCCTCGCGCGTTTCGACGTTCTCGACAAGCGGCAGCGGCACGAGGGGACCGTGGCCGCCAAATCCTGGATCGAGCACGTACGTCGTCCCGTCGAGGACGACGGTGAGAAACATGTGCGTGCGGGGCGCCGACGGCCTCGGCGTCATCATGACGACGCGGGCTGCATGCGGCACGGGCTGGAACCCGACGTGTTCGAGGGCCGCGCGAAACAGCGTCGAGTGCTAGAAGCAATAGCCGCCTCGCTTCGACTCGACGAGCTTCGCGTACACGCTGTCCAAGTCGACGCGGATCCCGCGTCCGAGCAGCACGTCGAGGTTCTCGAACGGAATGCGCGCCATGTGGGCGCGCATCAGCGATGTCAGCGTGTCGAGCGTCGGCGACGTCGTCGACGGGGCACCGCGCCATCCGATCCGAGCGAAGTAGCGCTCAGCGTTGAACAAGTTCGATCTTCGTGCCGACCGGGTCGACGACGAACGAGTAGTGCACTTTGCCGGTCGCCAGTTGTAGTTCCGTCGCGCCCTGCATGACGGTGATGCCTTTGAGATCCGCCAGCGTCTTGTCCAAATCGGCGACGCGCCAGCCGAGGTGATCCAGCGCGCGGCCGACGCTAGGTGCGGGGGCTGACGCCTTCTGCACCATGACCAGCACGTCGCCGTACTTCAACGCGTCCTCGCCTTTGAACTTGACGCGTTCGCCGCCGAATCGCTGCTGATACCAGCGAATCGACGCCGCCGGATCGGGCGCGTTCAGATGGATGTGATGGAATCCTCGCCGCGCCGGGTCGTTCAGGATTTCAATCTTCACGCCCCAGGGATCGGTGATGAAGCCCGCTGCGCGGTCGGGAACCGAGAACGCGATGTGGTCGATGGTCGCGTCCGCGCTCGGTTTCGCCGTCTCTGACTTCAGCCAGATGAACCGCGTTTTCCCGAAGAACAGCCGGTCTTTGCCTTCCGGCGACGTCTCGCCGCCGAAGTTCTTCTGATACCACTCCACGGCTTTCGCCTGGTCGGGCGCCGCCAAATGGACGTGGTCGTAGGGAAGCGTCGGCGCCTGCGCGAACGCGAGCGCACTGGCGGTGATCAACAGAAACGCGACGATGAGGGGCCGATGTAGTCGTGTGCGCATGCGTAAGTCCTTGACTTATAGTGAGTTAGTGTGCTAAAATATATAACGGAGATTCATTCATGCACAAAGAAATTCGCTACAGGGACGGCGACGCCAGCTTGACGGGGGTCCTGGTCGTCGACGAGAGCCTCACCGAGGCCCGTCCTGGAATACTCCTCGTGCACGGCGGCGCAGGCCTTGATGACCATGCACAGGATCGGGCCACCCGCTTCTTCGAGCAAGGCTATGTCGTGTTCGCGTGCGACATGTTCGGTGACGGCGTCGCCGGCGAACGCCAGCGCGTCATGTCGTGCGTCAATGACCTGCGCAACGACCGAACGAAACTGGCAAAACGCGCGCAGGCGGGGATCGACGTGCTGACGAGTCACTCGAACGTCGCTGGCCAGGTCGCCGTCGTCGGGTACTGCTTTGGCGGACTGGTCGCCCTCGAACTGGCGCGCGCCGGCCTCCATCTCAGTGCGGCCGTCTCGGTTCACGGCAGCGTCGCGACAAGCAATCCGGCGGACCGCGGATCGGTGCGGGCGCCAATCCTTGTCTGCCACGGGGCCTAGACCCCTTCAACGACGTCACGCGGCTGACTGCATTTATCGACGAAATGAATCGCGCCCAGGCCGACTGGCAGCTCGTGTGCTACGGCGGGGCGATGCATGGGTTCACGCACCTCGCCGCAACCGGCCAGACACCGGGTGTCCTCTACGACGCCCGAGCGGACGAGCGATCGAGCCGCGCAGTCCTCACATTTCTCAGGGACGCATTCGCGCAGCACGAGGCCTAACGTCGTCTAGACTGTGGCCATGCGCAACCTGATTTTTCGCGCCAGCTTTTGCCTTCTGCTCACTGCCGGGATTGCCGTCGCACAGCAGGCGCCGCCGCGAGCGACGTCGGTCGAAGGCATCACCGAGTACCGCCTGCCGAACGGCCTTCGCGTGCTGCTATTCCCCGATCAAAGCAAGCCGACGATCACCGTCAACATCACGTATCTCGTCGGCTCCGCGCAGGAGGGCTACGGCGAAACCGGCATGGCCCATCTGCTCGAGCACCTGCAGTTCAAGGGGACGCCGAAGCACACGAATATCCCGCAGGAGCTGACCGAGCACGGCGCGCGGACGAACGCGACGACGTGGGTCGATCGCACGAACTACTTCGAGACGTTCACCGCCACCGAGAGCAACCTGCAGTGGGCGCTCGGCCTCGAAGCGGACCGCATGGTCAACTCGTTCATCGCCAGGAAAGATCTCGACAGCGAGATGACGGTGGTGCGCAACGAGTTCGAGCGCGGCGAGAACGATCCGTCCAGCGTGCTCGAGGAGCGCGTGCTCTCGACGGCGTTTCTCTGGCACAACTACGGGCACAGCACCATCGGCGCGCGCTCGGACATCGAGAACGTGCCCATCGATCGGCTGCAGGCGTTCTATCGCCGCCACTATCAGCCCGACAACGCCGTGCTGCTCGTGGCGGGCAAGTTCGACGAGCCGAAAACGCTCGCGACGATTCAGTCGCTGTTCGGCGGCATTCCGAAGCCGGAGCGCGAGCTGCCGAGAATCTATACGCAGGAGCCGGTGCAGGACGGCGAGCGCAGCGTGACGCTGCGGCGGACGGGCGACGTCGCCGAAGCGCTCGCCGGCTATCACGTGCCGGCAGGATCGCATCCCGACATCGCGCCGATGGACGTGCTGCTGCAAGTGCTCGCCGACTCGCCGTCCGGCCGTCTCTACGCGGCGCTCGTCGAGACGAAGAAAGCCGCGCGTATCGGCGGCTCCTCGTACCGGCTGCGCGATCCGGGCTACTGGCTCGTCGGCGTGGACACGCGCAAGGAGCAGTCGCTCGAGGACGCGCAGCGGATCATGCTCGAGACGCTCGACACGCTGCCGGCGCGTCCGGTGACGGCGGCGGAAGTGGACCGCGCGAAGGCGGCCATTCTGAAGAACATCGAACTGGGGCTCAACGATGCCAGCCGTGTGGGGCTGCAGATGAGCGAATGGATTGCGCAGGGCGACTGGCGGTTGTTCTTCATCTACCGCGATCGCATTCGCGCGGTGACGCCGGCCGACGTCAACCGCGTCGCGCAGGCGTACCTGAAGCCGAGCAACCGAACGGTCGGCGTCTTCGTGCCGACAGAGAAGCCCGATCGCAGCGACATTCCCGCCGCGCCCTCCATCGACTCGCTCGTCAAGGACTACAAGGGCGACGCGCTCGTCGCGGCGGGCGAAGCGTTCGATCCGTCGCCGGAAAACATCGAGACTCGCGTCAAGCGGATCGGGCTCGCGAATGGATTCCAGGTGGCCCTGCTGCCGAAGAAAACGCGCGGCGGTTCGGTCGTCGTGTCGGCGACATTCCGTTTCGGCGACGAGAAGAGCCTGTTCGGACGCACGATGGACGCGAGCCTGGCGGGCGCCATGCTGATGCGCGGATCGACCGCCCACACACGGCAGCAGATTCGCGAGGAGCTGGATCGTCTGAAGGCGCGCGCCGGCGTCGGCGGCGGCGCGACGCAGGTGACGCTGCAAATCGAGACCGTGCGCGACAATCTCCCCGCGACGCTCACGCTGATGGCCGAAATCCTGCGATCGCCTGCGTTCCCTGCCGCCGAATTCGACTCGCTGAAGCAGGCCCGGCTGGCGTCGATTGAAGAATCGAGAACCGAACCGGAGGCCATCGCCGGGAACGAGTTCGCCCGGTACATGAATCCGTATCCGAAGGGCGATGTGCGCTACCGCGAGACCCTCGCCGAGGAAATCGCCGAACTTCAGGCCGCGACGGCGGACAAGGCGCGGCAGTTCTACCTGGATTTCTACGGCGCAAGCAACGCGCAGCTCGCCGTCGTGGGCGACTTCGACGAAACGGCGGTGATGAACATCGTGCGAGAGCGATTTGCTTCGTGGAAGAGCCCGAAGCCGTACGCGCGAGTGCCGAACACGTATGTGGCGGTGCCGCCCGTCACTCGCACGTTCGGGACGCCGGACAAAACGAACGCCGTGTTCATGGCGGGCATCAACCTTCCCGTGCGGGACGATGACGCCGACTATCCGGCGCTCGTGATGGCGAACTTCATGTTCGGCGGCGGGTTTCTCAACTCACGTCTTGCGACGCGGCTGCGTCAGAAAGAGGGCCTCAGCTACAGCGTCAGCTCGCAGCTGCAAGTGAGCTCGCTCGACAAACAGGGGATGTTCGGGGCCAGAGCGATCTACGCGCCGCAAAACGCGGCCAAGCTCGAAGCGGCCTTCAAGGAAGAACTCGAGCGGGTGCTGCGCGACGGCTTCACGCAAGAAGAACTCGACGCCGCTCGTACGGGGTGGTTGCAAGGCAGGACGGTGACGCGCTCGCAAGATGGGCAGCTGGCCGGCCGGCTCGCGACCGATCTCTATCTCGAGCGGACGTTCAAGCGCGACACCGATCTCGAGAACAAAGTGCAGGCACTGACGACCGCGCAAGTCAACGCGGCGCTGAGGAAGTACGTCAGCGTCGACAAGATGAGCATCTTCAAGGCCGGCGATTTCGCGAGGAGCACGCAATGAAACGAATCATCTGTGCCCTGCTGATAGCGTGTTCGGGAGCCGTGTGCACGGCGCAACAGCTCGGCGCGCTGGCGCCAGCGAATCTGAAGAAGGCGCGGCCGGCGGCGCCATTCGATCTCACCGGCACCTGGCAGCACGACGGCCGCTTCAGCACGTGGCGATTCGTCCCGGAGCCCGGGCAGTTCAAGCTGACGCCCGAGGCGCAGAAGCACTACGACGCGGGCGTCGACGCGATCAAAAAAGGTGGGGTCTACCGCGACGACATCGGCCAGTGCTGGCCGGCGGGCATGCCGCTGATCATGACGCGCGTCTGGCCGATCGCCGTCGTCCAGCTCCCGACCGTCATCTACATGATCGCGGGATTTGAAAACGAAATCCGCATCATCTACCTCGATGGCCGCAAGCACACGCCGGCCGACGAAGTGGTCCGCACGTTCGGCGGCGAGTCGATCGGCCGCTGGGATGGCAACGAGCTCGTCGTCGACACGATGTATTTTCCGGGCCATCACCACTGGATGGATCAGGGAGGCGCGTCGGTGCCGATCAGCGAGGACGCACACATGATCGAGCGTTACCGAATGATCAAGGACGGCGTCTTCGAAGTCGAATACACGATGACGGATCCGAAGAACTGGGTCGGCGACTGGAAGTTCACGAAGCGGTTCAATCGGAAAGACGACACGGACATCACGGAAGTGCAGTGCCTGCCGGATCTGAACTCGCACTTGCCGGCCACCACTTCGAAGAATCTGGTGAAGTGATCATGAAAACATTTGCCTCCGCTATCGGCGTGATTTTCGCGGGTGTTTCGATTGCCGCGCATCATTCCCCCGTCATGTTCGACATGCAGAAGACGCAGACGCTCGAAGGCACGGTCGTCGAGTTCGCGTGGACGAACCCGCACTCGTCGATTCAGCTCGACGTGGCGACGTCGGCCGGCGTCGAGCGGTGGGGCGTGGAAATGGGCAGCCCCAACAGCATGGTGAAGGCGGGCTGGAAGTCCAACATCGTCAAGCCGGGCGACAAGGTGAGCGTCGCCGTGCACCCGCTCAAGAGCGGCGAGCACGGCGGCATCTTCATGTCGATCACGCTCGCGGACGGACGAAAACTCGGCGGCCGCGCAGCAGAGTGACATTGAAGGACGGCGTATCACGAAGGCACGAAAAAGACACACGAAGAACACGAAACCTGTTTTGGATCGTGTCCTTCGTGAGGCCTTCGTGTCTTCGTGAAAAGCAAGCCTACGAATTGGCTCTTGAATCACCTCTTCCGGAGCGTTTCGACAGGTGTTCTCGCTACTTTGGCGCTTTGTACGGGATCCCGAAGGCCTTGAACGGCCCTGGATCTTTACTCGTATCGGCCCGCAAGTTCAGCCGCGCTTCGGCGACGTAGGCCGTGCCGCCGGTGAGCGTGACGGCGGTAATGCCCGGCATGCCTTCCTTGAGAACTTTGATCTCGGCCTTGTTGCCGTCGATCGTGACCTCGTCGAGCCGGCCGCCTTCGACGAGCAGCATCGTCTTACTGCCGACCGACCGCATGCCGTCGGGCCCCTGCAGCGGACGCGACGTCTCGAGCTTCACGATCGGCCCGGCCGACCCATCCTTCTTGACATCGATGCGCATCAGCGTGTTCTGGCGGACCGAGTTCACGTAGACGTTGCCGTCGGCGAGCAGCGCGACGCCGTCTGCCGCGGCGAGCAGCATCGGATCGCTCGACCAGACATCGAGCGCGGTGGCGCCTTTCTTCAGCCGCAGCACGCGACCCTGGGTCGTGTCCGTCGCGTAGACGGTGCCGTCGTTCGCAACGGCGATGTCGTTGCACAGCCCGTTTCCCGGAAACGCGTAGCTCGCCTTGAGCGACGCGTCCTTGAGATTGAAGGCCTTCAGCGCCGTCTCGCCGACCACTGGCGCGCCGTCGCGTCCGCCGCCTGCCGACGTGCATACCCACAACACGCCGGCTTTTTCGTCGGCCAGCACGCCGAGGACAGTCGTGAGCCCATTCGACTTCGGCTGAATCCACGTCTTCGCCTGCGATGCCTTGGACGTCGCGCGGTAGACGCTGTCCTGGCCGAGGCTGCCGAAGTAGATGTCGCCGTTTTTCGTCGACGTCAGGCTTTCGGGAAAAATCCGCGGCCCGTCGAAGGTGATCTCGGGGCGATCTGCGGCGTGAAGCCCACAGACCGCCGCCACGGCAAACGCGAGTACGAGAGAACGTCGCATATCAGCTCCAGGCAGGCCTGAAGGCCTGCGCTACTTGCGATAGAAGACGCGCCAGATTTTGCCCTTGTTGCTGTCCGCGATGTAGATCGAGCCGTCTGGCGCCTGCGCCACGCCGTCCGGACGGTAGACCGCCGGCACATTCGGATCCGGTCCGCGGAAGCCGGTCGCGAACAACTCGTAGTTGCCGGTCGGCTTGCCGCCGGAGAATTGCTGGAAGACGACGTTGTAGCCGTCCTGCGGCAGCGGCGCGCGATTCCACGACCCGTGGAATGCGATGAAAGCGCCGTTCTTGTACTTCGAAGGGAACTGGTTAGCGGAGTAGAACATCACGTCCACCGGCGCCCAGTGCGCGGGGAAGACCGCGACCGGCTGTGTGAACGACGCGCACTTGCCGACGTCCTTGCCGTCGCCGCCGTACTCCGGATTCATCACTTCCTTCTTCTGCAGGTAATCGTAGAAGCAGAACGGCCAGCCGAAGTTCTCGCCGCCGGTCGCGCGATACATCGGTTCGGCCGGACGCTCCGCGTTGTCCTGCGCCTTGAACAGTTCCGGCCAGAACACGTCGAGCTGATCGCGGTTGTTCATGACGATGTAGAGCGCGTTGTCGTGCCAGGTGATCGCGGGAAACTGGCGCATGCCGGTCGCGAATTTCGTCGCGTCGGCCAGCGTCTGATTCGTCTTGTTCTCGTCGAACTTCCACGCGCTGCCGTGCTTCTCGAGAATGGGACAGGGATCCTGGCCCTTCACGCCTGGGCGGCGATCGGGATTCTGGCACGCGTTGCTCGGCGCCCCGACATTGATATAGAGCGAGCCCTTGCCGTCGAACGTCAGGCCCTTGTCGTTGTGCTGCGGCGAATCGGGCGGAAGGTCCTTGGCGATGATCTCGGCCGCGCCAGTCGGCTTCAACTGGCCCGCTGTCATCTTGAAGCGTTCGATCGTTTTCGGATGCGCGAGGTAGAGATAGCCGTTGCGCAAGCCGACGCCGGTGGTGCTGCCCGTGCTTATCTGTTCGCGCGTTTCGAACTTGCCGTCGCCGTCACCGTCGTGCAGCGCGACCACGCCGCCACCGGTCTCCGGTTGGCCGCGGCCGCCTCTGCTCTGCGTCGCGACATAAAGGTCGCCGTTCGACGCGACCGCCATGTGGCGCGCAATCCCGACGTCGTTGGCGACGACCAGCGCGCAGAAGCCTTGGGGAAGCGTGATGCCGCCGTTGTCGGGGTCGCACGCGATCTTCGACTGACCGTGTGCCGTGAACATCAGCGCGACGACGCCGGCCGAGGCGACTGCGGCTGTCGTGGCAGCTCGACGAATTGAAAAGCCCATGAAGTCTCCTTTATTCACTGGCGCTGGGGGCCACCTGAGGCGCCTCCACGCCGTAACGAATCTCTTAGGAATACGACCGAAAAGTCTACCATCGTGACGCATGGTAAGCTTCCCCCAGCCTTGGCGAAAAGTCTCGCGTTCATCGGCGTGCTGGCGGCGTTTGCCTGCGCCCTTGCGTTCTCGGCGATTCCCGGCCGCTCAGCCGCAGCAGCGCCGAAAGCGGCCATCCCCGGTCCAGGTGTCGACGCGCCGCTTGCGCCGAAACCGGGCAGCGAAACGATGGTCGTCGCCGGCGGATGCTTCTGGGGCGTGCAGGCGGTGTTCACGTCGGTACGCGGCGTCATGTCGTCGACGTCGGGCTACGCCGGCGGGTCGAAGGCGACCGCCGACTACGAAACCGTCAGCACTGGCCGCACGGGCCACGCCGAGTCGGTGCGCGTGGTCTTCGATCCCTCGCGCATTTCGTACGGGCAGCTCTTAAAAGTGTTCTTCTCGGTCGTCCACGATCCGACGCAGCTGAACCAGCAAGGCCCTGACGTCGGCACGCAATACCGTTCGGCCATTTTTTACGCCGATGCCGTGCAGCAGAAGATCGCGAAGGCGTACATCGACCAACTCGACGTCGCGAAAGTGTTCCGCGCGAAGATCGTCACCGAGGTCACGCCGCTCACCAAGTTCTACGAGGCCGAGGGCTACCACCAGAACTACTTCTTCACACACCCCGGTCAGCCGTACATCGTGTTTTGGGACAAGCCGAAAGTGGAAGCGCTCAAACAGCAGTTTCCAGATCTTTTCGTCGAACACCACAGCTAAAGCATGAGGAGTCTGGCGGCAGCGATCATGGTGGGCCTGATGGCGCCGGCGCTGGCGCGCGCCCAGGCGCCCGCGCGCACACCGGCATACGTCGGTTCAGCCGAATGCCGCGTGTGCCATACGGCCGTCTACGATCGCTGGAAGAAGACGCGGATGGCGAACGTCGTCCGCGATCCGAAGGAGCATCCTGACGCGATCATTCCGGACCTGACCAAGCCGAATCCGGTAGTGACGTTCACCAAGGATCAGATCGCGTTCGTCTACGGCAGCAAGTGGAAGCAGCGGTACTTCACGAAAGTCGGCGACGATTACTTCCCGCTCGGCGCGCAGTGGGACGTCACGCACCAGCAGTGGCGCCCCTATCAGGTCGCGAACGGCACCGACTGGTGGACCGCGTTTTATCCCGGAGGCAACAACACACGGCCGACTGGACCGCTGTGCGATGGATGCCATTCGGTGAACTACAACATCCGCACGAAGCAGCCGACCGAGTGGAACGTCGGCTGCGAGAAGTGCCACGGGCCCGGCGGCGACCACGTCAACAACCAGACGCGAGCGACCATCGTCAATCCGGCGCGGCTCAACAGCGTCGACGCCGTGAACGTGTGCGTCCAGTGCCACTCACAGGGGCAGCCGCTGCAGAAGCCGATCGAAGGGAAGTATTACGACTGGCCGGTCGGGTATCGGCCGGGCCTCAAGCTGTCGGATTTCTGGCAGCTCGAGGAGCACAAGCTCGGCGAGACGACGTTCACGCATTTCGCCGACGGCACGGCGCACAAGAATCGGATGCAGGGGAACGACTTCGCGCAGAGCGTGATGTACACGCGCGGCGTGACGTGCTTCAGCTGCCACGACGTGCACGGGACCGGGAACAACGCCGACCTCATCAAGCCTGCCGCGGTTCTCTGCCTGGAGTGTCACGGTCCGAAATCGCCGAACGGACCGCACACGGCGACCATCGAGCAGCACACACATCACAAGGCCGGATCGGCGGGCAACGAGTGCGTCGGTTGCCACATGCCGGCGATCGAGACGCAGCTCGCAGATGTCAACGTGCGCAGCCACACGTTCAAGTTCATTTCGCCGGTCACCACGGAGTCGTCGAAAGTGCCGAACCCGTGCACCACCTGCCACACGGACAAGACCACGAAATGGGCGCTCGACGCGCTCAAGTCGTGGCCCGAGTTCTCGCCGTGGCGCGTGGCGAATTAACGCCGGATTTCCGACACATTTCACGGCACTCCCGATGCAGCCGTCTGTTGCATCTGAGGTGTTCCATGAACGCTCGCAAAGATCCGGTCACCTGCCACTGGCTGACGCCGACCCGCATCATGCCGCATCCGTATTCATTCGAGGCCGACGAGAAGCCGTGGACGTGCCTGCGCGATGGCGTGCCGCGCGCGCTGACGTGCGGCGAGCTCGAACAGTGCGCGAATTGCGCGCGTTGGGAGGCGCGCACGCTCGGCGACGTGCAGCGCGATCTCGCGTTCGAAACATGGGGCGTCGGGATCACGATTCCTGAGCGCCGGACGTTCGAGGACGCCCGGCGCGACATGGCATGGGAGACGTTCGGCGTGATCGTGGACGCCCGGCGATAGTCAGTTGAGTGTGGAATCGGTCACGGCCTTCAAGAGGCTCGTGCCGGCCTGATAACACTCGCACGCCGCCGCTTCGAGCGCGTCGCGATCAAGAATCGCGACGCGTCCGCGGTGGTAGGTGATGGAACCTGCCTTCTGGAATTCGCCGGCGACCTCGCTGACCGTCGATCGCGACGCCCCCAGCATCATCGCGATGAACTCCTGCGTCAGCAGGAATTCGTCGTCGTTCATCCGATCCTGGGCCGCCAGCAGCCAGCGCGCGAACCGCTGCTGGATGGAGTGCGTCGCGTTGCACGCCGCCGACTGCATGACGAACCCCATCAGCGCCTGCGAGTACCGCGTGACGATGGCGTTGAACGCGCCGCATTGTTCCATCTCGTGTCGGAAGTGTTCTGCCTTCATGCGGTAACAGACGTCAATGTCGGTCTGTGCCATCGACGCTGTCGACACGGGCGTTTCTGTTTGCGTGGTCGCCGCGAGGCCGACGAGGCCTTCGCGTCCGATCGCCGCCGCTTCGACCATGCTCCCGTCTTCGAGGACGGTGACAATCGAGCAGAACCCGACGCCGGGGAAGTACACGTAGTCGATCCGTTCGCCTGGCTTGTGCAGAAGTTCCTTCAACTTGAGAGGAACCATTTCGAGCTGGGGAAGAACTCGCCGAAGATCGTCAGCAGGAAGCGCCGCGAGCAGCAGATTCTCTATGTTTGCCACATCGACACTCCAGAACTCCTCCGAATATCCTGCAGAGCAGCTATTCAACGCTCATGCCAGCTTGTGTCGAAAAGCGGCAGACGCGTTCGTTTCTCGCGATTAACCTAATCTCACTCGTGACATCAGACGGCAAGCCGACGCAGAAGAAAGCGCGGAACTAGTTCCTCGTACGGGGAAAACCTACGGAAGATTCTTGTAAACGGCTTCCTCGAATCCACGCAACGCCTTGATGGCGCCGTCGTCGTAGAACGGCAACAGCTGCATCATGTGTACGCCGCCGACGTGTTTGACCGGATCGACCCAGAACTCGGTGTTGAAAATCCCCGCCCAACTCATACTGCCCGGACTGCGGAAGCCCTTCATCGCCGGATCGTTTGACGCGATCTGAAAACCCAGGCCGAATTTGTCTTTGCCGGCGCCAAGCGGAAACGGTTTGGTGCGCAGCTTGTCGGCGTCGGGTTGCCGCTCGACGAAGATGGCGCCGATCGCGTTCTCGCCCATCGTGCGGACCGAGCTTTCCGACAGGATCTTCGTGCCGTTCAGCGTCCCGCCGTTCAGCAGCATGCGCACGAACTTCGAGTAGTCCTCGACGGTGGAGTAAAGCCCGCCGTCGCCGCGGAACGGCGCCGTCGGTGTCGCCGCGATAGGCGTCTTCGGGAGCGGCTCCATCTTGCCCGTTGCGCGCGTGAACTGCTTAGCGAGCCGCGACTGCTTGTCTGCCGCGACGGCGTACGAGGTGTCGACCATGCCGAGCGGCGTGAAGATGTGTGCCTGATACCAGGGCTCGAGCGGCGAGCCGGTCACCTTTTCGACGATGAGGCCGAGGACACGAGTGCTGGCCGAGTAGTTGAACTTCGTGCCCGGGTCGTCGAGCAGCGGCAGCTCCCATTCGCCCTTCTTCGTCTTGGCCACGAGCGCGAATTCAATCGGGTTGGTGAACGAATAGCCGATGCCAGACGTGTGCGACAACAACTGCTTGATCGTCATCACGCTCTTCGCGGGACGCGTCTCGTAGCTCGCGTCTGCAGCGTTGAATTTCGAGATGACCTGCAGCTTGTCGTAGCCGTCGAGGTACTTCGACACGGGGTCGTCGATCTTGAGCTTGCCTTGCTCCATCAGCATCATGATCGCGACCGACGTGACGGGCTTGGTCATCGATGCGATGTTGAAGATCGCGTTCGTCGCGAGACCCGAGGCGCCTTCAAACAGCACGCCGTCGCGATTCACCACGATCTCGACGATGGCCGGCGCGTCGCCGGCCTTGACGGCGGCGTTCATTTGCGCGGTGAGCGCGGCCTTGCCCGCGTCCGAAAATCCAAGTACCTTTGTGCGTTCGCCAGGCCCCTGCGCAGTGGGAGCAGCGGCCAGCACGGCGAACATGATCACGGCAGCGGCGAGCTTCACTGGTCTCATAGCCGCGAGAGTGTACACGAAGGGAGCGCATGGCCGCCGAGAATCCTGAAACCATCAACGTCAGCGACGCCGCATGGAAATGCCTGCAGGGCGCCTACGATCTGCAGATCCACGTCGCTCCCGATGTCATCGGACGCCGCGTCGACGACATCGACTGCGCCAAGGAATTCCTCCAGCACGGGATGAAAGGGTTCGTCCTCAAGTCGCATTACGTGCCGACGGGCGAGCGCGCCCAGGTCGTCACCAAGGCCGTCCCCGGCATCAAGGCATTCGGCGCGATCACGTTGAATCACAGCGTCGGCGGGTTGAATCCCGTCGCCGTCGAGCTGGCGGGACGTTCGCAGTGCAAGATCGTCTGGTTCCCGACGGTCGACGCGGAGAACGAAACCGCCGGCCGATCGACGTCCACGGAGAAGCTGCCGTTCTGGGCGAAGATTCAGCGCGAGCTCGAAGCCGAAGGCATCTCGCCGCCGAAGCTCACGCTCGTCGACGGCCAGGGCAACGTGGTGGACGCGGCCAAGCGCTGCATGGAGCGGATCAGGAAACACAACATGATCCTGGCGACGGGCCACGTCGGCCGGAAAGAGATCTTCGCGATCGTCAAAGAGGCGAAGCGGATGGGCCTCAAGAAAGTGCTCGTGACGCACGCGGAGTTTCCGTCGCAGAGCCTGACGGGCGACGAGCAGAAAGCGCTCGTCGAGGAAGGCGCGCTCATCGAGCATTGCTTCACGACGACGTACACGAACAAAGCGCCGTGGGACACCGCGTTCGCGAACATCCGCAAAAGCGGCGTCTCGAACACCGTCATCTCGACGGATCTCGGTCAAACGATTAATCCGCCGGTGGCCGAAGGCTTCGCCATGTTCGTGCAGAAGCTGCTCGATGCGGGCTTCACGACGGACGAAATCCGGACGATGGCGGTCAGCAACCCAACGAGGTTGGTCGAGGACTAACGATGAAGATTTGTCTGGCAGGGACGGGCGCGATGGGTGAGATTCACGCCAAAGCGCTCGCAAAAATCCCGGACGTCGAGGTCGTGTCGATCGCGAGCCGGGCCGAAGACAGCGGCAAGAAGTTTGCCGAGCAATACAAGATTCCGTTCACGTCGACGAGTCTCGAGGCCTGCATCGATCGGCCGGGCGTCGACGCGGTGATTCTGACGACACCGAGCGACCAGCATCACGATCAAACGCTGCTTGCGCTTGGCAAAGGCAAGCACGTCCAGGTCGAGATCCCGATGGCGCTCAATCTGAAGGATTCGGAAGACATGCTGGCGGCCGCGAAGAAAGCGGGCAAGGTGTGCATGGTGACGCACACGCGACGCTTCTCGAGTCCGCATCGCGAGATGAAGAAGCGCATTCGCGAAGGCAGGTTTCACCTCCACCATCTCGTCGTCGAGACGTACTTCTTTCGGCGAACGAACCTGAACATGCACGGCCAGCCGCGGTCGTGGGTCGACAACCTGCTGTGGCATCACGGCTGCCACTCGGTCGACATCGCGCAGTGGGTGATGGACAACCCGAACTGGGATTGCTGGGGGCAGAAAGGCCCGAACCACAAAGAGCTCGGCATCCCGATGGACCTGAGCGTGTGCATGAAGATCAAGAACGGCCCGCTGTTCACGATGGCGATGTCGTTCAACAACAAAGGACCGTTCGGCGGGTTCTACCGCTACATCGGCGAAGAAGACACGTTCAAAATCTACCGAGACTCGATGACCGACAGCGAGGGGAAGGACGTGCCGCTCGACAGCACGCCCGCGTTCGATCGCCAGGACGTCGAGTTCGTCAGCGCGATTCGCGAAGGCCGCGAGCCGGAATCGAGCGCGGCGAGCGTGGTGCCTTCCATGGCGCTGCTGGACAAAATCGACCGAGCCATGAATGCGTGAAGCTGAAGGCGGGATAGGCCGGACGGGCGGGAAGGGCTTGCCTATCCAGCCCCTCCTGCCTTTCCTGCCCTTGCAGGGAGCGAAGCGACACTGATGATCATCGACTGCCATGGACACTACACGACCGCACCCAAAGGGCTGCAGGCGTTTCGCGATGCGCAGCTCGCGGAGCTGAAGGACCCGCCGGCGACGCGAAACAAAGGTCCGGTCAACGTCACCGACGACGAGATTCGAGCGAGCCTCGAGGGCGCGCAATTGAAGCTGCAGCGCGAGCGCGGCAGCGACGTGACCGTGTTCTCTCCGCGCGCGTCGGCCATGGCGCACCACATCGGCGACGCGACGACGAGCCTGCACTGGACCGAACACTGCAACGATTTGATCTACCGCGTCTGCAATCTCTATCCGCAGAATTTCGTCGGCGTGTGTCAGCTGCCGCAGACGCCAAGCGATCCGCTCGCGAACTGCATCAAGGAACTCGAACGCTGCGTCAACGAACTCGGATTCATCGGCTGCAATCTGAATCCCGATCCGTCGGGCGGCTACTGGGGCGCGCCGCCGCTGACCGACAAATACTGGTATCCGTTCTACGAGAAGATGTGCGAGCTCGACGTGCCAGCGATGGTGCACGTCAGCGCGTCGTGCAACCCGAACTTCCACGCGACCGGCGCGCACTACATCAACGCCGACACGACGGCGTTCATGCAGTTCATTCAGGCGGACCTGTTCAAGGACTTTCCGGCGCTGCGCATGATCATCCCGCACGGCGGCGGAGCGGTGCCCTATCACTGGGGCCGGTACCGCGGCCTCGCGCAGGACATGAAGCGTCCGCCGCTCGCCGACATGATTCGGAACAACGTCTTCTTCGACACGTGCGTGTACCATCAGGCCGGGATCGACCTGCTCACGAAGATCGTGCCGGTTGACAACATCCTGTTCGGATCGGAGATGGTCGGCGCTGTCCGCGGCATCGATCCCGAGACGGGGCAGTATTACGACGACACGAAGCGATACGTCGACGCGACGCCGAATGTGAAGGATGCCGATCGCAGGAAGATCTTCGAAGACAACGCGCGGCGCGTGTATCCGCGAATCAAAAGCAAACTCAAATGAAACCGACGATTGTCCGAAACATCACACGCGCGGACGCGGCCGTCGTCAAGACGCTCGGCGAACTCGGCGTCGCGACCGTGCACGAAGCGCAGGGACGCACTGGGCTGATGCGTCCATACATGCGCCCGATTTATCCCACTGCCAGAGCCGCCGGCAGCGCGGTGACGGTCTCGTGCGCGCCCGGCGACAACATGATGATTCACGCCGCCATCGAGTGCCTGCGCCCTGGCGACATCCTCGTGGTCACGACGACGTCGGAGTCGACGGACGGGATGTTCGGCGAGCTCCTCGGCGAATCAGCGCGCGCGCATGGGGCAGTGGGCCTCGTGATTGACGCCGGCGTTCGCGACATCGTCGATCTCACGGCGATGGATTTTCCGGTGTGGTCGAAAGCCGTCAGCGCGCAGGGCACCGTCAAAGCGACGCCAGGATCGGTCAACGTGCCGGTCGTCTGCGCGGGCGCGAACGTTCGGCCTGGGGACGTCATCGTGGCGGACGCCGACGGCGTGGTCGTGGTGCCCAGAGCATCGGCCGCCGACGTCGCGAAAGCGGGAAGCGACCGGTTCGCCAAGGAAAGCAAGACGCGCGAACGGCTCAAGAACGGCGAATTGGGACTAGACTTCTATGGATTGCGCGCCAAACTTGTCGAGCTTGGCGTCGTGTGGGTGGATCGCGAAGAGTAAGACGCTGCAGCGCCTGCGGCCATGCCGAGCGGCGATGCCGCGAGGCATCAGCGTAAGTTCGCGGCGGGGGTGGGGCCCCGCCGCCAGTGAAAAAGGTAGGAGCCATGGGTGAAATCGTCGCCGCCATCGGCACGTGCCATACGCCGTACATGTTTACTCGTCCTCCGGACGAGAATCCCGAGCAGCTCGACCAGGCCGGCCGCTCGATGAACGAGCTCGGCAAGGTGCTCGACGAGACCAAGCCCGACGTGATCATCTTCCTCGGCGCCGATCATGTCGAGACGTTCTCGGTGAGCTGCGTGCCGACCTTCTGCATCGTCGCCGGCGACACCGCGCACGCGAAGTTTGCCGGCCGCGAGCACAAGCTGCCGATTCATCGCGAGATGGCCGAGGACATCCTCAACAAGCTCGTCACCGACCACAACTTCGACATTTCGTACTCGGAAGACGCGGAGCTCGGCCACGCGTTCTCGATTCCGTTCGAGTACGTGATCGGCAAGCGGAACATCCCGGTCATCCCGTTTTTCACCAACGTCTACGTGCCGCCGCTGCCGACCGCGCAGCGCTGTGCGTCGCTCGGCAAGGCGTTGGCGCAGATCGTCAAAGGACGGAAGGAAAGGGTCGCGATCATCGCAAGCGGCGGCATGTCGCACTTCCCGGGGACGACGAAGTATCTGCATCCGGAATTCGATTTCGATCGCTGGCTCGTCTCGCAGATGGAAGCCGGCAACATCGACGCACTGCTCAACATGACGCCCGAGCAGCTCGACGAAGTCGGCAACACCGAGATGTTGAGCTGGGCCGTGATGTTCGGCGCAATCGGCGCGCACAAGGGCGAGCTCGTGGACTACATCCCGACGTGGCACCACGGGCTGTGCATGATGCGCTTCATGCCGGAGCGCGCGCACAAGAAGTCCGAGATCGACGCGAAGGCGGGCGACTGGGAATACAAGAACCAGGGCTTCCTCTTCTACAAGCATCCGCCGTCAGAGGGCTACGGGCTGAACAAGCTGCTGTTCGAGTCGCGCCACAGCCAGGATCTGCGCAACCGGATCGTCAACGATCTGGAATCGGTCGCGAAGGAGTACAACCTCCACGGCAAGCAGCGCACGGCCGCCGAGGAGATGGTGAACGTCGGCAAGGGCGGCAAGGTCAGCGAGCACGTCGGCCCGCTCGTCGACGCCGGCGCGCATCCGCTCCAGGCGCTGATGGCGCTCCACGTGATCTTCTCCACTAGTCACGCCCGTGGCCAACAGGCAATGGCGGGAAAGCATTAAATGAAAACTGTCGACGTCGGCGCGGTACTCGACGAAGGGCAATTCGGCGGATATCAGAAGTTGCTCGTCTTCGCGACGGCGATGACGATTATCCTCGACGGCTTCGACAATCAGGTGATGGGCGCGGCGATTCCCGTGCTCATGGACCTCTGGCACAAGACGCGGCCCGACTTCGCGTGGGTGCTCACGGCCGGCATGCTCGGGATGATGGTCGGCGGCGCCATCGGAGGCATCCTCGGCGACAAGATCGGCCGTCGTGCCGCGCTGCTTGGCAGCGTCATCACCTTCGGCATCCTCACGATCGGCGTGTCGTTCGCCAACGACATCCCCACGCTCATCCTCCTGCGGTTTCTCGCGGGCCTCGGGCTTGGCGGCGCGATGCCGACCGCGACGGCGATTTC
>Ga0097621_100000642_pt1 | contig 24678 bp, 17 predicted proteins | sample KBSMisM72_FD_73165 | JGI IMG/M metagenome (GOLD analysis project Ga0097621, IMG submission 73165) | Miscanthus rhizosphere microbial communities from Kellogg Biological Station, Michigan, USA - KBS Miscanthus M7-2 (version 2) (version 2) | ecosystem: Host-associated > Plants > Roots >... | reverse complement strand
TTAATCGGAAAGATTTTAATGATGTACTTACAATCCTGGGATGGAGGATATTAACCGCTTTGTGTACTCCTCTTTTGGTCGATAATAAATATCCTCGGGGTCGCCAGTTTCAATGATTTCGCCTTTGTTCATCACCATAATGCGGTCAGAGATATGTTTGATGACAGAAAGGTCATGCGAGATAAAGATGTAAGTCAGGTTAAACTCCTGTTGTAATTCACGGATCAGGTTTAATACTTGTGCCTGAACGGATACGTCCAAAGCTGAGACTGATTCATCACAAATAATAAACTTTGGCTGCAATGCCAATGCACGGGCAATTACTATACGTTGCCGCTGACCGCCTGAAAACTCGTGGGGGTAGCGATAAAAGTAGTTTACAGGAAGATTAACCCGTTCCAGTAATTCCAATACTTTTTGCTTGCGTTTGGTATTATTCTCATAAAGCTGATGTACCTGCAATGGTTCCATCAATGAATCGCCGACGGTAAGTCGTGGATTTAATGATGAGTATGGATCCTGGAAAATGATCTGTATATCACGGCGCATATTGCGCATATCGCGTTTATTGAGCGTTCGCAGATCAGTATCCTCAAAACTCACGTTACCCGAAGTCGGTTCGATCAACCTTAATATACTTCGCCCTAAAGTTGATTTCCCGCAACCTGATTCGCCGACTAAACCTAATGTTTCGCCGGGATAGACATCAAAGCTTACTTCATTAACAGCTTTTACAAATATTTTTTTATTTGAAAACAGACCGGAGCCACCCGGAAACCAAGTACATAATTCATTGATCTGAAGAATAGGTCGTTGCGCATATAACTTTTGCTTTCGGTATTTAATCTCGTCGTTCTGGTAACTGTATTGCTCTCTTATAGTTTCTACAGAAACAGACCGGTCTTCCGCATCAAGAAAATCAGCTACAACAGGCAACTTTTTCAGTTTATGATCGGGAGATGGTCGGCAAGCCAGTAATCCTTTTGTATATGGATGTTTGGGCTCAGAAAATATGGCCTTCGTTGTTCCTTCCTCAACGATATTGCCTTTGTACATCACAATAACCCGGTCGGCGATTTCACTTACTACACCAAGGTCATGCGAAATAAAGATCAGGCTCATATGCCGATCAGCTTTTAATCGCAGAAGGAGTTCGATGATAGTTTTCTGAACGGTGACATCCAACGCAGTAGTTGGTTCGTCCGCTATGAGTATTTCCGGATCGCAGGACAGTGCCATGGCGATCATTACCCTTTGCTTTTGTCCGCCAGATAATTGGTGCGGATAACTATCAAAAATTGCTTCCGGTCTGGGTAACTGTACTTCTTTAAAAAGATTTATCGTTTTCTCTTTAGCTTTCTGCTTACTCGCACCTAAATGAAAGCGGATAGCTTCTGCTACCTGGAAACCACAAGTTAAAACCGGGTTGAGGGAGGTCATCGGTTCCTGGAAGATCATGGCGATACGGTTACCGCGAATCTCGCGCATTTCTTTCTTGGGTAGCTGTAAAGTATTGGTTTTATTCAATAATATCTCACCATTAATGATTGTACTAGCCGAATTGAGCAGTCGCATAATTGCAAGCGAGGTAACCGATTTACCCGAACCGGATTCGCCTACAATACCAATTGTTTCTCCTTTGCTAAGTGTAAACGAGGTATCCTTAACAGCTTCCACAAAACCGTCCCGTGTTTTGAATTTGACTTGTAGATGCTTTACCTCCAGCATTATTATCCGATCAGGGTTATCAAATCATCTTCTATCAGGTTTTCGCGACGGTAACGCCTGATTAATTGCGCCGTAGCGATAACATCTTTTTGGCAATAAGTAGATATGCGTTCCAGGTTATTTTCGTTCCAATATACATGACCCACCATACTTCCGTCTATATCATCCTTGGGAGTTGGAATATCAAAGATGGCAGTTAGAAGATTCAATGAAGTATAGCTTTTATAATCACCAAATTTCCATAACTCCATCGTATCCAGGTGGTTTATTTCCCATGGTTTTTTACCCGATATTTCCAACTGAGGTGGTATCTGCAAACCGTTAATAAGCATACGGCGACAGATATACGGGAAGTCAAATTCCTTGCCATTATGCGCACAAAGCACCAAAGTAGGAGGCTGAGAACGAAGCAAATCGCCGAACTTGATCAGTATTTCTGCTTCATCATGAGAAGCAAAAGATTTTACCCTAAGGCCTGTTCCTCTGCCTTTAGAAAATATGCCGACCGAGATACAAATGATCTTACCAAATTCAGCCCAAATACCCGCGCGACCATAAAATTCCTCAGCAGTCTCATCCTTACGCTGATATTGGGTTTTGAGATCCCAAAGTTTTTGCATATGCGCCGGTACCTGATCAAAGCTGCTATATTGAGGCACAGTCTCAATGTCCAATATCATTATATTATTCAGGTCGTACTGTTCGAGCATATTTATGTGATGTATTCTGTTGCAAGATAGCGATTCAGTTGGCAGTTTTTAGTTGGCAGTTTATAATGTTCAATTAGGCTATTTATGCCCACTGCAAACTATAATTGCCAATTTTATTTAGCGAGTACTTCAAAATTGATCTGTAAATTATTACCACTCCCATCCACCAAAGTAAGCCGATGTTTTCCTGCTGATGGATTCAAGGCGATCTGGTGAAAATCAGTCGTTTCGCCAACATATTTATCGTCCAGGTGCCAGAATATCTTTACCCCCGCCTGTCGGTGAGCTGCGTTGCAGATCATTCGTCCGCGGTTGCCATCAGCCTCTAACGGCACATACACTTTAGCGCCGTCTTTTGGATAGATGAGTTCCATAGGGTTACTACGTTCTGCTAATGCGCAATCTGACCTAAACGGAGGTAACACATGATACTGATAGTTCTTCGTTTTATAGTAATATTCCATTGATGGCGGTAACACAAACCAATTTTTTGCTATCATATTTGCTGGCGATGTACAATCCCCCGTTACCTGCCATTTACCACTGGCATCTAAATGCACCAACTGGTGCCATGGGCAAACTAGTGCCTTTAGGCCGCTTTTGGGCACCCACATATCGTCTGTATCTTCACAATACTCCCCGGCCCGGTAACCACTTTTATGGCATACTTTTATCCTCACCATTTCGCCAACCGGCATATCAAACCAATCGCGTGCCACGGGTAACAATCTAAATATCTCAAATAGGATAGGAGCGGCTGTATTGATCCCTGTCAGATCGGGGCGACCTTCGCCATCTGTATTTCCAACCCAAACGCCTACTACATATCTTGGTGTAACGCCAATAGCCCATCCATCCCGGAAACCAAAACTTGTGCCCGTTTTCCATGCAACACGCTGACTGGAGCTGAATTGCTGCCAAAGCATTTCTTCGCCAGGCCGCATTACTTCCTCCATTGCCTGGAAGGTATAATAGATAGATCCGGCATCTAAGAGCCCCGACTTTTGCAATTGCGGTTTCCTTGCAGGCTGCACCGCATATACCGGGCTATGGTAGTCTGCGGTGTCGTATTTGCCGTTGTATTTGTTATAGTGATTTAGCACCCGGGCCATATCGGCATAGGCACCTGTCAATTCCCAAAGTGTGTTTTCCCCTCCACCTAAAATGAGCGATAAGCCATAATGATCCGCGGGTTTCTTTAATGTGGTGATTCCTGCCTTCTGCAAAAAATCATAAAAACGTTCATACTTAAACTGCTGTAGCATTTTTACTGCCGGAACATTCAATGAACGCGATAGTGCCCTTGACGCAGGTACAGCACCATCATATCCCAGATCAAAATTTTCAGGATGATAACCTGCAATTTGTGTAGGAATATCAGGGATTAGACTGTTAGGCAAAATCAAACCATCATGAAGCATGGAAGCATACAAAAGCGGTTTTAACGTACTACCTGGGCTTCGTGGCGCATCCACCACATCCACATCGCTTTCCATTTCCGGGTCTTCGGGATGAGAAATATTACCTGTATAAGCTATTGCTGCACCTGTTTCCACATCTAACACAACAGCAGCTATGTTGTTAATATCATTAGCTTTTAAAACTGAATGATGCCTTTCCACTATGTCGTTTACCTGTTGTTGAAGGTTGGATTTAATGGTTGTACTAATACGTGTGTCACCCGTTTTGTCATTCTGGTGATCAGATTTAAAACGTTCCAGCAGGTGAGGGGCGGATTGAGGTAGAGGCATTGGTCGATCGGGCACCGGTTCTAGTTTAGCAAGAGCGGTTGTGGTACTGTCGATTGTGCCTTGTTTATATAGCTTATCCAGCAACAAGTTTCTTTTCCTGAGTAGAATTTGCCTGTTTTTTCCGGGGTGCACCAATGATGGTGAGTTTGGAAGGACAGCCATAGCCGCCATTTCTCCCCATGAAAGTTTATCGGGACTGCGTCCAAAATAGCGCCATGCAGCTGCATCCAAACCGATCACGTTAGTGCCAAATGGCGCATTGCTGGTATACATAGCCAACACCTCCTGCTTGCTATGGGTGCACTCCAGGCGCAAGGCCATAAATATTTCACCTAGTTTATTCCAAAAGGTACGCTTGTGCCTGGTTGCCAGACGGATTACCTGCATAGTAATCGTACTGCCCCCACTAACCACATGTTTTGAGCGCAGATTTTGCTTGATGGCCCTGCTGAAAGCGATGATATCAAATCCGGGATGGTGCTCGAAACGCTTATCCTCAAAGGCAATGATGCATTGCTTGAATTTCTCAGGAACATTAGTATCATAAGGAAAATGCCATTGTCCGTTTGGAGCTATGGCTGCACCTAATAGTTGCCCCTGATCGTCGTCAATAACATAGGAGGTAGGATTGTTAAACAATTGCCTTGGAAGACAAAACCAGAACCACATCATCAGAGCCAGTAGAATAGCGAGAATTATGATTACTTTTGGTTTTTTAACGTACCGTTTAACGCGCTGAAACACCTTATTGACAGTTAGAGTATTTGTTGACTGAAATGAAAATAAACAAATTATCCATCATTATCCCGGCTTATAACGAAGGTAATACCATCCACCTGATACTCAATAAAATTAAATCCGTTCAGCTAGTCGGCAATATCGAAAAAGAGATCATCATTGTGAACGATTTCTCAAAAGATCATACCGAACAGGCTATTACTGATTACAAAGCGGCCAACCTGGATATGAATATCCAATACTTCAAACATGAAGTAAATAAAGGCAAAGGTGCTGCATTGCATACCGGCATTGCCAAAGCAACAGGCGAATACCTCATCATACAGGATGCCGACCTTGAATATGACCCTAATGAATATAACGACCTGTTAAAACCAATCATCGATGGCTTTGCTGATGTAGTATACGGCTCTCGCTTTATGGGCAGTAACCCACACCGTATCCTATTCTTCTGGCATACCATAGGTAACCGCTGGCTAACCTTCTTCTCCAACATGTTCTCTAATATGAACCTGACCGATATGGAGACTTGTTATAAGCTGTTCGATACCAAAACTATCCAGGCCATTCCATTGCGTGAAAAACGTTTTGGCTTTGAACCTGAAGTGACCCAAAAGATAGCCCGTGTACCTAAAATCAGGATATACGAAGTAGGCATATCCTATTACGGCCGTACTTATGAAGACGGTAAGAAAATAGGATGGAAGGACGGCTTCCGTGCTATTTACTGTATTTTGAAGTATGGGTTATTTGGAGCGAAATAAGTTGATTGAGTTGGATTAAGTTAGACTGAGTTGATTAAGTTTAATGGATTTTAACCACTCACTTAATCAACCCAATCAACCACTTAACTATTTCATTACCTCCACCCACTTTCCTTTCTCCACAGCATTGACCGATACATCATACATCGCTTCGCAGCTTGTTGCAGGCAGATAATATTTGCCAGTGTAAGCTGCGTTCAGCATTACGTAAAAGGTTACTTCCTTACCTTCAGGCAGGCTGAAATAGGTATTCACCCTGTCATCTCTAACATCCCGATAATCGGATGGCGATGATTTGAATGCCTCGTCATCATTCATCATGCGGGTATTCAAAATTTCCCATCCCGAAGGGAATATCTGTGTTAAAGCCAGGTTGTCATAACGACCACGATGCCCCGGGTTTTTGATACTGACCTGTGCTACAAAGTCCGTCCCTTGTTTTAGCGAGACAGGGTCGACAGGCTTCCCGGACAGGGTGAAATAGCCAACACGCATCTGCAATATATCCGGCTTACTGATAGACTGTACATCCTGAACTGCAGATGGCTGACCTTTCTGTATCAACCTGATATATAACTTATTAGAGCCATTGTCTTTAATCGCTACTTTGCCGCCGTTGGATGCCGTTGCTGCCTGCCATAAGTAAGAGCCGGAATTAATGCTCGTTCCGTTATAACTGAACTGAAGCTTAGCGCCAGATTTATTGGCACCACAATATTCAGCTACGGCCAGCAATGAATAAGCCGTAGTTTGCGTGCTATACCAACTATCCTGCGATAAACGCGCAGCAACAGTACGCAACATGGCTGATGCTCTTTGCTGCTGACCTAATAGCGTCAAGGTTTCGAGTATCATCGCCTCATCACGCAAATCAGAACCATAAGTGCCGTACATCATATTGTAAGGTTTGATGGCGGTCGGTAAGCCAGCTATCATCTGCTGACCGATCTCCGGCTGCCCAGATAACTTATAAGCTGCCGCCAATCGCCATTTAGCTTCCACACTAATGTATTTAAACTCACGTAAGCGGTTCATAGCGCCCAATTCAGGCGAACGTGCCATAGCCAATAAGTATAAACGATAAGCTTGTATCAAATCAGAGCCATAGAAACTGCGTGTATCAGGTGCCCAGCCTACGGCTTTGGCTTTCTGGTATTTCTTCCAACGTTCAACAAAGCCTATCGGTAAGGAATAACCTTTTTCTTGTGCGGCCAGCATAAAGTGACCTGCATAGTTGGTTCCCCATTCGTTAGATTCTCCACCGTCAGGCCAGTAACTTAAGCCACCATCCGAAACCTGGAAACCGTTTAACCTTCTGATGGTCGCTTTAATGTTCCGTTCTGTTTCTGCTTTTTGTTCAGGATTCAGATCCATTATCTGACCCAAATATAATTGCGGGAATGCCGATGATGTTGTCTGTTCTACACAACCATAAGGGTATTCGATGAGGTAATCCAGACGTTTGGAGAGGTTCAATGGTGGGATAGAAGCTACCTCGACAGTGGCCTTGTTTGTCCCATTCATACCGATAGCTGAATAACTGGTTACCCATGTTTCGCCCGGTTTCAATTCTTTCTCCGTTATTTTTGTAATCGGAGGATTTGGATTACGCACATTCAGTTCAATATCAAAAGCTGCCTTCTCGCTACCGCTTTGGGCCAGTATCTTCACTTTACCAACACCAATAAAATCCTTCACATCAAAATCAAAAGTAACTAACTGATCGCCTGTTTTGCTGAAAGTGACCGTCTTCCTGTTATTGCCGTTCAGATTGCTGAATGCATTGGATTGTACGCTTACATTTACCGTTTTTACATTAGGCTCCAAAGCAAATACCGTTACCGGTAACTGAACCTTTTCTGTCGGTCCTAATACCCTCGGCAACGTAGCCAGTATCATCAAAGGCTTTTTAACCGGAACTGCTTTCTCCGCAAATCCATAACTGCCCTCATGCCCTGCAATCACCATCGCCTTAACCGATCCGATATATTGAGGCAGCGTAAAACCATGTGTTTGCTTTTCACCTTTACCTAAATGGAATGGCCCCAGGAACTTCACTACAGGTTTAAACCGATTCACCGATACATTCTTCTTGATGCCATTCGTGCCGTCACCACCTATACTCAGTATACGCTCCAAGCCACCGCCATAAGCGCCAATCACGTAATCAAACAAATCCCAGGTTTTTACGCCAAGAGCTTCTTTGGCATAGAAGGTTTCATGCGGATCTGGAGTTTTGTAATTAGTGATATCCAATAAGCCTTCATCTACTATGGCTATTGTATAGGTCATTTCCTTGCCAGATGCTTCAGACACCGTTATAGATGATGGCGTTTCAGGCTTCAGCTTGGCTGGCAGGTCAATAACCGGTTTCAATATAGTTTCCGGGTTATCTACCACAAGTGGGATAGCGCCATACATACGTATAGGCAAATCATTCACCGTTTGGGCATGACGCTGCAGCAGGGTCACATTCACAAAAATGTTAGGCGCCATGCTCTCATCTACCTTAAAGCTGTATTGCGTCTGTCCTTTCTTCGTATCTATCCAAACTGTTTTGAGCACTTTACTGCCGTTCTCAAAGCTGATCAGCGCCCGTCCGTCCGACATCGTAGGTATCGTCAATGTAGCCTGTTCTCCCACCTTATAATTGGTTTTATCCGAGGTAAACGACAACATCGATGCCTCGGTAGGATTGGTCTGCTGCAACCGTTCCGACCAATTTGGCCAATCCATATAAATGATCTTACCTGATGAATGTCCTGTTTGCTCATCCGATACCTTGATCAGGTAACGCCCCCAGTCTTCAGAGGGGATATTTAAATTCCAGCTGCCTTTACCATTGGTCAGCCTAACGGTTTCCGTTTTTATCAGCTTATTATACTTATCCTGTGTAAAGTTGCTGATCGCATCGCCGGTCTGATCCCACCACCAACGCCATTGTATCTTGTACAGTTCCACCTTAACCTCGCGTGCGCCGCCTATTGCATTGCCTTTGGTATCTACATCAGCTATGTCTACCTGGTTATCCCTGCCGGTAAACAACATGCCCGACAAATCACTTCCTTTTGGTGTTTTGATACCCACATACCCCGGGTAAACATTATAAGGTAACGACAGCGTTTGAAGACTAAAGTTACCACCCGGCTCAAATACCTTCACCACAAAATTCGCCCGTAGCTGACCCGGTGCCTGTTTCTCCACATTGACATCCGCATTAACCATAGCTACACCATTCTCATTCAACTTACCATCAAATACTGTTTGCGTTTGGGTATTGAACGCCAGCGTAGGGTCGTCAAAGGTATAATCAGGGTAGTCTTTAAAAGATGTTTTTTGTGCGGACAGGAAGGCATCCACCTTAGCTTTCAGGCTCTGTGCTATACCGCCGAATAACCAATGCGCTTCCAGCTTACCATCGGTATTGCTGCCTTTGGATAGCTCACTTGCTCCGTTAAAGTCTAATTTCAGCTTTAAGCGGTTCGGCATAATGGTTTCTATCTTGATGCTTTTCTCAAACGTAGCACCACCCACTTTTACCTTCGCCATCCAGTTGCCCGTGCGCGATGAGGTCTCCGTAGCGGTATGGAAACTATAAAATCCGTCTACCGACTTGGTCTGCGTGACCCGCTTATACAACTGTCCGTCCGGATTATAGAGCTCAAACTCTACCGGATGATCCGGTGGTAAGGTTTTCAGTTTATCCTCTAAAATAAACGATAGGAATATCGAATCGCCCGGACGCCAAACGCCACGTTCACCATATATAAAGCCTTTAAGGCCGCTTTGTATCTCGTCTCCACCCACATTAAAGCGTGACAGTGGGAGCGAGCTGCCATCATCCAGCTTTAAATAGCCTTTTTCGGCACCATGAATAGCGACCAATAGGTAGGGCTTGCGTTTCAAATCGAAATTTGCCATACCATCGCCATCAGATGTGCCTTTATAAATCACCTGCTTCTGGAAATCCAATAACTCCAATGTAACGCCTGACATAGGTTGTGCCGTCAGTATATTGGTCACCGCTACGGTCATGCTGTTGTTATTGCCGCGCTTGGCTATCAAACCAATGTTTGAGGCGATAATGTTGCGCTTGGCCCAACGATCTTTAGTATAATACGAACTCTTGCATGGATCAAAACGCTCGTTCCATACATAGTTTTCGGGGTAATAGCTATCGTACCGCTGCCAAAAGTCGTCATCTTCGTCTTTTACCTTGTTGCTGTTACCGCCGCCATCGTACTCATAGCTTTCTTCATCGTCCGTCCCGTCATTCTTCTTCAACACAGGCGAACCCAGGCTACAGTTGTACAGTGAATACTCCTGCCTGAACCCGATCACCACTCTATAAATAGCGCCCGGCTCTGCACGCAGCAACTGGTCGATATCCAGCATAAAGCGGTTCTTCTTGCTCAGGTTAAGGCTCTTGTCCGCGTCAAGCCGAATGGTCTTCTGCACCACCGGCCTGCCAACTGACCGCAATTCCTGACCGCCATTAAAATCATTACTCTGGAAAAACTGCGGCACATTGTTCTCATATATCTTAATAATACTCACATCCACCGCATTCAGATTTACCGCCTCAAAAGGCATGGTCAGCTTACCCGAGTCGGGCAGGATAACGCCCTTACCGGGAATGGTTACCGAAGGCATCCTGTTCTCGAAAAACACACTGGCCGAATATGGCTGCGTGATCTTCTTGTGCGAAATATTCTCGACGCCCTCATTCACAAAAGCGCTGTAATTACCCTGTAAACGGTCGGGAGCATATATTTTTACTGTACTGCCCTCAATGGTATAGGCAGGATCCTCTATATTCTTTACGCCCACCAATCCTTTTAGTTCCTGGCCCACCAGTATCGCATCCGAAAACTGCACCAGCACGTACTGGTCCTGATCCTGAACGGCCGTAATAGCCAGCACCTTAAAATCGCCAATGGCAGGTATCTCAAACTCCTGGTCGCCCTTTTTGTCGACCTTCAGGCTGCTGCCGTCCCAGCTCACACCCAGCTTATTCACTGCGTTATTGCCTCTAGCCAAATCAGTAATGGTAAACTTATGCATGCGTAGCGCGTTGTTGTGCTGCCAGCTGATGCGGGTAGGCAAGGCATAGTTCACGATGATCAGCTTTTCTATATCGGCATTGTTCTCGTCGTCCGCAGTTTGCACCTCGCCCTCCAGCTTCATCTTATCCAGCGAGGTATTGGTTGCAGTCTGCAAGCCTTTAAACGACACTGTGAAATCGGGCTTAACAGTCTGGAACGTAAACTTGAACTCTTTAAACCTGTCAGGCACATCCACAATCTTTTTCAGCTCGAACTCAGCCGTGTAGCTTTGGTCGGCTACCAGCTTCTTCTCAGGCCTGAACTCTATGGTGCGCTCGTCTATCCAATAAGCCTTACCGGCAATAGACGGCGAAAAATCAAACACGCCATCGGGCAGCTTATCGTTCTGCACATGCGTAGTAGGCACATCGCCAGCCAGCCGGATACGGATGGTACCCTCTTTAGAAATGATGCCCGATGTGTACGACTCGATGTACTTGCTAAACGCCGGGTCAACCGCCGTACTGTGCTTGCGGTGAAAAATAAAATAAACAGCAACCAGTAAAATAATAGTAGCCACAAGCGCAATAAAAGGGCGCCTGCGTGCAGGGGAAAGGCTTTCAGTGTCTTCCATGGATAAGGTGAAATATTTACGTAAAATATGAAATTTCCGGAAATAAAAGAGGAATATTTTGCGGGGAGGTGGTACGTTTTACGTAATACGTTGTACGTTAATAAACCATGTCATTGCGATGAACGGGCTGTGCGGTGAAGAAGCAATCGCATACTATACAGGGCGAAGATGCCAGGCTGCATATTGTCTGAACTTTGATTTAACTGATTTAATGAATACTATGATTATTTTTCTAAACCGAAAGAGGTGAGTGTCACATTGAGGCACTCAAAATGCGGTGCGTCGGGCTTAACTGCATATTGTTTGAACACGATTTTCTTGATTAAATGACTTGACAAGATCACTGCAAACTACCACCTCAAAACTGCCAACTGAATCAGGGCGTTACCCGCTGATAGAAACGGGTCAGGCTGTACGTTTATACTGCGCAGGCATTAGCCACAGGGCCGGTATCCACTGCCATCCTTAACGCAATAAAGGTCTCACCACCACGTCTTTGCGAGTAACGAAGCAATCTCCGGACCGTGCAGATCGTTATTTGAATTTTTTGTTAATAAAACTATAAATCCAGTTGTACTCTTTTGGACTTAGATCTCCAAATTCATGCTTATCAACATTTAGATAGTTTAAAAATTCAAAATTATATTTTGCTCCTTTTTCATCTTTATAATATCCTTTAACATATACATATACCAAAGGTATTGTATTACTAAGTACGAATACTGAATGTTCAACAGACTTGGATGGTGTTGTCTTATCGTCAGGGATTAATTTGGTTCGCATAATAATAGAATTTGTGACGCCAACATATAATAAATTTTTTTCGTCGTAATTATTCGTCATAGCTCTTAATACATAGCACATTTTCAAATCTGCATATGCTACAGGTGCATATTTTGCCGCGAAATTGGTAGTCACAGTTAGGCTATCATTAAAATACTTTCCATGAATATCTATGACATCAAATTCAGGTTTCCTTGAGTCTAAAATGACCTTTGTCTTAGAAGAATCTTTTAATATTTTTTGGACTAAATGTTGTACAGAATCATATTTTAAATAGTATTTCGCCATTGTTTCACTGGTAGCAGTGGCACTAGCTTTAGAAGCGTTTTTTAAACTTTCATTAAACTTTTTTTGATTTGTCGAATCTCGTATATATAGATCATTCGCATTTCGCACGTCATTGTTTTGGTCTTTAATTACTGTACACCAAATGATTATACATGAAAAGATTAATAGTGACGGAATTTTAAACCATAGATTTTTTGCAAAATTTAGACCTTTAAGTTCGCTAAACTCATTACTAAATGAAATCAAAGCAATTATTAAAGTACAAATACCAATTATAATATTTAAACTATCGCTGGTAATGTCATAAGGCAATGATTTCATGTTTTGCAATCCGTCAGTAAGGTTTATACTAAAGTACATTTTTCCGCTCATTTCTAAGCATTACCGTGCACAAAACCCTCTTGCTATCGCAAGCATATTCGATTGTGGCCTAAACTACACGGAGCGGAGGTATCCCTGTTCTATTGACTTGCATAAAGGGAGATTGCTTCGTTCCTTACAGCAATGACGCGGTGTAGTTAATCAACGTTCCCAGAAAGTAATGATCAACCCACCCAAACAACCAGTGAACCGCCTACCATAACCGGCACTGAGGGGATGGTTTTAAAGGTAAAATAGGTAATGATCTGCCAAACTACGAACAGGGTGGCGATATACAACCCCACTACTTTGCCGAACTCGACAGGGGCGAGGTTAAGGAAGAACCCATAACCGAAAAGCAGCAGGATACCGATCAATCCAAAACCGATCCTGGCCGCGCCTGAATATTCGTACATGGTTTTCCTTATCAGCGCGTCTCCGCTAACTTCAAGGGTTGGCGAGTATTAAAAAGAAAATAGGGTGTATGTTTTGTAAGGCTGCTTTCATGTAGCCTAAAATACGGTTTTAGGACGAAATTTGGAGTTTGCAGTTAGGAGTTTGCAGTCGGCAGTCACTTTACGTCATCCCGAACTTGTTTCGGGAACCCATAGGACAGGTCGACGCTATGCCTGGTCTGCGATTTGCATGTAGCAGACTTGTCTATCTCAAACCTTTCTGATGGGGTGCTGAAACAAGTTCAGCATGACATTTTTTTTCTATTCCTGCTACTACCAACTGCCACTGCTACTAAAACTCAGCGTATCATCACCCCCGGCTTATTCAAAATAGGGAGCTTGATAAAGTTAGATTCCACAATGCTTTCGGGGAGGAAGATGAATTTTTTGTCGAATATTTCGCGGCCGATGTAGTAACTGAGCCAGTACTCGTTGTTGAGGCCGAAGGTGGATTCGTCTATTGGCTCAATGAGGGCGAAAGCGCTATTTTCGAGCAGTGGGATCATGTGGCGCAGGGTAGAGGTTTTGACGGGCTCGCCATCCTTTTCGCCATAGCCTTTTGAGGTGATCAGCACGTTCTCTATCGGCTCATTCTTCATATTGATGACGTAGACATACCAGGTTTTGCTCTCCACAGTCTCGCCCTCCAGCGCCACCGCAATGGCGATATCCTTTACTATATTTTCCGGGATGTCTTTTATCATGATTCTTTTTGTTGGAAGGTTGTAAGGTTGGAAAGTTGAAAGGTTTTGCCAGCATTACAATCTTTCAACTTTCCAACTTTTCAACTTCGTTATTTCTTCTTCACAAACTTCTTCTTCGGTGCTTTGGCTTCGGCGTCGGCCAGTGCCTTGCATTCGTCGAAGGTGAGGTCTTTGGGCTCTTTGCCCTTTGGTATCTTAACGTTTTGTTTGCCAAATTCGATATAAGGGCCCCAGCGACCGTTCAGTATTTTCACATCCGGGTTTTCGTCGAATGTCTTGATCAGGCGCTCTGAGTCCTTTTTGCGTTTCTCCTGTATGATCTCGATAGCCTGCTCTTCAGATACATCCAGCGGGTCGACACCCTTAGGCAGCGAATAGAATGCACTGTTATGACGGATATACGGACCGAACTTGCCTATGGCGACGGTCATTTCCTTATCCTCAAACAAACCTACTTTCTTGGGCAGCTTAAACAGCTCAAGCGCATCCTCTAAAGCAATGGTCTCGATGCTCTGACCTGCACGCAGACTAGCATAAAGTGGTTTTTCTTCGGTATCGCTATCACCCACTTGCACAAACGGGCCAAAGCGACCGATACGTACCGATACCTTTTTGCCGTTCTCCGGATGAATGCCCAGTTCGCGTTCGCCGGTAGCTTTATCTGCTGTTTCGATCGTATTCTGCACTTCTTTGTGGAAGGGGTTATAGAATTTGCGGATCATATTCGTCCATTCTTCCATTCCCTGGGCTATCTCATCAAATTGCTTTTCTACACCGGCGGTAAAATGATAATCAACGATGCCATTAAAATACTGTACCAGGAAATCGTTCACTACTGAACCAATGTCGGTGGGGAACAGTTTACCACGCTCGGCACCCGTATTTTCAGTTTTTTCTGCTTTGGTGATGTCAGCGCCTTTCAACGTTAATACCCTAAAACTACGTTGCTTGCCTTCACGGTCTTCTTTAACCACATAACCACGATTTTGAATCGTAGAAATAGTAGGGGCATAAGTGGACGGACGGCCAATACCCAGCTCTTCCAGCTTCTTCACCAGGCTGGCCTCAGTATATCGGGCAGCAGGACGCGAGAAACGTTCGGTAGCGGTCATTTCTTGTAAATCCAGTCGTTGACCTTTGTTTAATGGTGGCAGGATTGTGTTGTCTTCGTCGTTCTGCGTATCCTCTTCATCATCCACCGACTCCAGGTATACTTTCAGGAAACCGTCGAACTTCATTACCTCGCCATTAGCTACTAACTGTTCTTTGCGTGTTGATATACTGATCTTTGCAGTGGTCTTCTCAAATAAAGCTTCACTCATCTGGGAAGCAATGGCACGTTTCCAAATCAACTCGTACAGGCGCTTTTCCGATGGATCACCGTCGATGGTATGTGCATCGAAGTAGGTAGGCCTAATCGCTTCGTGTGCTTCCTGTGCACCGGCGGCTTTGGTTTTATATTTTCTAAGCTGATGGTATTTTTCGCCATAAGCCGAATTGATCTCTTGTGCAGCAGCGTTCAAAGCCAGGTCGGATAAGTTCACCGAGTCGGTACGCATGTAGGTGATCTTCCCGGATTCGTACAACTTTTGTGCAACCTGCATGGTGCGCGATACCGAAAAGCCCAACTTACGACTAGCTTCCTGTTGCAGGGTAGAGGTAGTAAACGGCGCGGCGGGCGAGCGTTTAGTCGGCCTGGTATCTAGCGAATTAACGTTGAAATCAGCACCGATACAATCCTTGAGGAATTTCTCAGCGTCTTCCTGCTTAGCCCAACGTTCGGGCAATTCAGCTTTAAAAGCCTCTTTACCTTTACCAAATATGGCTACGATCTTAAATGCAGCTTCAGATTGAAATTTGTTGATCTCGCGCTCACGGTCGACAATTAGCCTTACCGCAACTGACTGTACACGGCCCGCAGACAGCGATGGCTTTACTTTTTTCCATAGAACAGGAGAAAGTTCAAAACCCACCAATCTATCCAATACACGGCGTGCCTGCTGTGCGTTAACCAGGTTATAATCTATTTTACGCGGATTCTCTATGGCTTTTAAAATAGCAGGTTTGGTGATCTCGTGAAACACGATGCGTTTGGTAGAAGCATCTTTTAATCCCAAAGTCTCAAATAAATGCCAGGAGATGGCTTCTCCCTCGCGGTCCTCATCGGATGCTAGCCAAACCATCTCGGCTTCCTTGGCTAATTTTTTTAACTCGCTTACTACCTGCTTCTTATCGGCAGGCACTTCATATTTTTGTGCGAAGTTATTAGCGATGTCTATCGCATCTTCCGACTTCACCAAATCGCGGATATGCCCGTAGCTCGACTTTACTGTAAAGTCTTTTCCAAGATATCCTTCGATAGTTTTGGCTTTCGCCGGAGATTCAACAATGAGTAGATTTTTAGCCATTAAACCGATTATTTTTCTGCAAATAAAACATAAAGAAAGGTAAACGCAAATTGTTTGTGGGAATATGGTTGGAAAGTTGCAAAGTTGGAAAGTTGTAAGGTTGGCCGAATTGCTCTACGATTTTATTGTTAGATGGCTGAGAAAATAACTTTTCAACGTTCCAACTTTACAACCTTTCAACTAAAAAGATCACATCAAAAACCCGCCACCCAACAAATCATTATCTTCATAGAACACAGCCGACTGGCCCGGAGCAATACCGCTCACATTGTGGGTAAAATCCACTTTCATGTGCTCACCCATCTGCACGATGGTACTTTCGGTACCGGCATCTTTGTAGCGTATCTTGGTTACCGCTTCAATTGGGTCGGTGATGCTTTCGTATTTAACCAGGTTAAGATTGCGCACCCATGCTTCTTTGCGTTCAAGCTCTTCCTGCGTACCTAAAACTACGGTATTGGTATGCGGATCGATGCGGGCCACAAACATAGGATGGCCCAATGCAATGCCCAAACCCTTACGCTGACCGATGGTATAATAAGGATATCCCTGGTGCTGACCTACTATAGTGCCGTCTGTAAGTACAAAATTGCCTTTGCCTACACGTTCATCCAGGTCTTCCACTTTGTGGCGCAGAAAAGCTCTATAATCATTATCAGGCACAAAGCATATTTCGTAGCTTTCGCTTTTACCGGCCAATTCTACCTGACCCATATCTAAAGCCATCTGCCTGATCTCAGCCTTAGTAAAACTTCCTAACGGGAATTTAGTACGGGCAAGGTTCTTCTGAGACACGCCCCATAGCACATATGACTGATCTTTATTTTCGTCTAACCCTTTTGATACTACATATCGGCCATTATCATGCATACGAATATTTGCGTAATGCCCGGTTGCTATAAATTCGCAATCCAGTTTATCGGCACGTTTTAACAAGGCTTCCCATTTAATATGGGTATTGCACAAAACGCACGGGTTAGGGGTACGGCCGGCGAGGTATTCATCCACAAAGTTATCGATCACAAAATCACCGAACTCGCTGCGTATATCAAGGATATAATGAGGGAAGCCATAACCAACGGCAAGGGCGCGTGCATCATTTATGCTATCCAAACTGCAGCAGCCTGTTTCTTTTGAACTGCCGCCTGAGGAAGCATAGTCCCAGGTTTTCATAGTAAGGCCAATCACTTCATAGCCCTGTTCGTGCAACATAATTGCCGCAACCGAGCTATCCACCCCGCCACTCATCGCCACTAATATCCTGCCGTGCTTACTCATATTGGCCGCAAAGATACGGTTTTTGTGATTGTGGTTAAGTCAGGGGATGGTAATTTAGTAAATGGTCAATAGTGAGCAATGAATTGTAGCAGAGTGAATATTTACTTACGATAGTGATAAAATATACCCATATCGCTCACCGTCCATAAGGCAGCTTTTTGCCCGCATGATTTTAAGGCTTTATTTGCCCAGGTATTGCAGGTAAAAAACAGGTTGTATTTACCCTTGGCTTCATAAAAGGCATCTTCGTCATCATAATTAGCGTTTGTTTTTATATTGATGACCTTACCCTGTGTATCCCTTATAAAACTATCATCAATATAAGCTACCAGTTTTTTGTATTGTTCATTACTGATCAGTATTTTCTTGCAATCATTGTCCTCTTTTAGCTGTTTACAAAAAGTAGTGTGAACGGCTGATGTGCTTAATGCAAAAGCCGCTTTAAATGCCACGCTAAACTTTAATTGCGCCCATGTCGGTGTATTCAGGTAAAACCCTTTGTCACCCCATCCAATTGCAACATATTTAGCCGTTGTGTCCCTGCTTTTGGTGTTTTGATAACTGATCTCTTCATTCCAGTTTTTAACCTGGTTTTTCACCGGCACAACTATATCAGTATGGTCACCATTAGTTTGGATATAGATTGCTACATCATTACCACCAATAGGATGAAGGTTTACGGTAAATAATGGCAGCAGCAAAGCAGCTAATATCCAACAAGATACGAAGGTTAGGAAGATGAGAATTGCCCAGGCGATGGCTCTCAGTATTTTTTTAAGCATTGGTTTAGATTGATTGGTGTAAACTTAATACTTAAATATCATTTTGGTAACCCTTGGTTAAAATAAAGCGTGAAGTAGTTTTGAGTAGCAGTGGCAGTAGTTGGGCTGTCACTTACTGTCACAGAAATGGGGGCAATGTGACGGACGGGCACCCGCCATGTCATTGCGATGAACGGCTAGAGCGGTGAAAAAGCAATCGCGAACTTTGCATATTCGCCCTGTACAGTTTGCGATTGCTTCGTATCCTCGCAATAACATAGTTGTAATTCTGGCTAACTAAGCCACATACACCGTTTTAACATTCACAAACTCATGAATACCAAACATACCCAACTCGCGACCGTAACCCGATTGCTTAATACCTCCGAAAGGTAAACGCGGATCAGATTTTACCAGTGAGTTGACAAAGCAAGAACCTGCCTGTAGTTGGGTGGCTGCTATTCTTTCGCCTTTCTTTTTGTCTTTGGTGAATACAGCCGAGCCTAAACCAAAGGGGCTGTCGTTGGCTTTACGGATCGCATCAGCTTCGTCTTTAGCTGTGATGATCGATGCTACCGGGCCGAATAATTCCTCATCATAAGCGGGCATACCGGGTTTTACTTTGTTGAGGATAGTTGCCGGGTAAAAGGCATTTTTCCCTTTTGGCAATGATCCGCCTAAAATGCATTTAGCGCCTTTCTTTATGGAGAGTTTTACCTGTTCATGTAGTTGATTGCGCAGGTCAATTCGTGCCTGCGGACCTATAGTCGTATTGACATCCAACGGATCACCCAGCTTTTTAGCTTTCATTTTATTGAGGAAAAGCTGCGTAAATTCCTTTTCTACTGATTTTACCACAATAAACCGCTTAGCGGCAATACAACTCTGACCGCTGTTGATGATACGGCTGTTCACGCAGGTTTCCGCAGCCAGCTCCAGGTCGGCATCGGACAGGACAACGTAAGCATCGCTGCCACCCAATTCCAAAACCGTCTTTTTTATAAGCGACCCTGCTTTTTGAGCTACCATTTTACCGGCATTGGTGCTCCCTGTAAGGGTTACGGCTTGTATCAATGGATTCTCAATGATCTTCTCAACCATTGTGTTGTTTACCATCAGCGTCTGGAAAACATAATCAGGAAAGCCGGCCTGGTGAACAACTTCTTCAATTGCCTGGGCGCATCCGGGTACGTTAGAGGCATGTTTCAAAACACCACAATTACCCGCAGCCAAAGCAGGGGCAAGGAAACGGAACACTTGCCAGAAAGGAAAGTTCCATGGCATAACGGCCAATACCACACCTATAGGCTGAAAGGTGATAAAGCTTTTAGAAGCGTCAGTTTCGATTATCTGATCGTTGAGGTATTTTGATGCGTTGGCAGCATAATATTCGCATACAGACGCGCATTTTTCAATCTCGGCAACACCCTGGTTTACGGGTTTACCCATTTCATGCGCCATCAGTATGGCAAATTCTGATTTGCGGATTTGTAATACTGCGGCCATACTGGTCAAAAGCTTGCTGCGCTCTTCGTGGGAAGAATTTCTCCACTTAAGCCAGGCTTTATGCGTCTGAGCAATTTTTTGTTCAACTTGCTTAGTTGTATGCGCGTGGTATTTCTTTAAAACTTTTCCGTTGACCGGATTGACTGAAGTTAGGTTCATAACTGTCTACCTCTCAAAGGTAAACAGTTTACCAATAAAATAGTTGCGCTAATTACGGATTGCGCACCTGGCCATTACCCTCAACTATCCATTTATAGCTGGTGAGTTCTTGTAAACCCATCGGGCCGCGGGCATGGAGTTTTTGCGTGCTGATGCCGATTTCGGCACCTAAACCAAACTGGGCACCATCTGTAAAAGCTGTGGAAGCATTCAAATACACAGCAGCAGCATCAACCTTATTTAAGAATGTGGCTGCATGTCGCGCATTCTCAGTAATAATGGCCTCGCTATGTTTAGAGCTATGACTGGCGATATGATTTAAGGCTTCATCGAAACTATCCACTGTCTTAATAGCCATTTTATAATCCAAAAACTCCGTACCGAAATGCTCAGGCTGAGCTTTTTTAAGCAGGTTATCAGGATAATTACCTTTTAGTGAAGCATATGCCCTTTCATCGGCAAATATCTCGACATCCTTTTCAGGTAGTTTTTGAGCCAATTCAGGTAGATCAGATAAGCGGGATGAATGCAATACCAAACAATCCAAAGCATTACAAACACTCACGCGACGTGTTTTAGCATTAAAAATGATCTCGCCGCCTTTTTGCAGGTCGCCTGTTTCATCAAAATAGGTATGCACAATACCGGCGCCAGTCTCGATCACAGGCACTTTACTTTGCTGCCGTACCCTGTCAATCAGGCTCTGGCTACCGCGAGGGATAAGTACATCAATATAGCCTATTGCATTTAGCAATGCCTCTGTAGCTTCACGTTCAGGAGGTAATAGTACAGCTACATTTTTATTGACGCCATGCTTAGCCAGTACATCATGAATGATCTGAATAATAGCTTTGTTAGAGAATTCAGCGTCGCTTCCACCTTTTAGGATACAAACATTTCCTGTTTTAAAGCAGAGGGCGAATACATCAAAAGTCACGTTCGGCCGTGCTTCATAGATCACTCCGACAATACCCAATGGCACACCAATCTTTTTTATATTCAGCCCATTAGGCATAGTTTTTTCAGACAGAATATGACCAAGCGGATGGGGTAGATTGGCTACATTCACCATATCCTTTGCAATATCCTTTATGCGGGCTTCGGTCAGCTTCAAACGATCATATTTGGGATCGCTCGTATCCATCCGGTCTAGATCTTTCTGGTTTTCCTGAAGCAGGAGAGCGGTGTGTGCTACTGCTGCCTCAGCAAGGTCATTCAACACAGCAACTATGGTGTCAGGCGAGATACTTACGATGTCACGGCCTGCTAATAATGCATCTTCAAAATATTGTTTGTATTCCATTTCGACTCAAATCAACCTATTAAAATAATAATCAGGCGAGGCTAATAATCTTCTCACGCCATCCGCCAAACGCCTCGCGATACTCAACTCTGTAAATAAAGATAATCATAATGCACCAGTGCTTTCTGGTTTTTATGACCAATACGCTCGCGTGCTTTTTCTGATCCGTATTCGGCTATGCCTAAACCGATCAGTTTATCATGCTCATCCACTAGTTTAATGATCTCTCCTTTATTAAAATCAGCCTCTACACTAATAATACCCACCGGCAATAAACTCGTTGCTTTGCTGGATAACAAAGCTGTTTTGGCACCCTCGTTTACCTTAACTACGCCCGTGGCATAATGTACCGAATGTGCTATCCATTTCTTTTTACCTGATTTGGTTTTATCGGGTATAAACCTGGAGTGAATTACCTTATCTTCCAGCACATCAGTCAAAATATTATCCCGTGTACCGTTGGCAATATGTACCGCAATGCCCAATTGCGCCACTTTTTGTGACATGGTCGATTTGGTGATCATCCCTCCACGGCCAAATTGAGATCTGCCGGAATTGACAAAAGCTGATAAGTCAAGAGTTGAATTATCGATCTCTTCGATCACTTTTGAGCTTGGCAACTTCGGATCCCCATCATAGATACCATCTACATTGGTGAGCACGATCAAAGCCTGAGCATTCAGCATAGAAGCAATTAAACCGGCAAGTTCATCGTTATCGGTAAACATCAGCTCTGTAACCGAAACTACGTCATTCTCATTCACCACGGGTAGTACCTGGTGCTGCAAAAGAACTTCGAGGCAGTTACGCATATTGAGATAGTGCAGCCTGTCACGGAAATCTTCTTTGGTGACCAGTATCTGTGAGCAAAGCATGTCATACTCTGCAAACAAGTTAGAATATGTATTAATAAGCTTTACCTGACCGATAGAGGCCAATAACTGCCTTGCAGCTACTGCATCGGCCTTTTCGGATACTGTGATCATACTGCGCCCTGAAGCCATAGCGCCTGATGATACCAATATTACTTCTTTACCTTGCTTTTTAATGGCGGCAATTTGTTCCACCAAATGACCAATGCGTTTCAGATCGGGCAAGCCATCTTTCTGCGTCAAAACATTCGAACCGATCTTTACTACAATGCGGTGGTAATTGAAAGCCATGGGTATTCGTATAATTCAGGCTTCAATATTAATAAATTATAGCTGATTGATGGGAATTATAGTGATAATAATTGCCCATTCGAAGGCAGTTTGACTTTTACTGGTCGATCTTAAGTGCCGTAATGGTAATAAAATTGGGAATTTTTATAGATGTATCGGGTTTCCAGCCAATAGTGGCTTTTACAGGGAATGTGGTGCCAGAGGTAATTCCAGAGTTGCCGGGAATATGGTATGAACGATAGACAGTTGATGTGTCATTATCAAACACGATCAAATAGCCACCACAAGTCACGCAGGCTCTATAATCCAAACTAATGGTCCCATGATCAGTAGTATATGCCGGTGGTTTATTATCTTTTTTGCAAGCAGTAAAAGTTATTGCCAAAAGCAAAAGAGCAATGAGTTTACGGGCATTTCTTTCCATCGTCTTATCAATTAAAAACCAATACGTTACATAGTTGTCAAACGCTACAGTAAATCAAACTAAAACAAAATTTTCAGTTGACCCTTGTACATTAATGACACTTGTTAAGCAGAAAATGAAAAGGATATTCTTATCGGCAATTTTAACTCTATCCACTGTTTTGGTATTTGGCCAATCTAAAGCTAAAAACAAAGATACCTCAACGAATACTCCAACAATAACGAATACAGCCTTTAAAGTGAACTACGATTATGTATTTAAACGGAATAGCGATGGTTCTTATTCTGCATTATTCCCCGTGCAAGTTAATGGTGATATCATTGGGTCTGGAATTCCGTTTACACAAGGCACACCTTTTGGTGGGGTAGATGTGGCTGCCCATGCAGGGCATGATCTGTTGATTGATACGGTGAAAGGAGTGGTTATTATCAGGAAGTTCTTAAAGTAAAATTGTCTGAACCGGGATTTATAGAATTTAGGAATTTATAAAATTCTGGTCATTTATTAATTCAATAAATTCCGGTTCAGAGTTCAGCTTATAAACCCTTTCACATATTCCTTAGTCAACTCTTTTTGCGGGTTTAGCAGAAGCTCTTCAGTCGGACCGAATTCAATGATCTTACCCATATAAACGAAGATGATGTAGTCAGAAACCCGTCGTGCCTGGCGCAGGATATGAGTTACCAGCACGATGGTATATTTTTGTTTAAGGTGGATGAACAGATCTTCGATGATGCTGGTTGATACAGGATCGAGCGCTGAGGTTGATTCATCGCCTAAAATGATCTCTGGTTCTACAGCCAGTCCACGTGCAAGGCATAAGCGTTGCTGCTGACCGATGGACAGGCGTGTAGCGGGAGCGTACAGACGGTCTTTTACTTCGTTCCACAAACCGGTTGCTTTTAATTGGGTTTCTACCAATTCGTCCAGTTCAACCTTTTTAGGCCGGCCATGGAGGCGGGGGCCGTATGCCACGTTATCATAAATAGACATTGGCAGAGGGTAAGGCCGTTGAGAAAGAAGACCCATCTTTTTACGGATATGTGTTACTTCGGCTTTGGGATCATAGATATCTTCACCATCTACCAATACTTTACCAGTCACTTTTACATCGGGTGTATCATCCAGCAAACGATTGAATGATTTCAGCAAAGTGGTTTTACCACAGCCCGAAGGCCCGATGATCGAGATTACCTTTTTATTAGGAATGTTGATGGTAATGTCCTTCAGTATCTCGTGATTGCCAACGCTGACATTTAAATGCTGAACACTGATATGCGGATTATTTGTCATGATTACTGAATTTTGTTTTTAGAGAACCGTTTTGCCAGCCAGGACGATAAAACGGTAATGATCAATACTACAATGGTTAATATTAAGGCGGAAGCATAAGCACGACCCTGAACTTCTTCTACAGGACTGCCTAGCTGAAAGAATATAGCTAATGGTAAGGTTGCAGCAGGCTGATGCAGAGATGTGGGGATATTATCGCTGAAGCCGGCAGTAAACAATACCGATGCCACATCGCCGATTGCACGTCCAAACGATAACAGGATTGCTGTAAAAATCCCCGGCCTGATCTGTCGCAGAACTACTTTCGACATTTCCCAGCGTGTAGCACCTAAAGCTAGTGAGGCATCACGGAGCTCTTTTGGCACGGTAATAATCACCTCGTCAAGCGTGCGTACGAGGATTGGGATCACCAATAAGGTCACT
>Ga0097621_100000636_pt1 | contig 24794 bp, 21 predicted proteins | sample KBSMisM72_FD_73165 | JGI IMG/M metagenome (GOLD analysis project Ga0097621, IMG submission 73165) | Miscanthus rhizosphere microbial communities from Kellogg Biological Station, Michigan, USA - KBS Miscanthus M7-2 (version 2) (version 2) | ecosystem: Host-associated > Plants > Roots >... | reverse complement strand
CCCCCCGGCGGCGGTGGTGGCGGCTTGCGCGGCGCGCCTCCGCGGAACCCGACGATGTTCGAAGGCGGATCGCTCAGGATTGCGACGACGAACTTCCGCGATGGATATCTGCGCAACAACGGCGTGCCGTACAGCGAGAACGCGTCGCTGCTCGAGTTCATCGACCGGCTGCCCACGCCTCCAAACGGCGACGTATGGCTCATCGTCTCGTCGACGCTGGAAGATCCGACCTATTTGACGGCGCCGCTGTACCTCAGCACGCAGTTCAAGCGCGAACCGAACGGCGCGAAGTGGAACCCGACGCCGTGCAAGACGGATCCGCCGTCGGTGCCGCGCTCGAAATAGATCAATAGTTTCCTGGTTCCTGGTTCCAGGTTCCAGGTTCGAGGTTCCAGGTTCGAGGTTCGAGGTTCGAGGTTCCGCGTCGAACGTGGCACCTGGAACCAGGAACCTGGAACCTGAGTGGAATCCCTCCGCCCGGTGTCTAAGCCGGCATGAGGGGTACATCAGTCCGTCCGGACATCAACGTCACGCCGCTCATCGACGTCCTGCTGGTGATGCTGGTCATCTTTCTGGCTGCCGTCACGCTGACGCAGCAGGGGATTGACTCGCAACTTCCAAAGTTGGATCCCGAAGTCAAACAACGGACCGGCCAGATCGTGTTGGAAATGACGTCGACTCGCGCGCTGGCGGTCAATCACCAGCCGGTCACGCTCGCGCAGCTGGAGCCGTTTCTGCGCGACGTGTATCAGACACGATCGGACAAGACGCTCTATGTCTCAGCGGCGGGGTCGCTGCCGTACGGAGCCGTCGTGGATGTGATGGACGCGGCAAAGGGTGCAGGTGTTCAGCGGCTGGGCGTCATCACCGAAGGAATGCGGCGACGCTAACCGTTCCACGTCTTTCGCGCGACCTTGACGACGAGCGCGAGCTTTTTCCACTGATCGTCTTCAGTCAGCAGATTCCCGGCGGCGATTGACGCAAACCCGCACTGCGGGCTGAGGGAAAGGTGCTCGAGCGGCACGAACCTCGCCGCCTCGTCGATGCGCCGGCGCAGGTCGTCTTCCCGCTCGAGCGCCGACTCTTTCGTCGTGACCAGGCCGAGGACGACGTCCTTGCCGTGCGGGACGAGGCGGAGCGGTTCGAACGTCCCGGAGCGGACGGTGTCGTACTCGAGCAAGAAACGATCGACGTCGAGCCGATTGAACAGCCGCTCCGCGATCGCGTCGTACCCGCCCTCGGTGTACCAGCGGCTGCGGCTGTTGCCGCGGCACACGTGCACCGCAATCGTGACGTCGTGACGCCCCAGGCCGGCGAAGGTCGCGTTGTCGCCGGCGATGGCCGCGTCGAAATCCGCATCCGGATCCGCTCCGGCCGCCTTCATCCTGTCGCGGTGCACGGGATCGAGATAGTGCGAATAGAAGGGCGCATCGAGCTGGATGTAGGTGACGCCCTCGCGAATCAGCCAGCGGATCTCGTCGCGGATCACGGTGACGAGATCGCTCAACAACTCGGCGCGGTCGCGGTAGTACTTGTCCGTCACGCCGGGTTTGAATCCCGTCGGCAGGAAATTGGACGGTGCCGGCAGCGTGATCTTGAAGGGCACGGCGCCGATGGCTTTCATCAGCGGCACTTCGTGTTCAGTCAGGAGACGCAGTTTCCGCAGCGTCGAGCCCACGATGCGCGCCGTGGTCTTTTCCCGGCCGCCTCCTGGGCCGTGCCACTCGAGAAGGACGCTGTCGGCCTCGAAGCCCTCGACCGCATCGGCCATCCCCGTGAGCCACGAGCCGCGCCGCATTTCGCCGTCCGCGAAGACGTCGAGGCCAATCTCCTGTTGTCGCGCGACGGCATGACGGATGGCGGCGTCTTCACGGGCGCGCAGCGCCTGCAGGTCGATCTTGCCGTTCGCGTACTCGGCACGCGCGGCAAGAAGCTGCTGCGGACGCAGCAGGCTGCCGACCTGCTCGGCGCGCATGCGGCCGGCCATCGCTACCGGCCCTGCGGACGGCCGAAGGACGGGTCGTCAGGAAGAAGCCCGGTGTTGCCCTGCCACGCCGTGGGCTCGGGAGGCGTCGTGCCGTTGCGGATCGCGTCGGCGGTCGCCCGCTCTTCGGCGCGCGCGGCGCTCAGGATGTTGCGCAGCGCGAAGTTTCCCTCGTGGCATTCGTACGGAAAGATCTGGTAGCCGGGTTGCGTGCTGAGCGGCACGGTCACGGTCCACGGCCTGGCCCATGTCCGCGGGTCCTCGATCGTCGCTTCGTACTGAATCGTGTCGGCGCTGACGCGCGTAAAGCGCTCGGTCACGTGCAGTAGCTCGCTCGTCTGCGTCTGCCCGACCACCGTCTTGTCGTTGAAGTTCGAGGTGTCGACGACGAGTGCGTCGCCCTCCCAGTGTCCGCGCGGGTCGCCCACGTACAGACGGACGTTCTTCGGTAGGTGGGGCCGGCCGTCGAGCGGCACGACGCGCGTTTCGTGAATCATCTCGTACGAGATGGCGACGTATGAGGGGTTCTGGACGATCCTCAGGCCGTTTCCGTACAGCGCCGGAAGCGCGGCAAGAATGCCGCGTGTGATGCAGCGATCCGAGATACTGCGGTCTTCCCACGTCTGCGGCAGACGGCCGCGAAGCAGGGCGGTGGCGGCGGCCTTTGCCTGCGCGTCGGCGGTCAGCGCCGGCGTACGCCCGTCCGGCGGGTCGACGACCAGCGACGTCTGACGGACGGTGCGCGTGCCGACCTCGCCGACGAATGTGCCCGCGCCGGCGCGCGTGTCGCCGCGTGTTTCGTCGTCGCGACGTTTGCGTTCGGCGAACTCGTCGTCGGTGAGCAGCTTTCGCTCGCCGAACTGCGGCGGACGTTGCATCGGCACGCTTCGCGCGTCGTCGCTCGTCCATACGCCCTGGAGGTCCGGTGCGCCCCACGCCGTGCGGAGCGCCGTCCACGCTTTCTTCGACGCGGGCGCCTGCGCGCACAACGGCGCACAGCTCAGCGTCACGAGCGCGACGGCGACGGAACGGCGCATGGCGCACATTCTAGATGAGATAATAGCCGCGCGACCATGAAGCGACACCCGATCTGGATCATCCTCTTCACGATTCTCATTGACACGCTGGGCATCGGCATCCTCGGACCCATTCTTCCGCAGTTGCTGGGCAACCCGAGCTCGCCGCATTACCTGCTGGGCAGCGGCCAGAGTGTGCAGTCCGGCTACATCATGTTTGGGTTCCTGGTGTCGATCTATCCAGTGATGCAGTTCTTCGCGACGCCGATTCTGGGCCAGTTGTCGGATCGCTACGGAAGAAAGCCGGTTCTCGCCCTGTCGCTCGCCGGCACGTCGCTCGGGTACGCGCTGTTTGCCACCGGCATCGTGATCAAGAACATCCCGCTGTTGTTCGCCGCGCGCGCGCTCGACGGCATTACCGGCGGCAATTTGTCGGTCGCTCAGGCGGCAATCGCCGACGTGACGAAGCCTGAGGATCGGACGAAGAACTTCGGCCTCATCGGCGCCGCGTTTGGCGTCGGCTTCATCGTCGGTCCGTTTCTTGGCGGCGTGCTCGCCGATCCGTCGGTGCTGTCGTGGTTCAGCGCGTCGACGCCGTTCTGGTTCGCCGCGATACTGGCGGCGGCGAACACGACGCAAGTGCTGCTCCAGTTCGATGAGACCAACCAGCACATTCGGCATTTCCCGATGCAGTTCTTCAAGGGCGTCGCGAACATCGCCCGCGCCTATGCGATGCCCGAGCTCAGGACAATCTTCCTGACGTCGTTCTTCTTCAATGCGGGGTTCGGCTTCTTCATCTCGTTCTTCGGGCTGTTTTTGATCAGCAAGTTCAACTTCAACGAGGCGCGCATCGGCAACTTCTTCGCGTGGGTCGGAGTGTGCGCCATCTTCACGCAAATCTTCACCACGCGACGCATCGCAGCAAGGTTCAACGAGCCGCAAGTCTTGCGGATCTCTCTGCTCGGGGTGTCCCTTGTGATGTTCGCGTACCTGGCGGCGCCGTCGCCGATGTGGCTGTTTCTCATCGCGCCCGTCAGCTCCACGTTCAACGGCCTGTCACTTGCGAACATGGGCGGCCTCCTGAGCCGATCGGTCGCGCCGCAAGTGCAAGGCGAAATCCTCGGCATCGGCTCGAGCATCGCGGCGTTGGCGAATTCGCTGCCGCCGCTCCTGGGCGGGTTTTTCGCCGCGACGTTCGCGCCGACGGCGCCGGTGTTCGCCGCAGGCCTGACGATGATGCTGGCGTGGGCGATTTTCACGGTGCTGCATCGGCCTGTAGGCGCGGTGGCAAGGGCGGTTCCCAACCCATGACGCCGCCGATGCTCAACGGACAGCTCTTCTCGCCGCCGTCTGACGTCGACGCGCGCCTGCGGCAATACGGCGAACTCGCGGTCCGTGTCGGGCTCAACCTGCGCGCCGGACAGCGGCTGCTGATCATCGGTCCGCTCGCCAATGGCGGAGTATCGCTGGAAGCGGCGCCGCTCGTGCGGCACATCGCGGCAGCCGGCTATCAGGCCGGGGCGTCGCTCGTCGAGACAATTTGGGGTGATGAAGCGCTGCAAATGGCGCGCTTCAAGTACGCGGCTCGCGACTCGTTTGGCGAGTTCTCGTCGTGGCTGCCGAAGGCGCTCTTCGAACACGCGGAGGCAGGCCACGCCCTCATTTCGGTGTACGCGAACGACCCCGATCAGTTGAAGGACGAGCCGCCGCAGCTGGTGAGCGCGGTCCAGCAGTCGGTTTCGAAGCACGTGCGTCCGTTTCGGGAGCTGGTCTCGCGCAACCAGACGAATTGGTGCGTCGTCGCTGCCGCCGGTGAAGGCTGGGCGGCGCGGGTGTTTCCGGATCTTCCGCCGGACGAGCGGGTGCTTCGTTTGTGGGAAGCCATCGGCCGGCTCGTGCGGCTCGATCGTCCGGATCCAGTCGCTGCGTGGGAAGACCACCTGGCGTCGCTCGCGCGCAGGCGCGACTTTCTCAACGCCAAGCGGTATTCATCGCTCAAGTACAAAGGTCCCGGCACAGATCTCACCATCGGACTGCCCGACGGACACCTGTGGGTGGCGGGTCGATCGGAAAGCCGCGGCGGCATCACGTTCGCGCCGAACCTGCCGACCGAAGAAGTGTTCACGATGCCGCACCAGGCCCGTGTGGACGGCGTCGTTCAGTCCTCGAAGCCGCTCAGCTACGGGGGGACGGTCATTCAGAATTTCACCGTGACGTTCGAGGGTGGGAAAGCTGTGAAGGTATCCGCCGAGCGAGGCGAGGCCGTGCTGCAGCAGCTCGTGGATACCGACGCGGGCGCGGGCCGGCTCGGCGAGCTGGCCCTCGTCCCGCACAGCTCACCTGTGTCGCAGTCGGGACTGTTGTTCTACAACACCTTGTTCGACGAGAACGCGGCCAGCCACGTCGCGTTCGGGTCGGCGTACAAGTTCACGCTGAGCGGCGGCGAGACGATGAGCGACGAGGACTTCGAGCGCGCCGGCGGCAATCGCAGCGGTGTCCACGTCGATTTCATGATCGGATCGGGCGAGCTCGACATCGACGGCCTCATGGCGAACGGATTCACCGAGCCGTTGATGCGACGGGGAGAGTGGGCCCAGCCGGCCTAACGCACGCGCGACGCACGCTGCGCCAGCAGCTGCAGTTCCTCAGCGTAAAGCTTCTTCAGGAACCGCTTCGACAAGAACCGTTCAATCACGCCGCCAATCCCGCCGCGCGAGGTGGCTTCCGTGAGGAACGTGACATCCGCGCCGCTGTTCGCTCCAGACACGACCGTGAACGTCGTCGAAGAATTCCCGGGTTCGACGTTCGTCTCGACGAGCACGCGGCCGGGATCCGGTTCGGTGACAATCGCGCGGTACCGCGTGACAGCGCCGAACGCATGGACCTCGAAGCGGATGATGGTCCCTGCGCCGGTACCGCCCTTTTCGACAGCGAAGTTCTTGAACGGCTTCGGCAGGATGCTCGGATGGCCGACACGATAGTCCGCGATGATCGCGTAGACGCGTTCCGGCGGCGCGTCGATATGCGCCGACGCCCGTACGGCGTAGCCCACCATTAGAGCGCGAGCGGCTGCAGTGGAATCGGACCGCTCGACGTCGAATCCCGTGTGAGAATCCGCCGCAGATAGCCGGCCTGACCGAGATGAAAGCCTGCATGCGCGCACAGGTGCACGAGAAAAGTGCTCGTCTGGAACTTCATGCCCATCAGCACCTCGGGAAACTCCTGTTCCAGCGTCTCATCTGCGATCGACGGCAACACGTGTCGCACGACTGCGATTGCTTCATCGAGCTCGGCGTAGATGTTTTCTCGCGGACCCGATCGCTGACCGAATTCGAGTTCGCGGTTCCGTACGTATCCGGTGCCGCCGAGCACGGTGCCGATGAAGTGCTGAAGGTTTCCCGCCACATGCAGGGCCAGGTTGCCGGCGGAGTTGGTCACGCCCGGAGGCGTCGACCACACGCTCTCGTCGTCGGGGAAGTGTGCGAGCTCGCGTTTGAAACCTTCGAGCTCGCGGACGAGGTTCAGCGCGATGTCAGCGGCGAACGGGCTCACTGCCGGTCTTGATGAACGTGCCTGCTCGCATTTCGGCCATCGCCTGACGCAGTTCGGCTTCCGTGTTCATCACAATCGGGCCGTACCACGCCACGGGCTCTTCGATCGGCTTGCCTGAGACGAGCAGAAAGCGGAGGCCGTGTTCGCCTGCCTGCACCGTCACTTCGTCGCCGCGATCGAACAGGATGAGCGATCGATTTGCCACGTCGTCGGCAGCCGACGAGGCGGCGCCGCCCATCGTGTCCGTTTTTACGGTCTTTGGATCGGACGCGTTCCTGAACGTGCCCGATCCCGCGAACACGTAGGCGAACGCATGACGCGTCGTCTCGATGGGCAGCGTCTTGCGCTTGCCCGGCGGCACCGACACGTCGAGGTAGATCGGATCGGCGGCGATGCCGTCCACCGGGCCGCTCGTGCCCCAGAAAGTTCCGCACACGACCCGGACGCTCGTCCCGTCGTCGTCAGTAACGACCGGCACGTCCTTGCTCTGCACGTCCTGATAGCGGGGCGTCGTCATCTTGAGCGACGACGGAAGGTTCGCCCACAGCTGGAAGCCATGCATGCGTCCCTGGTCGTCGCCTTTCGGCATCTCTTGATGAATGATGCCGCTGCCGGCAGTCATCCATTGCACGTCGCCGCCGGCGAGTGTGCCCCGATTCCCGAGGCTGTCGCCATGTTCGACGCGGCCGGCGAGCACGTATGTGATCGTCTCGATGCCGCGGTGTGGATGCCAGGGAAAGCCTGCGAGGTATTCGTCGGGGTTGTCGTTGCGGAAGTCGTCGAAGAGGAGGAACGGGTCGAACTCTTTCGGGTCGCCGAAGCCGAAGCCGCGGCGCAGATGCACGCCCGCGCCTTCGAGTGTCGGCCGCGGTTCAACGACTCGTTTGATGGCCCTGATCGACATTTCCTGAGTATATACTCTCGCCCATGAAAAAGAATTCGTCGGCTCGTCTGTCGTTGGCGGGAGCGATGGTCGGAGCGATGTGCGTGGCGTATCTCCACGCGCAGTTCGGCAGCGCACCTGCGAAGCTCAACACAGTGAAGGTGACCGACGATCTCTACGTCATCCACAACGATTTTGTCCCCGGCAACACGACGGCGCTGATTACGAACGAAGGCGTCGTGCTCGTGGACGACAAGTTCGAGATCGACTTCCCGAACATCGTGGCCGAAGTGAAGAAACTGACGAACCAGCCGATCAAATATGTGATCAACACGCATCATCACGCCGATCACAGCGGCAGCAACGCGAAGATGCAGGCGATGAACGTGCAGGTCATCGCGTCGGAGCAAGCGCGCGAAAACATGGTGGACGCGAAGCAGCCCGGTCAGCCGACCATGACGTTCGATCGCCATGCGCATGTGTACCTGGGCGGAAAGAACGTCGAGCTGTATCACTTCGGGCGCGCTCACACGAATGGCGACGTCGTGGTGCTGTTTCCGGCGCAGCGGACGCTCGCGGCCGGCGACATGTTCACCTACGGAGACGACGTGCCGGAGTTGATCGACTATCCGGGCGGCGGCAGCGCGAAGGAGTGGACGTCGACGCTCGATTCAGCGCTGCAACTCGATTTCGACAACGTCGTCCCCGGCCACGGTCCGCTCGTCAAGAAGCCGGACATGCGGAAGTTTCGCGAGAGCACGCTGAGGCTGCGCTCCCGTATCCACGAACTCGTCGGACAGAAGAAGACACGCGTGGATATCGAGAAAGTGATGCGCTCAGAGTTTCACTGGGCAGATCTGCACGTCATGCTCAGCCTCGACGGAGCCATTGCAGAGATGCAATGAAGTTACTTCTAACTTCTTACTTCTAACTTCTGACTTCCGTTCGTAGGTGTGGCTCGATCGATGGTACTAATCGGTCGAGTCAGCGCCCGTGAACGTCTCCAGCCTCTTCATCCGCCGGCCGATCGCGACGAGCTTGATCATGCTCGGCATCGCGGTGTTCGGCGTCATCGCGTATCGCGCGCTTCCCGTCAGCGATCTGCCGAACGTCGATTTTCCGACGCTGAACATCAGCGCAGGCCTGCCTGGAGGCGACCCCGGCACGATGGCATCGGCCATCGCGAGCCCGCTCGAGCGGCAGTTCACCACGATTGCCGGCATCGACGAGATGAGCTCGTCGAGCTCCACCGGCAGCAGCAACGTCACGCTGCAGTTCGATCTGAGCCGCGACATCGACAGCGCCGCGGTCGACGTGCAGACGGCCATCGCTGCGGTGATGCCGCTGCTGCCGGCCGGCATGCCGGCGCCGCCGTCGTTCCGCAAGTTCAATCCGGCCGATCAGCCCATCATGTATCTCGGGCTGACGTCGAACACACTGCCGATGTCGCAGCTCGACGACTACGCGGAGACGCTCATCGCGCCGCGCATCTCGATGGTCAACGGCGTGTCGCAGGTGCAGGTGCAGGGCGCGCAGAAGTACGCGGTCCGCGTGCAGGTCGACCCCGAGAAGCTGCGAGCGGAAGGCGTCGGGCTCAATCAGGTGAACCAGGCGCTGCAGAATTGGAACGTCAACCTGCCGACCGGACAGCTGTTCGGTGGCAGCGAGACCTACAACATCCAGGCGCGCGGACAGCTGATGAACGCCGCCGCATTCCGTCCGCTCGTTGTGGCGTACCAGGACGGCGCACCGCTACGACTCTCGCAGGTGGCCAACGTCATCGACGACGTCGAGGACAACCACAACGCGTCGTGGCTGTACGCCAAGGACGGCACGCAGCGATCGATCAGCCTGTCGGTGATGCGGCAGCCCGGGACCAACACCATCGACGTCACCGACGCCATTCGCGCGCTGCTTCCGACGTTTCGCGCGACGCTCCCGCCGTCGGTCCATCTCGCCGTCCGCGGCGATCGATCGCGCAACATCCGCGAGGCGTTCAAGGACATCCAGTGGACGATGGTCATCACGCTCGTCCTCGTCGTCGCGGTGATCTTCGCGTTTCTCCACAGCGGATCGGCGACGCTCATTCCGGCGCTCGCCTTGCCGTTCTCGATCCTCGGCACGTTCGCCGTCATGGAGATGCTCGACTTCACCCTCGACAACCTGTCGATGATGGCGCTCATCCTGTCCATCGGCTTCGTCGTCGACGATGCGATCGTGATGCTCGAGAACATCGTCCGGCACGTGGAGAAGGGGGAGGACGCGCTCGACGCCTCGCTGAAGGGATCGCAGGAGATCGGGTTCACGATTCTGTCGATGACGGTGTCGCTCGCGGCAGTCTTCATCCCGATTCTGTTCATGAGCGGCATCCTGGGCCGGCTGTTCCGGGAGTTCGCGGTCACCATCACTGCCGCGATTCTCATCTCCGGCGTCGTGTCGATCACGCTGACACCGATGCTGTGCAGCCGCTTTCTGAATGTCGGCGCCATTCACGGCAAATCACGCTTTGCCCGGTTCATGGAAGCGGTCTTCGATCGCATGTTCCGGGTCTACGAGTGGAGCCTCGGGGCGGTGCTCCGTCACCGTGTCGTCATGCTCGTGGTGTTCTTCGCGGTACTCGCCGGGACCGTGGAGATGTTCATCGTCGTGCCCAAAGGATTCATTCCGGATCAGGACAACGACACGCTGAACATCAACCTGCGAGCGGCGCAGGGGACGTCGTACTACGAGATGGTGGACGACGCGAAACGCGTCGCCGAGATCGTCAGGAAGAATCCTTACGTCGACACATTCTTCGTCAGCACCGGCGGCAATCAGTCGATGAACACAGCGCGGCTCAACGTGCAGCTCGTGCCGAGACGGCAGCGGCCGCTGTCCGCCGCGCAGATCGTGCAGCAGCTGCGCCCGAAGCTCTCGCGCTTCCCAGGTTTCCAGGCGTTCATGAACCTGCCGCCGGCGATTCAGATCGGCGGCCGCCAGTCGAACAGCGCGTATACGTTGACCGTCGAGAGTGCGGACACCGCGAACTTGTACGGCTGGGCCCGACGGCTCGAAAGCGAAATCGCCACGCTTCCGGAGCTGCAGGACGTCTCCGACGACATGGAGATGAAGAGCCCGCGCGTCGACCTCGTCGTGAATCGCGATCAGGCGGCGGCGGTCGGGCTCACGGTCAATGACATCGAAGGCTCGCTCTACAACGGATTCGGCCCGCAGTGGGCGTCGACGATTTACGGCGACAAGGCTCAATACAAGGTGCTTCTCGAACTCGACCCCAAAGATCAGGAGCAGGTCGACTCGCTGAAGAAGATCTCGTTCAAGACGTCGTCCGGAACGCTCGTGCCGCTCGAATCGGTCATCAGTACCAGAGAGACAGTCGGCCCGCAGACGGTCAACCACGCCGGACAATTGCCGGCCGTGTCGATTTCCTTCGGCCTGCGGCCGGGGGTCGCGCTCGGCAACGCAGTCGATCACATTCAACGCATCGCCTCGCAAGTCCTGCCGGCGACCGTGACGACCAATTTCCAGGGGTCGGCAAAAGTGTTTCAGGCGTCCCTGCAGAATCTCGGGCTGCTGCTCGTCATTGCCATCGGCGTCGTGTACATCGTGCTCGGCATGCTCTACGAGAGCTACATCCATCCGCTGACGATTCTGTCTGGACTGCCGTCCGCGGGTCTCGGCGCGCTGGTCACGCTGTGGCTGTTCGGCAACGAGCTCAACATCTATTCGTTCGTGGGCCTCGTCATGCTGATCGGCATCGTCAAGAAGAACGCGATCATGCAGATCGACTTCGCGCTCGAGGCGGAGCGGCGGGAAGGAAAGTCGCCGGAAGCGGCGATCTACGAAGGCTGCCTCATCCGCTTCAGGCCGATTATGATGACGACGATGGCGGCGCTGCTCGGCGCGGTGCCGATCGCCCTCGGGTTCGGCGCCGGAGGCGAGGCGCGCCGTCCGCTTGGCCTCGCCGTCGTCGGCGGCCTGATTGTCTCGCAGTTGATTACGCTGTACCTGACGCCCGTCGTGTACACCTACATGGCGGCACTTGGCGCACGCTGGAGAACCCATCACGCCGACGCGACCTCGATCACCGGCCCGGTACCCGAACGACCTTCGACCGCGTGACGTCCGCCCCTGGCGGCACACCGCCGGCGGAGCGATCGCCGGCATTCTCCTTACCGTCACACTCACCGCCGTCTCGTTTGCCGGATGGAAGCTCGCCGGCCTTCCGTTCGCGCCGTTCGACATCTTCGACTGGATCGTGCGTCTGTTGCCGGGCGCGGTCGTCACGGCCGCCATCGAGACGAGCGTGGCGCTCGGCCGGACGTTCGGCGTCACGAGCATCAGCACGGCAGCCAAGGCAGGAGATCAAGCGCTCGCGATTGCGATGTTGCTCGTCGTCGGCGGCGTTTCGGGCGGGGTGCTGTTCCAATTACTGGCGCTCACTCGCGAACCGGCGCTGCTGTTTGGCGGCATTCTTGGCGCGATGCTTGGCGGCCTCGCGTTGATTGCGGAGCGTCAGCTGCTGCGGCTGCCGTCCGGTTCGATCGTGCCAGGCCTATGGGTGTTCGCGACGTTCCTCGCGTGGGGCGTGGCCTTCGGATGGGTGCACGACCGAATGAAGCTCTCCACCGCTGAGGACGCGGAGGACACTGAGGGAAGACGGACATTTCTCAAGGCGCTGGCAGCCGCGACCGTGGCTGCTTCGGCGATTGCAACGATTGCGGGCGCGGTGGCCAGTCGCGTCGGACAGCGTTTGGCCGGGCGGCGGTGGTCTGACGATCATCCGCTGCCGAATGCCGGTGCGGACGTCGTGCCGCTGGACGGCACGCGCGTCGAGTTCACGCCGCTCGAACGCTTCTATCGCATCGACACAGACACGCGTGCGCCAGCGCTCGACGCCAGCCGTTGGCGTCTTGCCGTCGGCGGCCTCGTCGACCGTCCATTGAGCTTCACGCTGGAGCAATTGCGCGCCATCGAGCCGACCGATGTGTTCGCGACGCTGTGCTGCATCTCGAATCCGCCCGGAGGCGACTTGATCAGCACGACGCGATGGACCGGCGTCAGCCTTCGACGTCTGTTGCCGCAACTCGGACTTCAGCCTTCCGCGACACATCTCAAAGTGGCGTCCGCAGATGGATTCTTCGAGTCGATTGCGCTCGACACCGTCCGTGCGGACGAGCGCGTCCTGCTCGTTTACGCGTGGGATGGTGTGCCGTTGCCCGTTGAGCACGGCTACCCCCTCCGTCTCTTCGTCCCAAATGTCTACGGAATGAAACAGCCGAAATGGATCCTCAGTCTCGACGCCACGGGACGATGGGAGCCTGGCTATTGGGTGACGCGCGGCTGGAGCAGGGACGGACGCGTGTCGACGACGTCGGCGATCGACGTCGCGACCATCTCGCGAAGGGACGCCGTTACCATCGAGGCGGGTGGTATCGCGTTCGGCGGCGCGCGCGGAATCTCGAGCGTCGACGTGCGAGTGGATGAAGGGGAATGGCATGCGGCGAAGCTGCGGCGGCCGCTCTCGGACCTGACCTGGGTGATCTGGCGCGCTGAGGTGCCCGTCGGCGCCGGCCCACACCGTGTGACTGTTCGTGCGTTTGACGGCGCCGCAGATCCGCAGCAGACGTCGTTCCACTCACGGCGGGTCACGGCGTGAACGGGTCCACTGGCCGATTCGGAAGATCACGAACTCCGCCGGCCTGACCGGCGCGACACCCACAAGGCAGACGAGCCGCCCATTGTCGATGTCGTCCTGCGTCATCGTCGTGCGATCGCATTTGACGAAGAACGCTTCTTCCGGCCGGGCGCCGGGCAGCGCGCCCGATTTCCACTCGTTGAACAGAAAGTCTTCGACGGCGCTGCGGACACGGCTCCACAGCGATTCGCCGTTCGGCTCGAACACCACCCACTGGAGACCATGGTCGATCGAGTGTTCGAGAAAAATGAACAGCCGGCGCACGTTGACGTACTTCCACTCGGGATCGGCGCTCATGGTGCGTGCGCCCCACACGAGGATGCCTCGGTCTGGAAACGACCGCAGCGCGTTGATACCTTCGTGATTGAGCACCTCTTGCTGCGAGTCCGTGATGCTTTCGTGCAACTGTTTCACGCCGCGCACGGCCTCGTTGGCCGGCGCCTTCTGGACGCCGCGTTCCGCGTCGGTCCGGGCATACACGCCGCAGACGAAGCCGCTTGGCGGCAGGACGAGATCGTCGACGTCGACCCACGGGTAGTACAGCGCGCCGTACGCGGTGTCGAACTGCCCGCGGAAGCCGCGGACGTCGTCGATCGACGAGCCTTGCGGCGAATCGAGCACGGCGATGCGATAGCGAAGGCTTTCGGCGTGGGCGATCAACGCGGCGTTCGCTGCGTGGGTTTCGTCGTGGTTGGCTAAGGCAGCCGCGTCCGGAAGCGCGACAACGGCAATGCTGTCGATGTCGCGAAGGGCGGCGAGCCCCGTCGTGTCCGTCGAACCCTCGAGAGCGCTCGCGGACGGCTCAGCCCCGTCGTCGCCGTGTTTCAACGTCGCTCCGGATTGTGCGACCAAGGCCATCAGAAGGCTTGCGGCGACGTCACGCTCCGTTGACAGCGTCGGATCCCAATCGAGATAGACGACCGACTCCGGGTCTGCCGGATCATCGCGTCCGAGGACGGTGCCGATGTAGTGCGTCGTCTGAGGGTTTGTTTCGAGGCCGTCGTACACACGCGCCCGCTTGTCGTCCGTAGTAACGGTGACTGTCAGCGTGATGTGCCGGATGACGTCGGTGTCGGCGGGCGTGAAGCTCGATCCGTGGCGATTGAAAACCTGACGGCCGTCGTTTTCGTCGATGGAAATCTGCGCGAGGCGGCCGAGCGTGACCGCTTCGGCGTGAACGTGACTGCGGGCCGGCGTGACCTCTACCAGCGCACCGCGTTCGACGCCTTCGACTTGAATCGCCCCGTCGAACTCTGTGGCTCGATACGCCGCGTTCGGCCCGCGCACGACGTGCACCGCCACGGACGCGTTGCCGTACTTGCCCGGCCAGCGTGCGCGCCACGTCGCGTGTGTGCCGCTGACCGGAATCGAAAAGCGACCGACTCCGAAATGAGGCTTGCCGCCGACCTGCCGCGGCACGTACACACGCGAGACATATAGTCGTGTTCCCCCGTTGATGAAGAACGCGCGGGCCGCATGGGCCAAGTACGCAACTCGGGATCCGCCGGCGACGTGCAGCGACTCGAGGCCGCCGTAGAGACGTTCGAACGTCGCGAAGCTCTCGACGAGCGGCGACGCCACGATCGGTCCGCCCGGATAGCGAACTGGACCGTATCTGGCGAGTCCCGCAAAACCCGCGGTACTCGTCGCGACGCCTGCAATGGCGAGATACTCCGGCATCGTGTGATCCTGCTATGATGCGCCGCATGAAACGACACATTTTTCTCGCGACGCTCGTGACCGTCGGTGGTCTGTCGATGGGAATCGCCGCCTTCCAGCAGCCGCCGGCGAACGCGCCGAAAGTGGTCGAAGCGCAGAAGCTCAGGGACAACCTTTACATGCTGACGGGCATGAACGGCGGCGGTAACACGGCCGTGTTTATCCGCTCTGACGGCATCACGCTCGTGGACACCAAGAACCCCGGCTGGGGACAGCCGATCCTCGACAAGGTGAAGGAACTGAGTAACAAGCCCGTCACTCAGATCATCAACACGCACACGCACGGCGATCACGTCAGCGGCAACGTCGAGATGCCCGTGAACGTCGAGATCATCGTCCAGGAAAACACGAAGACCAACATGCAGGAGATGCGCGGCGCCACCGGCATCGCGCAGAACGGCCCGCCGACGAACATCTTCAAAGAACACAACGGCCGCGGCATGCCGACCAAGACGTTCAAAGACACGATGAAGGTCAACAAAGGACCCGACGAAATCGACCTCTACTACTTTGGCCGAGGCCACACGAACGGCGACGCGTGGGTCGTGTTCCCGGCGCTGCGCCTCGTCCACGCGGGCGACATCTTCTCGGGCAAGAACCTCCCGCTGCTCGACGCCAACAACGGCGGCAGCGGCGTGCTCATCGGCGACACGCTCGCGAAGGCCGCGAAGAGCTTCAACGGGAAGATCGACACCGTCATCACCGGCCACAGCACCCCGATGACCGTCGCGGATCTGAGCGAGTACGCGGACTTCAACAAGGACTTCATGCGGGACGTGCAGGCGGCCAAGAAAGCCGGCAAGTCGGTCGACGACGTCGCCGGCAGCTGGAAGATTCCGGAGAAGTACAAAGGCTACGCCGCGCCTGCGGCCGCGCGGTTGAAGGCGAACGTTCAGATCGTTTTCGACGAAACGAAGTAACGCCATGACGTACCGAGACCGCATTCGCATCCTCGCGCCGCTGGCAATCTGCGTGACCGTGGCCGCTGGTGTGTGGTCGTCAGGCTCGGTCGTGCAGACGGCCGACGTCAGTCCGTCCGCCAAGGACCTGCTGTCCAACTGGAAGGAAGGCGGACGGAAGCTCGCTGACATGGCCGCCGATTTTCCGGAGGCCAAGTACGACTGGAAAGCTACGCCGGAGGTCCGGTCGTTCGCAGAGCAGCTGCTTCATGCGGCGGGCTATGCGAACTACGTCGGTGAGGTCGCGAAAGGCCTTCGACCGCCGGAGCAGGATCCGCCGAGAAGCAACTTCAAGTCGAAGGCGGATGTTGTCGCGTACGTCAGGAAGGCGTACGCGGACGGCGCCAAGGCCATCGAAGCGACGAGCGATGCGAAGCTGCAGTCGTCGATCGACGTCGGACGATGGAAGCCGTCGCTCTACGGCTTGTGGGACAGCGCGGTTGAACACTCGGGCGAGCATTACGGCCAGCTGGTCGTGTATTACCGCTTGAACAAGATGGTGCCGCCGGAATCGCGTCCGCGAAAGTAGTGTTTCGGGCTTTCCTAGTAATGCGGACGTGCGAACAGCGCGGCGATCTTCCATTGCCCTCCGTCTTTCTTCCAGACGCGCAACACGGAGGAGGGGATCACGTCTCGCTCTCCGTTCCTTAGGTCGAAGCTGAGTTCGGAGTTGCTGAATTCATAGGCGAGATCCCCAGACTTCGCGATCTCAATGCGAACGGGCGCCGTGACGCGGCGGCGGGAGAACGGAACGCGCGCCGGGGCCCCTGGGGCCTGCGCTGACGGTTGTCGGTCGGCTGCGACTTCTTCGCGTTTCTGTGATCCGATAGCCGGCCGCTTCAACTCGCCAGTAAAAAGGATCATGTCGTCCATGCGCGCGACAGTCTGGCCTTTGTCGTAGCGGGCAATCAGGTCGCGAATCGCGAGTTCATCTGCTGACTGTGACTGTGCCCGAGCCGAAATCGAGAGTGACGCAAGCAGTGCGGCGACGGCTAGCGTACGAATGAACGTCATCAGGCACCTCCGAATGTACGCGACCGGAGTGTAGCGCAGTCGGTTCTTACCGAGGCAAAGGATTAGGACAGCGCGCGTGACGTCAGTTCTTCGACAAGGCGTGGCAACGCGGACGCCGCCGGTTCCTTGAGCCATTCCGCGCCGAGCGCGCCAAGAAATCGATCGTCGGGGTTGATCTCGATCAGCCGTCCCCGCCTTCCTGCCGCCAGCCGCGTCCAATGGACGATGTAGTCGAACGCGATCGTCGTTCCGACGACGATGACGACGGAGCAGGGGCGCGCGCGGACGAAGTTGTCGACGCGCGCCACTTGACGCGGGTCGAGGCCTTCGCCGAACCACACGACGCCCGGACGCATCCGCGCGCCGCACCGCGGACAGCGCGGCACTCCGTCGCGGTCCTCGTCGTTCGCCGTTCGGGAAAAATCGCCGCGCTCGCATTTGGTGACGAAGATGTCCCCGTGAATCTGCCCGAGATGATCGTGCGGGATGCGGTAGCCGTCCCAGTCGGCGCGGAGGTGCAGGTCGTCGACGTTCTGCGTCAGCAGGAAGAATTCGTCGGCGCCAGCAGAGAGACGCGTCACGGCGCGATGGGCGTCGTTGGGTTCGGCGCGGCGGATCATCTCGCGCCGCTCCCGGTACCAGTCCCACACGATTCCGGGATCTGAATCGAACGCAGACTGCGTCGCGAGCTTGGTGGGATCGTGGTTGCGCCAGTAGCCGCCGGCGCCGCGGAAAGTGGGGATGCCGCTTTCCGCGGAGATGCCGGCGCCGGTGACTACGAGTACTCGCTGCGAGGACATAGGGCTTAAGGCTCGGGGCTAAGGGCTCAAAGCATCCGACAGCCCTAAGCCCTCAGCTCTCAGCCCTATTTCTTCGGTAGCGCCAGCGCGATGTATTGCGCCGGTGCGGGATCGGCGGCGATCCCGACGCCGCGCGGCGCGAACAAACCGCGGCCGCCGCCGACGCAGAAGACGACGTACTGCCGCCCGCCGACTTCGTACACCGTCGGCACACCTTCGACAGCGGCACCGACGTCCATGGACCACAGCACCTTGCCGGTGTCCTGGTCGTACGCGCGCACCTTGCGATCCGATGACGTGCCGAGGAAGATCAGTCCGCCCGCCGTCGCGACGGGACCGCCTCGCGGAGCAAAGCTGCCCTGTTCGGTTTTTCCGCCTGGCAGTCCCGGCATTTCGCCGTTCGGAATCTGCCAGAGGATCTTTCCCGTGTTCAAGTCGTACGCCGTGAGCTGCGACCACGGCGGCCCCATCGCCGACAAGCCGTTCGCGTAGTTGTTGAAGAAGTCGTACGGCGAGTTGTACGGCACGAACCCTTCCGGTGCACCGGGAATCACGGTCGGCGTTGGCGGAGACGGAGGCGTCGCCGGTGCGTTCACGCGTCCACCAGCGCCTTCCGGGCCGCCAGGTGCCGGCGCATTCGCGCGTCCGCCTCCGCGTCGCCCCGTCGGCGCGCCTGGCGGCACGATGCGGAGAAACGTGGGCAGCTCCTTCGACACGATGTAGAACGTGCCTTTCGTCGGATCGATCGCCGAACTGCCCCAGTTCGCGCCGCCGTTGTGGCCGGGCAGTTCGACGGATCCCTTGATGCTCGGCGGCGTGAACACGCCTTCGTTGCGCGAGTTCTTGAGCACTTCACGTACGCTCGCCTGTTCGTCCGTCGTCAAGTAGGGATTGATGTCTTTCTCGGTGAACGACTGCCGCGCAAATGGCGGAGGCAGCGTCGGAATCGGCTGCGTCGGCGATGTCTTCTCGCCGGGCACATCGCTCTGTGGCACCGGTTTCTCTTCGATCGGCCAGATTGACTTGCCCGTCACGCGATCGAGCACGTAGAGGAATCCCTGCTTGCTCGCCTGCGCGATGACGTCGACGTTGCGGCCGTCGTGGCGAACCGTGAGCAGCTTCGGCGCCTGCGGGAAGTCGTAGTCCCACAGATCGTGATGCACGGCCTGGAAGTGCCACAGGCGCTTGCCGGTCTTGGCGTCGAGCGCGACGATGCTGTTGCCGAACAAGTCGTCGCCGATGCGGTTGCCGCCGTAGAAATCGAACCGCGCGGTGCCGAACGGGATGTACACGATCCCTCGCGCCTCGTCGACGGTCAGCTCGCTCCAGTTGTGGACGCCGCCGCCGGTCGCGAGCGCGGCGTCGGGCCAGGTCTCCGCGCCGACTTCGCCCTTTTCCGGCACGCTGTGGAACGTCCACATCAGTTTCCCGGTGCGCACGTCGTACGCATGCGTGTCGCCGGGGTTGCTGATGTAGTTCGCGCCGCCGGCGGGCAGCGACAGGATGATCAGGTTGTCGTAGATGCGGCCCGGGTTGCCGGTCTGAAGCGGACGCACGCCGGTGATGTCGCGATTGAGGCCGAGCCGCAGATCGACTGTGCCCTTCTCGCCAAACGTCTCGATCGTTTTGCCCGTCTCGGCGTCAATCGCGGTGAGAAAGCCCGCGTTGATGTAGAGCAGCCGGTGATCTTTTCGATCGGCGCTCTCCCAGTAGTTCATGCCGCGATCGCCGATGGCGCCCTGGTTGTCGTGCGTCCAGATCTCCTTGCCTGTCGCGGCGTCCACCGCGACGACCGCCATGTTCTTCGCGAGGAGGTACATCACGTTGTCGACGACGATCGGGTTGAACCGGTACGTCCGCATGTCGCCTGTTGGAAGAGTCCACGCGACCTGCAGCTGCGCGACGTTCTTCTTGTTGATCTGGTCGAGCGAGGAATACTGCGACGAATCGGAGCTGCCGAGATACTGCCGCCAGGTGTTGTACTTCGGCTTGCCCTTCTGTTGCGCGAGCGGGACGGCGACGAGCGCGCCGACGACGAGCGCGAATCCGATCACTAGTGCGAGACGTTTCATAAATTCTCCAGGCACCGTGCCTGCGATCTGGCGTTATTTCTTCGGCAGAGCGAGCGCGATGTACTGTGCCGGTGCCGGATCGGCGGTGATGCCCACGCCGCGCGGAGCGAACAGACCACGTCCGCCGCCAACGCAGAAGACGACGAACTGCCGCCCGCCGACTTCGTACACCGTCGGTACGCCTTCAACAGCGGCGCCGACGTCCATCGACCACAACACCTTGCCGGTGTCCTGGTCGTACGCGCGCAGCTTGCGATCGGACGAGGTGCCGACGAAGAGCAGTCCGCCACCCGTCGCCGCGACGCCTCCGCGTGGCGCGAAGCTGCCTTGCTCCGTCTTGGCGTCCGGCAGTCCCGGCATTTCGCCGTTCGGCACCTGCCAGATGATTTTCCCGGTGTTCAGGTCGTACGCCGTGAGCTGCGACCAGGGCGGGCCGAGCGCCGACAACCCGTTCTTGTAGTTATTGAAGAAGTCGACGGGCGAGCTGTACGGAACGAATCCTTCTGGCGCGCCGGGAATCACCAAGGGTGCCGCGGGTCCACGTCCGCGCGCTGGGGCTTCAGGCGGCGCCGCCGGCGCGCCACCGCGTCCTCCCTCCGCCGCCGGTGCGCCAGCGCGACCGCCGCCGCCAGCACCGCCGCGTCGGCCCGGGGCCGTTCCCGGTGCATAGAGACGCGTATACACCGGCAGTTCTTTCGAGACGATGAAGAACATGCCGCGCTGCGGGTTGATCGCGGAGCTGCCCCAGTTGGCGCCGCCGTTGTGACCGGGCATTTGGATTGTGCCCTTCAAACTCGGCGGCGTGTAGAGGCCTTCGTTGCGCGAGTTCTTGAGCAGCTCGCGCACGCTCGCCTGTTCGTCGGCGGTCAGATACGGATTGATGTCTTTTTCAGTGAACGACTGCCGCGCAAATGGGGGCGGCGCCGTCGGAATCGGCTGCGTCGGCGACGCTTTTTCGCCAGGCACGTCGCTTGGCGGCATCGGCTTCTCTTCGATCGGCCAGATCGGTTTGCCTGTGACGCGATCGAGCACGTAAAGGAATCCCTGCTTGCTCGCCTGCGCGACGACGTCGACGTTGCGGCCGTCATGGCGGATCGTGAGGAGCTTCGGCGCTTGCGGGAAATCGTAATCCCACAAATCGTGATGGATGGCCTGGAAGTGCCACAGGCGCTTGCCGGTCTTGGCGTCGAGGGCGACGATGCTGTTGCCGAAGAGGTTGTCGCCGATGCGGTTGCCGCCGTAGAAATCGAACCGCGCAGTGCCGAACGGGATGTACGCGATGCCGCGCGCTTCATCGACCGTGAGCTCGCTCCAGTTGTGGACGCCGCCACCGGTCGCCAGCGCGGCTTCGGGCCAGGTTTCCGCACCGACTTCGCCTTTCTCCGGCACGCTGTGGAATGTCCACATCAGCTTCCCCGTGCGCACGTCGTACGCGTGCGTGTCGCCGGGGCTCGAGATGTACTGCGCGCCGCCGGCCGGCAGCGACATGATGATGAGGTTGTCGTAGATGCGGCCCGGGTTACCAGTCTGCAGCGGGCGGACGCCCGTGACGTCGCGGTCGAGGCCGATCCGCAGGTCGACTTTGCCGTTCTCTCCGAACGTTTCAATCGTCTTGCCCGTTGCGGCGTCGATCGCGGTGAGAAACCCGCCGTTGATGAAGAGCAGCCGGCGATCTTTTCGATCGGCGCTCTCCCAGTAGTTCATCCCGCGATCGCCAATCGCGCCCTGATTCTGGTGCGTCCAGATTTCCTGCCCCGTCGCCGCGTCGAGCGCCACGACCGACATGTTCTTGGCGAGCGTGTACATCACGTTGTCGACGACGATGGGATTGAAGCGGTACGTCCGCATGTCGCCGGTCGAGTACGTCCAGGCGACCTGGAGTTGCCCCACGTTCTTCTTGTTGATCTGATCGAGCGAGGAGTACTGCGACGAGTCGGAGCTGCCGAGATACTGCCGCCACGTGTTGAACTTCGGCTTGCCTTTCTGCTGCGCGAGCGGGACGGCGACGAACGACGCGGCGACGACCGCGAATCCAAGTACGACGGCAACACGTTTCATAGACTCTCCACAAATTTCATCAGCAGCCGATTGAACTCCTGCGGTTGTTCCATCATCACGAAATGCCCGGTGCCGGGCATCTCGACGTACTCGAGTTTCGGCAAGACGGTCTTCATGAATGCGGTGGCGCTGAGCGCGAACGACTTCTCGGCGAAGATGCCGTAGGCGGGGACCGCCATGACGTCGCTGTTCGTGCCCGAGGGATCGAACGTCGCGACCATCGCTCCGGCGGCGGTTGCCGGGGGCGCCGCGAGCATCATCTTCAGCACGCGGTCCTGAACGTCTTTCGGCGTCTTCGGCGTGAACATCCCCTTGATCATGGTCTCGCGAAGCTGCAGGCCCTCGGGCGACATGATCTTCGCCGGGTCGAGAATCGGCGCCGGCGGCGGCGCTCCCTGCCGCGGCGGCGCGAGCACGACGCCGTCGACGAGCACGAGCGCGGCGACATGCTGCGGATAGAGGTGCGCGTACTGCCGGATGACCGGCGTGCCCATGCTGTGGCCGACGAGGATGATCTTGTCGACCTTCTGCTCGGCGCGGACCGCTTCGACGGCGCGGGCGAACAGGTCCATCGTGATCTTGCCGTCCTTCGGCGATCCGCTCTTGCCATGTCCTGGCAGGTCGAGCGTGATCACCCGGTAGTGCTTCGACAGCTCGGGGACGTTCTCCGCCCACGACGTGCCGTCACACGTCCAGCCATGGACGAGCATCAGCGTCTTGGCACCTTTGCCCGTGGACGTCGAATGGATAGTCATCCCATCGAGCGTCGCGGCTGCGGCCGGCAGCGCGACGGCGGCAAGCAGAGCGGCGAGTGCGAGTCTGAGCATTTGTCGGGTCATAAGGAGCCCGATTATATGCGTACGACAGACATTCAGATGTAGACTTGCGCCTCCGAGGCTGGCCATGGAAATCCAACAGCTGCGCGAGTTTGCCGCCATCGCAGAAACCGGCAGTTTCTCGAAGGCCGCGCGCCGCCTCCGGATTGCTCAGCCGCCGCTCAGCCGGCATATCCGTCAACTCGAAGACGAACTCGGCATCAAGCTGTTCGTGCGCACGGCGATCGGCGTCCAGCTCACGCGCGAGGGCGCGATGCTGCTTCAGCAGGCGCGCACGGTCCTCGAAGACGCGTCGGCGCTCGTCGACCTGGCGACGCGTGCCCGCGCCGGACGGGCCAGCACGCTTCGCGTCGCGATGGCGCCTGGCCTCTGCGAGGTCGTCAACCGCATTCGGATTCACCTGGTGAAGACGGTGCCTCAGTTGTCGATCGAAGGCACCGACATGAGTTCGGCGCAGCAGTACGCCGCGATTCGCCGGCGCCTCGTCGACGTCGGCCTGCTGCGCCATCTAAGCGAGGATGCGGAGATCGAGACCGAGCCGCTCTTTGGCGAACGGTTCGTGGTGCTGGTGAGCGAAACGCATCCGCTCGCGAAGAAGCGGACGCTGAAGCTGAAACAGCTTGCCGGCGAACCGCTGCTGCTGCAGGACCGCGACTGGGCAGCGCTCGCCCACGACAAGATTCTCTCGATGTACGCCGCGGCCGGCGTCACGCCCAACGTCGCGACGCGCGAGGCGACGCCGGGAAATCAGGCGTCGATGCTCGCCGTCGCGTCGGGCGAAGCGATCTGTCTCTCATCGAGCGGCTCGTTCAGCCGCAGCTACGTGCCGCTGAATGGACTGGCGGCGATCCCGCTCGACGAGCCCGACGCGGAACTCTACGTGCAGGTCGCGTGGCGCAAAGGGGAGACGTCGACGGTCTTGTGCGACTTCCTCAAGGCCGCGCGCCAGCTATTTCATCGAGCGTAACGTCGCGCCGACGAGCGCATTGGCCATGCCGGCCGCTGACGCTCGACGTCGCGTGCCGGGAAGTCACCCTCCGCTCGACCCTGACGCTCCCGCGGACGACTACTTGCTGATTTGGACCCCGCCATGCGAGATGCCGAAGAAAGCGGACCAAGAAACGGAAACGGCGCTAGTAGCTGCCGAATTTGGCCGACAGATGATCGATCTGGGCTTGGAGCGCGATGACCCGACGATAGAGCGCGGCGATGGTGTCTTCTAGGGCGGTGATTTTAGCGTCCTTCGCAGTGATGGTCTCGCGCAGTTCGGTGACTGTCATCTCGTTGCGCGCCAGACGCTGTTCGAGTTCAAGGCTTTTCGGAAAGGTGAGGGCGCTTGGAGAAGGTGGTGCGTTCCGATCCACGGCGTGGCGCGATTGTAGTCTAAAAGCAACAATTCGTCTGGTAGAACTACCAGTAGAACACTGGTAGTTCTACCAGCTCAGCAGGACCGGTGATGGTGCGGGAAAGTCGAAAGAAGCGAAGGCATTCTGGCCTTTTGCTAAAGGAATAATTCCGTGTCTTCGTGATGTACCGGCGTCCGAATCGTCACACGGCCAGCACGCGCGTCAACCGGCCTTCCTTTCGAGTCAAACGCCCTTTCGTAGGGTACAAACGGTCTTCCTTTTCGCTCGTACGTCCATTCTTTTTGGTCGAACGTGCTTCCTTTTGAATCAAACGTTCTTCCGTAAACGCAGAAAGTCCTTTCGCTGCGTTCGGACGGCGCGGTCTTGATCAATTCCACGGCCTGTTTGTCGCGAAGACACGAAGGACACACGAAGATCGTGGGCCTTCGTGATGAACAGGCGGTCTGATTGCGCTCTCAGTGTTTGCCGATCTTGCGCACGTCGGCGGCGTCGACGAGATCTTTCGCCGTCCAGCCGTCCAGGTCGTATTCGGCCATGCACTGCTCGGCGAAGCCCTTGTACCGCTTCGTCGCCCCGGTGACGTCGGCCACGAGCAGCGTCTCGAACCGGATGCTCTCGTGGTTGCCGAAGTAGTTGCGCTCGTACAGCTCGTGCCGGCCGCCGAACTCCGTCCCGATCGCGTCCCACATCAGCTTCATCAGCTTCACGCGATCCTCGGCGCTGTAGCCGTTGCTGCCGCGCACGAACTGATCGAGCAGAGGCTTGAGCTCCGGCACCTTGAAGTCGAGCGAACTCGACGGCAAGTAAATCAAGGCGCTGGCCAGCGTGTTCTCGATGAT
>Ga0097621_100000635_pt1 | contig 24796 bp, 20 predicted proteins | sample KBSMisM72_FD_73165 | JGI IMG/M metagenome (GOLD analysis project Ga0097621, IMG submission 73165) | Miscanthus rhizosphere microbial communities from Kellogg Biological Station, Michigan, USA - KBS Miscanthus M7-2 (version 2) (version 2) | ecosystem: Host-associated > Plants > Roots >... | reverse complement strand
GGGTTCTCGGGCGGCGAGAACGGATTCTGGGAAGAAGCGCGCGCAGTCGTACAGCAGACGCTTGGACAATCGAGCGAAGAAGAGCGTGCCGATTACGGGGTGATCAAGGAGAAGATCCGCGCCGATTTGAAGCGATTTATCTCCAAACAGACACAAAAGCGACCGCTCATCATGCCGGTGATCTTGGAGATCTGAGAACTGAACCGCCACCGATGATTACCCTTGCCGACATCGAACGAGCGCAGAGCTGCGTTTCCGGCGTGGCTGCTCGCACACCTCTGATTCCACTTGCGTATCTCGGACGCACCCTCTACCTAAAAGCGGAAAATCTGCAGCCCATCGGCGCCTTCAAGATTCGCGGGGCTTACAACAAGATTGCTTCGCTCACCGAGGAAGAGCGGGCGCGCGGCGTCATTGCGTACTCAAGCGGCAACCATGCCCAGGGGGTAGCGTATGCGGCACGGGCACTCCATGCCAAAGCGGTGATTGTGATGCCTGGCAACGCACCGCAGGTGAAACGGTCCGCGACCGAGGCGCTTGGAGCCGAGGTGATTTACGTCGGTCCGAGCGGGGTCGAGAGAATGGTAAAGGCAGAAGAACTTGCAGCCAAGCACGGCTATACCATGATCCCGCCCTACGACGACGAGAAGATCATCGCCGGGCAAGGTACGCTGGGCCTGGAAATCGTCGAAGATTTTCCCGATGTCGATCTGGTACTGGTCCCTGTGGGCGGAGGGGGCGTCATCAGCGGAGTGGCCACCGCGGTGAAATCGGTGAAGCCGTCCGCCAAGGTAATCGGCGTGGAACCGGAAGTCGCGGCCGATGCACAAGCCAGCCTGCGGGCTGGAGAAATCGTCAAGTTGCCCGCCGATCAGGTCGCTCGCACAGCCGCGGATGGTTTGCGCGCCATGTACGTCGGCACGATCACGTTCGCGCACATTCGCCGCCACGTGGATGACATTGTGACGGTGTCAGAAAAGGAGATTTCCGAAGCCGTCAGGATTCTCGCTAAGAACCCCAAAACCATTGCCGAGCCGAGCGGTGCCGTCGCGCCGGCAGCCTGGCTCTTCCACCGGGACTCGTTGCCCCAGTCGAAAGCGACGGTGGCCGTCATCAGCGGAGGGAATATCGATCCGGAATGGTTGGAACGCGCGCAAGGGGAAGCCATCTCGTCACGATAATTCTTCAACATGGCTGAGGACGATTTTCCCGGACTCAAGTTTTGACCTCTGGTTCGATTGTTGCGCTTCGAGCATCCAACCATTCAAGGAGCGTTCTCGGTGGGTGAAATTGGCCCTGGAGCAGCGCCCGCTGTACCATATCCGCTGAGACCTGAATGAAACATCTGTTAGCGCTTTGCTTCGTCCTTTCACTCTGTCCGATCCTGTCCGCTCTCGAAGCGGTCCATGCTGCCACCATCCGGGTGGCTCCGATTTATCTTTCGCCCGACTCGAGTTCCCAGAAACTGGTCGAACTCGATCGCGGCCGGGAGGTGATTTTCCTCGGGACCAGCGGCAAATGGGCCCACGTTGAAGCCAACGTGACCGAAGAACGGATCGTCACGGGATGGATGGAGAACACGGGACTCGTTGAATCCAACACGCCGGAGGGAGACAAAATCCTTTTTGGCGAGGCGGTGGATTCCGAAGACGAGGCGAGTCGGCCGCATGGGCGCCGCTATGCTGCGCAAGATGCGATGAGACTGTACGCTGAGGTCAACGAACTTTTCCCAAAATCCCCTCTGGCAGGAGAGGGAATGTACAGGTCGGCCGACATTCGCTGGCAGATCGAAAAAGCGGATGTGATGTCGCTGCCTTCGGCTCGGGAGCAGGAATCCTACCTGCGCAGGGGAATGAATGAGGACTACTTCAAGAAGGTGATCAAGAAGTTCCCAGGAACGAAATGGGCCTACCTGGCGTCGTTTCACTTTATCGACAACAAGCTCTGCGGCGACTGGCAAGGTCAGTCGAAATGTCCGGCAAAAGAGGCGGAGATTTACGAGAACTATGCGAAGGACAACCCTCAGTCCCCGGCTGTAGCACAGGCCCTGTACCAGGCGGCATACCGCTGGTCGGCGCTGATTGAGATTTATAAGACGGAAGAGAACCTCAAGAAGTCGGAGGAAGCCAAGGAACGTGCGATCGCGAATGCGCAGAAAAGCATCTCGCAAGCTGGACAGAGCGACTGGGGATCGCGGGCCCAGCGCTTGCTCTACATGATCCAGCAAGGAATTCCAACCTACGGGAACGGAAGTTAAATATGCGTGACGTGGTGCTTGTTTCTTCGGTTCGCACGCCGGTGGGCCGGGCATTCAAGGGCACGTTGCGCGCCAGCCGGCCGGATGAGCTGGCGGCAGTCGCGATACAAGGTGCCCTCGAGCGGGTGCCGCAACTCGATCCCAAGGACATCGAGGATGTGATCCTCGGCTGCGCCATGCCGGAAGCTGAGCAAGGGATGAACGTGGCGCGCATTGCTTCCCTGCGCGCCGGACTCCCCGTAGAAGTCTCGGCCATGACCGTGAACCGCTTCTGCGCCTCCGGGCTGCAGGCGATTGCCATTGGCCGAGAACGAATCCTCGCGGGAGGATGCGACGTGGTTGTCGCCGGCGGGACAGAATCGATGAGCATGATCCCAATGGGAGGGAACAAGGTTTCGCCGAATCCCTGGCTTGTGGACCATTACCCCGATGTGTACTTGTCGATGGGATTGACCGCAGAGCGGTTAGCCAAACGGTTTGGAATCACCCGCGAAAGTGCGGATGAGTTTTCCTTGCGCAGCCATCAAAAGGCGGTGGCAGCGATTGCGGCGGGAAGATTTATCGACGAGATTGTACCCGTGCCAGTGAGTTTTACGAAGGATGGCCAGGCGGGATCGGTGCAGCCCGCGCAGTCAGGCCGGGCAACAGCTCCTCGACTGCAGAGAGAGCAGATCACCTTCTCGGCCGATGAAGGCCCACGGGCCGACACTTCGCTCCAGGCGCTCGCGGCGCTTAAGCCTGCCTTCCATACCACGGGGAGCGTCACGGCAGGCAACGCGTCGCAGATGTCGGATGGGGCCTCGGCTGCCGTCGTAATGTCAGCGGAGCGAGCAAAAGTTCTGGGAATCAAGCCGCTCGCACGTTTGGTTGCGTTTGCTACGGCTGGGTGCAAGCCCGAGGAAATGGGACTCGGACCTGTGTTCGCGATTCCCAAGGCTCTCCGGCAAGCCGGACTGAAGCTTCGAGATATCGATGTGATCGAATTGAATGAAGCTTTTGCCGCTCAGGCACTGGCGGTGATTCAGGAAGCCGGACTCGATCCGGACCGCGTGAATCCGAACGGCGGGGCGATTGCGTTGGGACATCCCCTGGGCTGCACGGGCGCAAAACTCACGGCCACGATCATCCGCGAATTGCAACGGCGCAATGGCCGCTACGGGCTGGTGACAATGTGCGTCGGAGGCGGCATGGGAGCAGCAGGGATTTTCGAAAACCTCCAGGCAGCGGGGGCTGATGAGAAAGCTTAAAGCTCTCTTGACCCTTGCTTTCGCGTTTTCATTTCTCTCGAGGGCCCAGGACACCAGCAACACGGTGCGTCTGGCGGACCAGTCTGACTGGTGGTCTGTTCTCAACGAAAACTTCTACTGGCCGATCGAAAAACCTGCGGGCACCGAAATCAGCGCTGACAACTTCGAGATTGCGGGAAGGAAGCTAGACCATGACCCTTCTTTTCGAGGGGTCAAAAACAAGTTTGGACGCACGGTGACTGCCGCCAGGGGCTCCACTTCCAGTGCGCGCCAGCAGGTCTGCTACTTATCGGGCGAGAACCCGCCCATACGCCTGATCTTCGAGGAAGGCGATTTGAGCCTGAGCTTCTATCTGGTCGCAGATGGCCAAGGCTGGAATGGGCAGGCTCTTTGTGCCGAGTCTCAGCAGGTGTCCCAGAACTTACGCACCAAGAGTGGACTGGGCCTGGGAATCTCGACTGCCGACGTGATAAGGATTCTGGGCAAAGCGGACATTTCAAACCCCGACAGACTCGTCTATGAGCGCGAGATCGAGCAGCAGACCCCGGAAGACAAGCTGACAACGCTCCGTAAAGAACACTCCGAGCTGTCGGATAAGGACTTTCACGATAACTACGATTCCTACGAGCTGGAACTTTATATTGAGGCGCGCTTTACCAATGGCAAGTTGAGCTATCTGGCCGTCTCAAAGACCGAGAACTACTGATCGCGAGATGACGCGAAAGGTGCTCCGGCAGTAAAATATCCGGTTTTGCGCCTTATGGCCCGCGGCCCACAGTTCGAATTGCGGTTAGCGGAACGCATGTCGCGGCTGGGCACCGAAAATGCCTTTCAGGTCCTTGGCCGGGCGCGCGAACTGGAACGTCAAGGCAAAGATGTCATCCATCTTGAAATCGGCGAGCCCGATTTCGATACACCTTCCAACATCGTCAATGCCGCTGTGAATGCGCTCCATGGGGGATGGACACACTACGGTCCCTCGGCCGGTTATCCCGAGCTGCGAGAGACAATTGCTGCCGAAGTAAGCCGAACCCGTGGAGTACCGGTGGGAGCTGATGAAGTGGTCGTCGTCCCTGGCGGCAAGCCAATTATTTTCTTTTCGATTCTCGCCCTTGTAGATCAAGGGGACGAAGTCATCTATCCCAATCCCGGATTCCCCATCTATGAATCGATGATTCGCTATGTCGGTGGGCGAGCGATTCCGATCCGTTTGCGGGAGGAGAGGGATTTTGCATTCGATGTGGACGAGTTCTCGCGACTCATCACCGATCGGACTCGCTTGATCATCCTGAACTCTCCGCAGAATCCGACGGGGGGGATACTGTCGAAAACGGATCTCGAGCAGGTTGGGGCGGCCATTGGAGATCGCGACGTTTTTGTCTTATCGGATGAGATCTACAGCCGACTCGTCTTTGAAGGGAACCACCATTCGATCATGTCTGTGGCTGGCTTCCAAGATCGAACGATTCTGTTAGATGGATTTTCAAAGTCGTACGCCATGACCGGATGGCGCATGGGATATGGGGTCATGCGGCCCGACCTTGCCGCACATATCGCGCGGCTCATGACCAACTCAAATTCATGCACCGCGAGCTTCACGCAGCAGGCGGGCGTCGAGGCGTTGCGCGGGGACCAGAGTTCGGTAGACCGTATGCGGGATGAATTTCGGGGCCGGGCGGAGATGTTCGTCTCCGGATTGAACCGGATTGAGGGATTTACCTGCAGGATGCCGAGAGGGGCGTTTTACGCGTTCCCCAACATCACGCGGACCGGCTGGAAATCGAAGGAGCTGGCTGATGCCTTGCTGGATCAAGCAGGAGTGGCCTGCTTGTCGGGGCCGTCGTTCGGAGAATTCGGCGAAGGATTTCTTCGCTTTAGCGTGGCGAATTCCATGGAGAACTTAAACCGGGCACTGGAGCGGATTTCCTCCTGGGCAGCGAAGAACATTCAGCGCTAGGGGCAACCAAGGGGTTTGATCAAGACTGGAGAATTTCGATGGCGAAACCGAACAAAGCTTCCCCCAAAGCAACCCGTCCCAAGATGCCTGGTTACGGCCTGCCGAAGTCCAGGAAAGGCTTGCTGGCCTGGAAGTGGGCAGAAGATCGGCTGAAGAAGAGCCGGCAATATTGGATCGCGACCACCCGGCCAGATGGGCGTCCCCATGTCATGGTGATTTGGGCACTGTGGATGGACGGCACGTTGTACTTCGCCACCGGAAGCACATCCAGAAAGGCACGCAACCTTGAGATCAATCCGAATTGCACGATGTGCACGGAGGATGCCGCGGAGGCCGTGGTTCTGGAAGGCACAGTCGAGACGGAGAAGAGTAGAGAACGAATCCGCGAGTTTCTCAAAATCTACGAAAAGAAGTACAAGTTTGACATGTCGGGAATGGCCGGCGATCTGTTGAGCTTGAAAGAGCCGGTTTTCCGCTTGAGACCGAAGACCGGATTTGGGTTGGCGGAAAAAACATTCTCTAAAAGCGCTACGCGTTGGCTATTTAATTAGACATATGACGAATACTTTTCGCGTTTTTGCGACCTGCGATATTGGACCGGCCCTGGACGTGCTGCGGAAGCGTGGTTATCAATTAGAGGTCTACCCAGAGCCGAAGGCCCCGCCAAAATCCCTGATTCTTGAAAAGCTGCGGTCTGGCATCGATGGGCTGATCACGACATTGCGCGATTCGATCGATGCTGAAGTCTTTGAGGCGGGAAAGGGCACCTTGAAAGTGGTTGCGCAATATGCGGTTGGCTTTGACAACATCAACCGCGCGGACGCCAACCGGTACAGGGTCCCGTTTACCAATACGGCAGACGTGCTCACTGAAGCCACGGCGGAGTTCGCCTTCTTCACCATGGGAGCACTGGCACGGCGGTTGTGGCCGGCCGAGCACCTGACACGGGAAAACAAGTGGGGATTCTGGCATCCCTATCTTCCCTTCCTTGGTGACGAGGTTACCGGCAAGACGATCGCGATCATCGGCACCGGGCGTATTGGCTTAGCGATGATTAAAAAGTGCGCCGGCTTCGACATGAACATCCTGTGTTACGACCCGGCGTATCAGAACCACGATTTCATCCAGGGCATTCAGGAGATGATGGACCTGCGCCATGCGCGCGGCATTCAGAAAGAAAAGACCTCGATCAAGTATGTGTCGTTTGAGGAGGCGTTACGCGACGCGGACTTCGTCAGCATTCACGTGCCGCTGATTCGAGAAGGAGAGAGCACCGCGCCAACGTTCCATCTCTTCAATGAGCGCACGCTGCGGATGATGAAACCAACCGCTTTTTTGGTGAATACTTCCCGAGGTCCAGTGATTGATCAGGAGGCACTCGCGCAGGCGTTGAGGCAGAATTGGATTGCTGGTGCGGCCCTCGACGTTTACGAAAAGGAGCCCCTGCCGGCAGATTCTCCCCTACGGGATGCCGGGATTGAAGACCGGTGCCGCTTGCTTCCGCACTTTGCCAGCGCAGGGAAAATCACGCGACTGTCTCCGGATCCTGACAAGGGCATGGCGGGGCGTTGCGTGCAAGGATTAATCGATGTCTTAGAAGGCAACTTTGGCGGAGATGCGAAGAAAATGCCGTATGTGGTGAATAAGGAAGCCTTCTAGCCGGAATTGCGAGGGGAGGCAAACTCCCCGTTATTCTTACTCCGGCACGCTTTGCTCTTCGCTATGGGAGCGAATGACCCGGTCAAGAGAGTAGGGAGCACGGCGGGTGGGCTCGTGGTAATGGCGCACCTGCAACTCGCCTAACAAGCCAATGGCCAGCAGATTCAAGCCTGCCAGCAGAAGCACTGCGGCAAAGATCATCAGCGGCCCGTGCGATGCCATCACAGAGATGTGGCGAGCGAACTTCTCCAGGAAAAGCCACGCGGTGATACCCAAGCCTCCGAAGATGCCCATCATTCCAACCGTTCCGAAGAAATGAAGCGGACGGCCAAGGTACTTCAGTAAGAACCGGATCGTGATCAGGTCGAAGAAGACGCGGAATGTGCGCGAGATCCCGTAGTGCGAAACACCACGTTCGCGGTTCACGTTGCGGATGGGCACTTCGCAGATGGAGGCGCCATGCCATGAGGCCAGCGCCGGAATGAACCGGTGCAGTTCTCCGTAGAGCGGCACCTGTTCCAGAATCTCGCGACGATAAGCCTTAAACGTCGTACCGAAGTCGTGAATTTCCACGCCACTGAGCTTGGCCATCAGCCAGTTGGCGCAGCGCGAAGGAAATCGGCGAAGCCAAAAGTTGTCGATACGCACCTTGCGCCAGCCGCTGACGATGTCATAACCCTCGGAGATCTTCTCGAGAAACATCGGGATGTCGGCGGGATCGTGCTGCAGATCGCCGTCCATGGCGATGATGTACTCGCCGCGCGCGTGATCGAAACCTGCGGCCAGCGCGGATGTCTGCCCGAAGTTGCGGCGCAAGCGCACGACCGTCACTCGGCTGTCCACGCCCGCGATCTGGCGGAGAAGCTGGAAGGTTTCGTCGGTCGAGCCATCATCCACCAGCACGATCTCGAAGCTCTCGCCATTTGCCTCCATGACAGCCTTGAGACGGTCATAGAGATCGGTTACGTTCTCCTGCTCGTTGTGCAGAGGGATGACGATCGAGTACTTAGGCATGAAACATAATTATACGTGGATCTGGGAGCCTCTCGCAGCCGCCATGTGAGCTCGAGACAAATACTTGAACCACGAAGGACACGAAGCTCCTCTGCTTGAATCCGCAACCGCCTCTGCCCTATGCCGGGCCTTCGGGATAGGCAGGCAGATCCGGAGGCCGCCCTGGCAGTTTCTTCGGGTTCTGCTGGATCAGCTTCATCACTTCCTGAATGGCGCGCTCAAGCTGCGGGTCTCTGCCTTTGACAACCTCTTCCGGCCGATTCTCCACCACGATGTCGGGCTGGACGCCATGGTTCTCGATGATCCATTTGCTGTCCATGCCATAGAGCGAGAACTCAGGACGCGTGATATAACCGCCATCCATCAGCGGGATGTTGCCGCGGATTCCGCGCACGCCTCCCCAGGTACGCTCGCCGATCAGGGGACCCAAGCCGTACTTCTTGAAGGCATAGCTGAAGATGTCGCCATCCGATGCGGCATAGTGATTGGTCAGACAGACCATAGAGCCATAAAAGGTATTTGCCGGGCGTGTGCTGCTTTCCCAGTTGCGGGCCGCATCCATCGAGGAGATGATCCGGCGCAGTCGCTCGAAGATGAGTTCATCCACAAAACCGCCGCCGTTGTAGCGCACGTCGAAGATGATCCCCTGCTTGCGAATCTGCGGAAAATACTGCTTGACGAACTCGTTCAGGCCGGCGTCTCCCATGTCTGGAAGGTAGACATATCCCACCTTACCGCCGGTGGCTTCGTCCACCTTCTTGCGGTTGGTCGTGATCATATTGAATTCGCGCAGGTTGTACTCGTCGTTGATGGGCTTGACCTGCACATTGCGCGCTCCATCTTGGGAGGCTTTTGAGTTGACGGTCAGCATGACCACATCATTGCTGGTGTTCACGAACAACTCATAGGGATTCTCGGGAGCACGAAGAGAACGGCCGTTCACCCCGAGCAGGTAGTCCCCTTCCTTCACGTTGATTCCTGGCTCCGTCAAGGGGGATCGAAGTTCGGGATCCCAGTTCTCGCCGGGATAGATCTTCTTGATCCGGTACATGCCGCTGGACTGATCGAGTTCAAAATCAACACCCAACAAGCCCACGTTCACCGGATGAAGATCGGGGAAATCTCCGCCGCCAACATAGGTGTGTGAATTCGAAAGCTCGCCAATCATGTCGCCGAGAATGTAGGTAAGGGAATAGCGGTCGGCTACGTATGGCAGCAGCTGCGCGTATTTATCGCGGATCTTCTGCCAATCATTGCCGTTCATGGAAGGTTGGAAGAAGTAGTCGCGCTCCTGCCGCCAGACCTCGTTGAACATCTGCTTCCATTCCGCCGGAGGATCGATCTCAGCTTTCATGCCGGCCAGGCTAATCGCGCCATCGCCAGGTTTCTTCTGCTCCGCTTTGGCATCGATGATGCCGTAGGTATGAGCAGCGCGTGGCCCGCCGCCCTCGCCTTCATAGAGAATCTTCGAGCCATCGAAGGACAGCGCGAAGTTCTGGACATTCTCGATGAGAGTCTTTTCCTTGCGCTCCTTCATGTCATACGAGTGAATGGCCGAGCTTTCACCGGGGATGGGACCGGAAAGACCCTGAACCGGTTGCGTCAGGTAATAAACGTATCCCTTACCCGCCGCGATCGTACGCATGACGGCTGGGCCGGTGGCCAGCGCGACAACGCGGCCCTCGATACCGTCAAGGTCGATCTTGACTTCAACCGGCTTTTCTTTCTCCTTGCCCTTGTCCTTCCCGGGTTCTTTTTCCGCCTCTGCAGTTTTCGAATCCTTACCGGACTTCGGTTTCGGATCTTCTGCCGCATCTTGTGCCATGGGCGACGGTTCCGACTTCTTCACTTCCGTCTCGTCGCTTTGCACCCCGAACGGTGAAGGCTCGTCCTTCCTCAGCGTGACCACATACACCCGCGTCGTCTTGGGGTTGGCAAACTCGAAATCGAAGTTGCCGAGGACCTCGTTGAAATCGCGATCGGAAAAGTAGTAGAGATACTTCCCTTCCGGATCGAAAACCGCGGCGTAGCTATTGCTCATGCTCGAGGTTGCGGCGGTGGACTTGCCATCGGCAAGCGAGTAGAGGTAAACCACTGCAAGTTGGTTCTCGGCGAACTTGTCATACACCAGCCACTTGCTGTCCGGAGACCAGTTGTAATTGGTAATCTCGCCGTAGCGGCCGGTATCTACTTTCACCGGCTTCTTCTCGGTGATGTCGGTGTACCAGAGATTCAGCCTCTGGTCGGCCCAGGCGATCTTCTTGCTATCGGGCGACCATGCGGGCGGGAACATGAAGCCTTTGTGGCCGCTGGTGATCTGCTGTTCCTTTCCCAGGCCATCTTGCGGCACGATGTAAATCTCTTGTTCTCCAGTTCGGTCGGAAACGTAGGCAATCCAGCGTCCGTCGGGCGACCAGGAAACCTTGTACTCGCGAATTCCGGTTGTGCGGGTCAGGTCGCGGATACTTCCTTCTTTGGCCGGAGCGGTGAAGACGTCGCCACGGGCCGAGAACACAGCGCGCTTGCCGTCGGGAGCGATGTCGAAGTCGGTGACCAAGCGGCTCACGTTGTCCCAGCGCTTCAGGGTTTGCGGCCGATCGCCAGGGAGCGAGATGCTGAGCTTCTTCGGCTGCTGGGACTGGAAGTCAAACGTGTAGAGATAGCCGGCATTTTCAAAGATGATTGCATCGGGGCCCAGGCTCGGCCACATCACATCCCATTCGTTGTAATGGGTCAGTTGTTCGACTTGCTTCGAGCCCAGGTCGTAACTGTAGAGGTTGAGGTGGTGCTCAGGGCCGCGATCCGAGCTGAAGTAGATGGTTTCCCCATGCCACATGGGGAAAGTGTCGGTAAAGTCGGTGTGCGGCAGGTCGTAGCTGGTGTTGTTCTTGAGGTCGTAGACCGTGATCGATTGCGCAAGCCCGCCTGTATAGCGCTTCCACTGGCGGAAATTGCGGAAGATCATGTTGTAAGCGAGCTTTGATCCATCCGCTGAATAAGACAGCAACCCGCCTTGATCCATGGGAAGCGGCTCGGGCAGGCCGCCATCAATGCTCACCGTAAAGGGACGCTTGATCCAGCCATTCGAAGCATCGCGCCGCGTGAGGAAAACGATGCGCTTGCTGTCCGGCGTCCAGGTGACGACTTGATTGTGGATTCCCATGCGGTCGCTGAGGGGTTGCGCGCTGCCCTGGTAGAAGGTCAACTGGCGCGGCTGTCCGCCTTCCGCGGGCATGACGTAGACGTTAAAGTTTCCCTCATACTGGCCGGTGAATGCGATCCACTTGCCGTCGGGAGAGAATTTGGGAAACAGCTCGCGCCCAGGATGGGAGGTGATTCGCCGGGCGACGCCGCCTGAAGTTGAGGCCAGCCATATGTCGCCGCCGTATACGAAGGCGACTTTATCTTTGTAGATGTCGGGGAAGCGCAGCAGGCGGCTTTCCTGGGAATCTTGGGCCTGGGCTGAAATGGTAAAGGCCGTGACTACGACAAAGAGGGCAAGCCACTTCCTGGCTGGAATCATGAATGCTCCTTCATAGCAGATGCAGTGAGCCGAAATCTGTCGGCAGAGACGGAAACGTGCGATTCTAGCAGTTTCGTACAAGGTTTTGCTGGAGCGGCCCCAACAATCGGAACGGATGCACCACCGCTCAGCCTTGGACGGAGGAACCGAGGTTTGGTGAGCGACAACCGCTAGGGCCAAGCGTGTTCTGCGAACTTGATGGAGATGGCCTATATAATTCCGTGCTGCTGAATCGAAACCGTACTTCTGGAGGCAGACCTTGTCAGGTAAATCTTCGCAGATGGGATCGAGCATTTCCTCTGGCGTTTCGCGTCGTGAATTGCTGAAGGCCGCGGCCTGCGCTGCAGGCACGGTGCCCGCGCTCTCGGCTGGAAGGGTCCTTGCTATCGCGGCACCGCCTTCTGGGCCCGGGACATTTGCGGTTGAAGAGGTAACCATCGCTGAGATGCAGGAGAAGATGAAATCCCGGGGGATTTCATCTTCCGGGCTGACGGCAGCTTACCTGGCCCGCATTCACGCGCTCGATAAGGGCCACGTGAACAGCGTGATAGAAGTTAACCCCGCGGCTCTCGAGATTGCGGCGTCGCTCGACAAAGAGTGGATGGCCAAGGGTCCGCGTGGGCCGATGCACGGCATTCCGGTGTTGATCAAAGACAACATCGACACAGCCGACAAGATGCAAACCACCGCCGGGTCTCTGGCGCTCGTGGGTTCAAAGCCGGCCGAGGATTCCGCGGTCGCTCAGAAACTCCGCCAGGCGGGAGCGGTCATTCTGGGGAAGACCAATCTCAGCGAGTGGGCAAACATTCGATCCAATCACTCGACCAGCGGATGGAGCGGCCGGGGCGGCCTGACCCGGAATCCCTACGCGATCGATCGCAACCCCTGCGGATCGAGTTCTGGATCGGGTGCCGCCGTCTCGGCGAATTTCTGCGCCGTGGCGGTCGGAACAGAAACCGATGGCTCGGTTGTGTGCCCGTCTTCGGCAAATGGCATTGTGGGGATCAAACCGACGGTCGGATTGATCAGTCGCAGGGGAATCGTTCCCATTGCGCACAGCCAGGATACGGCCGGACCCATGGCCCGCACGGTGCGCGATGCCGCCATCTTGCTCGGGGTTTTGGCAGGGACCGATCCGCATGACGCGGCGACTGCGGATGCGGATGCAAAAAAACACAAGGACTACACCCAATTTCTTGATGCGAATGGGCTGAAAGGAGCACGGATCGGAGTCGCGCGGAAATATTTCGGGTTCAGCGACGCCGTGGACAAGGTGATGAGCGAAGCAATCTCAGCCATGAAGTCTGCCGGGGCCACCATTGTGGACCCTGCAGATCTCGAATCCCACGGAAAGTTCGATGAAAGCGAGCTTACGGTGTTGCTGTACGAATTGAAAGCGGACTTGAACGCTTACCTCGCCGGGAGAACTGATTCGCAAGTGAAGACCCTTGCCGATGTGATTGCATTCAACGACAAGAACAAAGAAAAAGAGATGCCCTATTTCGGTCAAGACCTTCTGATCAAGGCGCAAGAGAAGGGCCCGCTGACCGAAAAGGAGTATCTCGATGCTCTCGCATCCAATCACCGACTGGCCCGTGAACAAGGCATCGACGGCGTGATGAACAAGCACCACCTCGACGCGCTGGTAGCTCCGACCGGGGGACCGGCGTGGCTCACCGATCTTGCCAATGGCGACCATGTCACCGGCGGTAGTTCGAATGCCGCGGCCGTCGCTGGGTATCCGAATATCAACGTACCCGCGGGATGGGTCTTCGGATTGCCTGTGGGCATCTCGTTTTTTGGGCGGGCATGGAGCGAACCCGCGCTGCTCAAGATCGCGTACGGATTTGAGCAATTAACGAAGGTAAGAAAACCCCCACAATTCCTGTCAACTATGAAAATCTAGTTGACCACCCAAGTGCGTCGAAATGGGAGGTTGCGGTTCTGAGCACAGCGTGCTGTGACCCGGATCACAGCCACAACCTTGACCTCGATCGAAGATACAGGCAGAGAATCAGGCAGAAGAGGAGGCAATATGAGACTCCTGATTGCGATGTCTGTGCTGGCAATGTTCTCGGTGGCAGTGGCACAGGACCACGCGCAAACCACGGCCAAAGTACCCAAATACAATCCGGCGGCCGAGGCGGCTTACAAAGGCACGGTAGACGACTTGCGGACCCGCGAGTGCCCGGTGAGCGGCGGCATGGGCGCCCATATCATGATGAGGTTATCGAACGGCGATGTGCTCGAAGTGCACCTGGCAACGACCGAGTTCACCAAGATAGTTGAGATGAATTTGAAGAAAGGCGACACGATTGAGGTCACCGGGTGGAAGACCGAGTTTGAGGGCGTTCAGACAATCTTTGCGCGGCAAGTGAAGCATGGCGATGACACCTATACCTTCCGCGCCAAAGACGGCACGCCGGCCTGGATTTACTAAGCTTTGAGCGCCTTCACGGCATTCGCCGCCGCGAGCACCGTGATCGCTGAGATCAGCGCCAGCGAGCTAAGACACAAGATGCACCAGGTGTGAAGGATGAATCCCTCGATGTAGGTCAAGTAAAGGGCGAATCCCAGTCCACCCAGGGCGCCGGCAGCCAGGATCAAGGGGGTTTCGGCTTTTTCCCGATATACGGTCGCGAGAGAGAGGATGATCAGATAGCCGATCACTCCGAGCAAGGCGACCGGGAGTTTATGGAAGGTTGAATACTGGCTACGGTTCACCAAATCGCAATCGAACGATTGCGCAATGTTGCAGAACGACGTTTTGGATTTGCTGAAATGGTGGTAAAGGGAGACCGAAGAAACGGCAATGCCGGCAACCGCCAATATTGCAATCGCGGCGTACAACTTTCCCTTACTGCCTGCTGTTCGAGCAGTCACGGAAGCTTGCATCCGGTCTTCGAAGACAAATCGGGAAGGGACAGAACACCCTCTTCGCGATGTCCATCAGCAAACTGCCAGGTTGGAAAATTCTTAATTCCCGCGTTCTTGCACTGCTCGTTCACGCTGCGCGCCTGACCTTCAATCCCACACTCCGTGTAAGTGACATATTGAAAAGCGAGGCCGAATGATTCCTTTTGGTCAGCGCAATGCGGACACCACCAAGCTCCGTACATGCGCGCTCCCTTTGCGCTGACACACTTGGCGAAATCGTCGAGAGTACTAACGTTTCGGGATGAGTAGTAGTCATAGCCCACCCAGCCTCCGAGCAGCACACCTAGGATGATCAGAATCCAGACCCAGGCAGGGCCTTTTTTTTGGGCTGTCGAGGCTTCCTTCTCGCGCTGTTCGCTCAGCTTGGACATTGGACGTTGCGGTCGTAATCGAGCTGGTGATCTTGAACCCTAGGACGACACTCTCTCATGGTTGTTCGGGTACGTCTCGTTCCGGCTTCCCGAGTTCCCCCATGCATGGTGATCACCACAACTGGTTTTTATACCACGACGGTTAGAGCACCCGGCAGGACGTCCAGTGTTTGACAATGCAGGGTAACGACTTCCCCGTCAATCATCACGTCCACGGCTTGATTCAGATGGAATTCGATGCGGCTCACTTTGCGGACCTCGGCAAGCGGATGCTGGATATGGCTGCCATCGTAGAGACCGGGCAGGTTACGGACGAGCCCGATTCGGCCGATCGGTCCCCAACGCACGAATTCGATGAGGCCGTCATTCGAATCTGCTGTGGGAGCGATCATCATGGTCCCGCCGGTGAACTTCGTGTTGTTGAATGTCAGGAACAGGCAAGGGCGGCTGTCAATCTGCAGATCGAGGTCCGCTTCTAGAGGAAATGGGCGACGGCGGAATCGTGCGAGCGTCAAGAAGATCGCAATCTGATATCCCAGTTCCCCCCAGTGGCTGAAGCGGCGGGCACGCAAGGTAGCTACATCGGCTGAGAAACCGATGCTCAAGATGTTGATGTAATGCACGACGCCCTCTTTGTGTGTCAGACGCAGAACGTCGCAAGGTCGCGATCGACCGGCGGCAAGCGATTCCATGGCGTAATCGACGCCTCGGTCGCTGAAGTCGCGCAGAAATGAATTTCCGGTGCCCAGAGGGAGAAAGGCTAGGGTTGGTTTTTCCGCCGCGTCGCTCAGAGGATAAAGCCCATTCACGATTTCGTAGGAGGTGCCATCGCCGCCGACGGAAATGAACTTGCGATACCCTTCCTGCCAGGCCCGTCGCGCAAGATCGGCGGCGTGCCCGGAAGCGGACGTCTCGCGGACATCGACCTCCAGTCCAGCCTGCTTGAGCTTTTCGAGGGCGGGACCGAGAAGGTGGCGAGTCTTCCCGCCTCCGGCGGCGGGATTCACAATGGCGAGATAGCGCGCGCCGATCACAGCTCTTTGACCGAGCTCCGGCTCGTGGCTTGGCGAATCTGTTCGGCGAGCTCGTTGCGTTTGATCTTCATGGACGCGGTGCGCGGGAAATCCTTGTCCCAGATGAGGTATCCGCCAATACGCTTGAAGTCCGGCAGGCGACGGTTGCGTCCTGCGACGTCAGTGATGACCGTGCTCGTAACTTCCTGATTCAGATCGGGGTGCAGCACGAGCACCAGCAGCTCTTTCCCTAGCTCTTTTTGCGGCCAGATGAAATTCGCGGCGAAGATCGAATGCTCCTTGATATCGATGCCCTCGAATACTGACTCAATGTCTTCCGGATAAATGTTCTTCCCACCTTCGGTCACGATCATGTTCTTCTTGCGACCAAAGAGCTGGAGGTGCCCGGCGGGTTCAAAGCGTCCCAGGTCGCCGGTTAGAAGCCAGCCGTCCACGATGGTTTGGGCGGTCAGTTCGGGATCGTCCAGGTAATGCGACATCACCGTGGCGCTTTTGGCTGCGACTTCGCCGATCCCATCGGCATCAGGACTCATAATACGAATTTCAACCCCGGGGAGGGCCTTGCCAACGGTGTCGGCGCGGAATGGTTTCAGGTCATTCAAGGTGAGGGCGGTGCATCCTTCCGTAAGACCGTATCCGTTCGCCACCGGAATGCCGAGATCATAGAAGAACTGCATCGTCGAAGGCTCGATAAAGGCGCCGCCGGTGATGAGGGCAAGCAGTTCCCCGCCGAACACCTTGTGAACTTGCGGCAATAGCTTGCGGCTAAGCGGAACGTTCGGCCGATTTCGGGTCAGCAGCTTGTTGATGGCGATCAGCCGATCGAGCACAAATCGCTTAAACGCCGACAAGTTTTCGAAATTCCCGCGGATTCCCCGCTCCAGATTTTTCAAAACCAGGGGAACCAGGCTTACGTAGGTGATCCGGTAGCGGACAAAGGCGTCGCGCACGAACTCGGGCCTCAGGGTACGGAGATGTACGACGCAAGCCCCGCAAACGAACGGCCCAATGAAGCCAACCATAAAGTCGATGGCGTGGTTCGTCGGAAGGATGCTGAGGTAGCGCACGCCGGGCCAGAACGGATACCAGGCGGTCAGCGATTTGCATTGTTCGAGGTAGCTATTGTGCGTGAGCACACAGCCCTTGGGACGCCCTCCGGTGCCGGAGGAATAAACGATCGAAGCCCAGTCTTCACGCTTGCGGGGAATGAACGTTGGATCGCCCTTGCGGCGGAACTCCTCCCAGCGAAAGCCGCCCTTTAGGTCGGCCGTAGGAGGCGCTTCGGTCACGAGCACAATCTTGAGGGCATGACTGGAGAACTCCGGATGTTGCGTAATGGCGCGCCAGAGATGGTACTCGACGATCAGAAGCTTCGCCTTCGAATGAGCCAACAGCTCAAGATGCTCGCCAGCTGTCAACTTGTAATCCAGCGGGACCAGCACGCCGCCTGCATAGAAAACCCCGTAGGCCGAAATCAGCCACTTCGACTGATTGGTCATGATGATGGCGCAGCGTTCATTGGGGTGGAACTCAGCGTCCTGCAAGGCCCGGGCAAGGGGGAGCGCCATCTGCTTGAAATCGGAATAGGTAAGGCGCGTGCGCTCCCGATCGCGATCCGCCTCGATCAGGCAGGTTTCATTGGCAAAAGCGTCGAGCGCCTCACGAAGAGCAGAGCCGATGGATGAGTGTTGGTCGAGATCGATCATCTTGGTAGGGTGATCGGTGATTTAAGAAGCCCCACACCTATTTCACCACATAGACACCGGGGCTCACCCACGAAGAACTTAATCTACTGGATTCCCTGCCCCCGAGGCCGATGCGCGAAGAACCTCCTCTGTCGCTGTGCCCTGTGGGAAATCTGATTTTACAGCCTTGTCTGAATTCGCTCCGCCAATGTGCGGAAATCGCTAACCCCTTGCAATTCGTAGTCGGGCAACTCCACATGGAAGTGCTGCTCCAGGCGTGTAAGCAGACTCAGAGCCTGAAGGCTATCGATCCCAAGCTTCTGGAAAAAATCGTCATCAGGCGAGAGGCTCTCGCGCGGGACCTTGAACTGCGCCGCGGCAAGGTCAAGGATTTCGTCGGTGGTCTGTTGCTGGCTTCGCATATTCCTTATTATGGCAAATACGGCTGGGCATCCGTCGTTTCGACGAATTTCCTCAGGGCCGCCTGAACCGTGGGCCGGGCGTAAAGATCGCAGACGATCTCGATTTCCTGCTGCAGTTCTTGGTAAGGAATCGGCTTGATGAACTTTTTCGCCGACGCGGCGGTAGAACGGTCGAACTTGGCGAGCTGAGACGCCGTGCCTCGAGCGGCTTTGAGCGCCGCGCCTTCGCCAACAACCTGGCTGACCAGTCCGATCTGCTGGGCCTTCGTGACGTTAAAGCTGCGGCCGGTAAGGAGAAGGTCACGCACCACGGCGTTCCCGAGATCGCGTTTGAGTCGCGGAATACCGCCAAAACCGGGGATGATTCCAAGGCGCAGCTCAGGGAAGCAGAAACGTGCGGTCTTGTCGGCGATGATCAGGTCGCAGGTGAGGGCCAGCTCGAACCCGCCTCCGAACACAATTCCGTGCACGCTGGCAATCGTGGTTAGCGTGGTCGCGTCCAGGGCGTTCATGGCGCGGTGAATACGCTCGTGAAAATCGCGAATGCCCGCCAAAGCAGCCTTTTCTTCGGTTGTCCGGATTCCTTCGTAAAGTTCGCGGAGGTCCCCACCCGCACTGAAGCCGCAAGCCAAGGCGCTGTGAATAATCAAGGCATGCGAGGACTCTTCGAGGGAGGGAAGAGCAGAAGTGAACCGCTCGAGTTCCGACAGGAACAGAGTGCCCATTTCGTTGCAGGGCTCGCGATGCAGCGTCAGTTCGATGACGCCGTTCACTGGTTCCCAGGAGATCGCTTTGCCCTTGTAGCTATGCATTTCTGGTTTGCTGATCCTTCAGAAGGAGATCTATACGGCCTTCTTTGCTGCGTACATGTCTTCAATGTCGCTGGTGAAGCGCCGCGCGATGGCATCGCGCTTCAGCTTGCCGTTCGCCGTCACCAGACCGTTGTCCGCCGTAAAGGCTTCACTCCTGATCCGAAAGGCCCGCACCTGCTTGTAGTGCGGTAAAGACGAATTCACGGTGTTGAGCGCTGCCTCGACCTGATCCCCGGTTACGCTCCCCGTAACGATAGCAGAAAGGTAGCTGCGGCCATTGCCAACCAAGACGACATGCTGAGCGTTAGGGAGCAAATTGAGCAACTCGTCTTCGATCGGCTCGGGAGCGATGTTGTGGCCGGAGTTGAGAATGATCAGATTCTTGATTCGTCCAGAAATCTTCCAGTTCCCCGCCGGGCTCACTTCGCCCTGATCACCGGTGTGGAACCAGCCTTCAACGAGGACCTGGGCGGATTCCCCGGGACGGTTCCAATATCCGGGAAATACATTCGGTCCGCGAACCAGGATTTCGTCGTTTTCGCCCAGTTTCATCTCAATTCCCGGTACGGCACTCCCCACCCGGCCCGCCTCATAGCTGCGTGGATCGTCCATCGTGCAGATGGCCGTGGTTTCGGTCAGGCCATAGACCTGCAGCACCGGGATACCGAGCATCTGGAAGTAGAGTTGCGTTTCTAGGTTCAGCGGCGCCGATCCGCAGATGAGCGCCTTGACGTTCGATCCGATCATCTTCTTACGGATGGTTGGGAACACGAGCCGATTCGCCATGGCGAGCCAGACAGAGTCTGCCAGACTCGACTTCCCTTCCTGCTTGCGCATGTAGGCGGCTTTGGCATGGGTGTATATGGTCCGGACCATGCCGCCCGTCTTCCAGATTTGCTCGTCCACGGCCCGGCGAACGCGTTCGAGCAGTGCCGGGACATTCACGAAGTAGTCTGGCTGGACTTCACGGATCTCTTTTGCGATCCGGTTCAGGTCGGTGTTCATGAACGTGGAACTGCCGCGCAGCAGGCCGGTGAGGGTGGTGATCCATGCAGCAGCGAAGTTCAAGGGCGCCCATTGATAGACGCGGTCTTGCCCAGCTCGGCGGTTCATCAGGATATCGAGCCGGTCGGAGGTGCACTGCAGAATATGGGCGACGTTACCGGAACTGATCATGACTCCCTTGGCCTCGCCCGATGTACCCGAGGTGTAAATGATGGCAACGATGTCGGAATCCGCCGGTGGGGAAAGGTCGTGCGGGGCGGGCGCCTGGTCCGCAGCCGACGCTTCTCTCGGGAAAATCTCGTCGAACAGCACCTGGGCCGGAGCTTGCGGCCAGGCTTGAAGAAGGGAGTCCCTCAGGGCAGAGTCGCCGCAGCAGATCAGTGCGGGCGAGCAGTCCTTCATCATGGCAACCAGTTCCGACGGCGCCTGGCGCGAGTACAGAGGAACGACAATCAGACCCTCGGCGATGATCGCAAGGTCCATCACGATCCAGTGAATTCCGTTCCCGGCGAGAAGCGCGACGCGATCCCCTCTACTCAATCCGCGAGCGGACAGGAAGCGACGGGCCTGAGCGATTCGCGCGAGCAGGTCCCGCCCGGTGACCGAAATCGACCCGTTCTCACCGAGTTCGGTCAGGAGCGTCTCTCCGGCGGAGGCTTCGAACCGTGAAACGATTTGGTCGAGAAAGGACATTTCCAGTCTGGGTTCGACGGCTGTACCCACGCAAAACCAAGTGCGACCTTGAATCGGCCTCTGATTCCTAGCTGTACATTCCGGTCAGGCGATGCAGGCCTTGATCCATCGGCGGCAGGTAGTCTTCCCAGCCCCACTGGCCTTTGCGCACCGGGAACTCGGGATAGCGGCGCTGCACCTCTTCTTCGAAATAGACACCCATCCGTGCCATCATTCTCAGATTCTTCACCACCGTACGCCCAATGCCATCGGCAATCTTCTCGCCATTGGCTGCGAGGTTTTCGAGCGACGCGAGCAGCTTGGGCTCAAGATCAGGATCGTCCACTTCCATCAGGAGGTCTTCGTGGCCGCGATCTTTCATCAGGTTGCGAATGCGCTCGTCCATGGTGATGCCACAGGATGGAACTAGCGCCGGCATCGAAGTCACGATGCCATGGAAGCGCGAGGAGGCCATCAAATGGCAGGCGCGCAGAATGCTGACGATCTCATACATGTTGTAATCATCGGAGCTCAGCACGGGAACGCCGCACAGCCGCTCGGAGATTTTTCTTGCCGGACGCGCGTCCAAGCGCTCGGTCGCAGCCATCACAACGAAAATGTCGTGACGCTTGCGGAATGCGTCCACGGCATTTCCAATTGCTGTGAGATAGTTGGCGTATTTGCGATCTGCCTCGGGGCCAGCGTTATGGAAATAGGGACCCCGGTAATGACTCGATCTGTATGCGCCGGTTGCCTTGAGCGCCACGAGCTTCCCGATCGAAGCCCGCACCGGCCATTCAAATGGATTGATCGGGCAGACCACGAGGACGGGCTTTTGGCCGTCCCAACCATGATCGCTCAGAACCTTGCGCCCGTACTCCGGCGGATTCGGGGGAAAGGTCCAGGCGGTATCGGTGCCGAGTTCTGTGGGAACGCCAAGTTCCCGCAATATCGTGCGGGACTCTTCATTTCTTGTGATGACCAGAGAATCCCTGCAGAAGCGGGCACACATTTTGCGGATGGGAGTATCCATGTGTCCGGCCTCGGCCCCGTAACCGACCGATAGCTTGTTCTCCGCCGAGGCCAGTCCAAGCGAGCCGATCATCATGGTGGCGAGTGCGTTTGCGAACTTGCTCTTGAACATCGAGCCTTCGCAGGCGACAACGCCGTGATGCCCGGGAACTTCCCGCGAAAGAAATGGCGGAAAAACGTCGGGAAGATGAACCTGGCGCGTGTCCTTGAAGTAACCATCGGTGAGCTTGAAGTTCTGGCTCATCACACTGAAGTCGACATTGTCTGGACCGAGCACGTGGCGCAATTGACGGATCATCTCTTCGACTCGCGCATCGGAACCCATGTTGCGCGCGCCGTTGTATCCGGCAAAGAGCAGTTTGAGTTTCTTGCCTGGAGCCCAGCGCTCGCCCTTGCCCAAGACCCAAGAGGCCTTTTTGCGTTCGATAATGGAGCTAACCCAGGCTTGCAGCATGAAGTCCATCATGCGGCAGAGCCTCCGGCCTGGACCGGCCAGTCCTGGTAGGGATACCTGAAATTCCTGTCACGGCTGAATTTCAGGAGCGGAAAGCTGTACTGAGAAAACGGCACCGGCTTGCGACCCAGTTCGCTGGTCACGCGCGTGTTGTCGAACACGGTGTTGAAGGTGAGGTAGGGCAAGAAAACCTTCATGAGCGCCGCCATATGGCCGACGGGGCTTCGGCGATTGGCAAGCAGGTCCACCGTGCCAGAAAACGGCCCCCGCGCAAAAGGAAGATAGACCGGACCACGCTTTCCCTGCGCTGCCGCCAACGAAGCAGTGATTTGCTTGAAGGTTTGCGACTCTCGGCCGGAGGAAAGATGATATGTGTCGTAGTTGGTCTTTTCTTGCAAGTGGAGCGAAGCAACCGCATCGGCGACAAAATCCACGTTGACAATGTCCACGCGGTCCCTGGGGCGAAGCGGAAGAGCTGGCAGGCCCGCGAGGAAGACGAAGGCACGCACCATCTCGAACTGGGTGGTTTCAGCGCGGCGGCTGTCACCGAGCACGATGCTCGGACGGAAAATGGTTTTTGGAACGTCCGGCAGAAGTTGACGAATCATGTGCTCGCAGAACTTCTTGGTGCGCGCGTAGGGATCGTAGTCAGAGCGGTTCCAATCGACCGAATTATCTTCGCTGACCACCTCATCCTGCCGTTTTCCGCAAACCGCAACCGTGCTCACGTGGCTGAAGCGGCGAAGGCCGTGGTAGTAATCCACTTGTTGGCCGAGTTTGACGACTTCGAGCGTGCCCCGCAGGTTCACGTTGAGGCAGCTCTTCTCGGATTTGCGATTCAGGGACGCCGCACAATGAATGACCGAGTCGGTTGTATGAACCAGACGGTCGTAGTCTTCCTGTCCAAGGCCGAACTTCTCGTTGGTCAGGTCTCCGCGATAAATACGAATGCCGGTCTGCAGGTATTCGTAAAAAGTCTTGAAATCGAAATGCAGCTGCAGCGAGTGCCAGAGACGCTCCTCGGCCTCGTGGGCATCCTTGGCGCGCACCAGCACGTTGATGGGGGCGCCGAAATTGTGCAGCAGGTTGGCGGCAATATGCGCGCCGATGTATCCGGTCGAGCCGGTCAGGAATATCGCCACGTTGCTCCGTTTGCTCCGGTTTTTACGGTTTCAGGTTCTTTTGTGGGCTGCAGGTTGCGCGGCGCCCGAGGCTCGAGAGGACGTCCTTCGATCAGCGGATACGTCCACTTGCGCAGCGCCGGAATGTGAATGTTGATCCAGTACTCATACCAGTCGAGCGAGGAAGTGTTGTAAGCAAAGCGTCCCCGCTCTTCAGCGACCAGAGCATGCGAGAGCTTCTCCACGTTCTCCGCCACAAAATCATGTTCGTTGAGCAAAATGAAAGGCTCGAATAGCTCGATCAGCTTCTCAACTTTTTCGAGGCTGCGCTCGGCCCTGGCAAACGGCGTTTTCTTCAAGGGCAGGGGCGCCGCAATCGTCTGAATTGCCCGAACCACAGCCCGTTGCGCCGGAGCCGACATGCGGTTATAGCGCTCCTTGGAGACCGGAATTGCATCGAGCCGCAAACGAAGCCAGTACTCAATGCCTTCTTGCGCACGATAGTGTTTGCGGTGTGCGAGCGAGGTCAACTCGATCGATCGGCGCATGTCGCAAGGGTTTGTCACCGAGGTGGCCAGCTGGTAAACCACATCGTGGCGGCGCTCAATCAGCGCGGCGGCTATCAAGGTCATACCCCGGCAGACCGCATCCACTGGAATAATGTCCAGCCGCTTGCGTTCATTGCTGGGAAGTTGGCGGAAGGTGGTTCCGAGCAAATACGAGAGCGAGGCGGAAGTGTTGATGCCTTCATTCCATCCCCGGAAGGGCTGTTCGGTTGAGCTTTCCACGATTGCGGGACGAACAATCGAGATCGGCAGTCCAGCCCCTTGCTTCACCAGCAGCGATTCGGCGAGGCTCTTGGTCAGAGTGTAGGTATTTGGCCAGCCAAGCTCGTTGGCACGGCGCTTCCCTGTCTCGGTGAGTTCATTGCGAAGCCAGCGGACCCGATTCTTACGAATCTGGTTGTCCAGAGCGGCGCCTTGCAAGTCTTTGGCTGCATGCTCTTTGCCCATTGCCTGACGACGTAACTCATCGGTGACTTCCGGGCCCTCGGCCCGGCGCTCGGTATCTTCAACCAGCTTGTGCAACGACTGCCATTCCAGCTCTGCATCAAAATTCGCGACACCAGCCGGCGTGTAGTCAGGTCGCGCGATTTCAAACACGCGGCCATCGCGCGCACCCGCGACGTAGCAAGTCGAAAGATGCAGCAGCGCGGCATGACGGCATGAGCGGATGAACTCGGCTACATAGACAGCAGCGTCCACGTTGGTGCGGAGGGCATCGCGCAGATCCGGATTAAAGTCGGTGAGGCCTGAGCTGTTGATGATCAGATCAAGGTTTGCCTGGAGCCCTTGCCGAACCTCGGCGTCGAGCGCCAAACCCGGTTCCGTGACGTCGCCTTCAATGACCTGCACCTTGTTGCGGATAAACTCGAGAAGCTTCGATCCGTATTTCTCGTAGAGAGGATCGAATACCGGCGAATCTTCGAGCAGCTTCTGAAATCGCTTCTCGGCGGGATTCGACTTCTGGCGGCGGATCAGCAGATAAATGCGGCCGATTTCTGGCAGGTCCAGCAGGGTATTTGCAAGCCAGA
>Ga0097621_100000633_pt1 | contig 24802 bp, 20 predicted proteins | sample KBSMisM72_FD_73165 | JGI IMG/M metagenome (GOLD analysis project Ga0097621, IMG submission 73165) | Miscanthus rhizosphere microbial communities from Kellogg Biological Station, Michigan, USA - KBS Miscanthus M7-2 (version 2) (version 2) | ecosystem: Host-associated > Plants > Roots >... | reverse complement strand
CGTAATGCTGACCTGTGTGTACCAGCCTGTATTCTATTTCATTTCCGCCCTGCTGTACTTTTTTTATAGCTTTTATAATTGGAGCTATTTTCATGAAATCTGGCCTTGCACCCGCCACAATTGTTACCAACATATATTTTATTTGGGTTAAAATAGCTCAGTTGTTATAAAATACATTTTACAACCCTCGTTCTAAAGATATTCTAATTTATTTTATTAAACCCTTTACATCTATCTAAGCGTTTCGGTACTATTCAACATAAATAATGCCTGAAGTAAGACCGGCCTACCGGATTATTTAATTCAATTGCTTTTGCTTGTCAAATTGATGTATTAATGAAACCGTCTCATGAATATTGCCCCTGGATGACGCTCCAAATAAAATGGACTCAATGTTGGGAAGGCTGCATACATACTGGATGGCATCTTTTACTGGTGTTGCACCACCGGATAGTACCTGCATAGCAATCGCTCTTACTTGTTTTGTTTTCAATGTTTGTTCATACAATTCTTTGCCCCCACTCATTCTGAAACCATCTACATTAATGGATGAACAGATGATAGGGTTTTGTATGCCTGTACTTTCCAGCATCTCTAGTAATTTGGGCATATTCATTGTGATATAGCCTGGCTCAGCATTGTATTTTTTTATGATGTATTCATGATAAGCCTTCAATACATCTTTCATTCCCAGACCCATTAAAAGGTCTGTCAATACATTTTGTATAAAAATAACCGGTGTGTTGATCCCTTTAAACATTTTCATTTCAGCATCAATCAATAACTCCATCATAGACATATAGTCTTTAGATACAAATGCGAGACCGCCCTTAAATAGAGAACCAAAAAAGTTCCCGGGAACATATTCTTTTAATGTACCAACAATACCTAATTCTGTTACTGCATTGGCATACTTGTGTGCATAAGGCATACAGGGGTAGATGCTGAAATTTGCATAGTTTTCAGGGTCCTGCCTGATGAGGTTGCATACATTGCCTATCCGGTCGTGTGTAGTGCACATGAATGTGCTGATTCCTTCATCAATTGCAATATCTAATGTTTTTAAAATTGTTTTATCTTCCTTAAATTTAATAGCCTGTGCCCTCGATTTTTCATCCGATACATGGTTTACACCAAAGAATTGGTTATCTCCAAATAATATTCTTTCCATCTTAATTATTTTCATATTTTTTTATTTTATCAATCACGCTGTCTGTAAGCCATGCACTTTCAAACGTATTTTTATTATTGGGCACTTTGCCCTTCGTTGCTTTTATAAAGTAATCTACCTGTGCAGAATATTCTTCACCTCTCAGGTAAAAATCAACCTCTTCTGCAAAATCATTAATATGCTTTATGTTCCAGCCTTTAGTATAAGGAGCAGGACAATCAGCTTCTTTAAAGTAGATTTTCAATTCAGTGGCATCGCAAATAATTTTTCCTTTGGAACCAATAATAGTAACGGTTGTTGACATTTTACGATAAGTTTCATCACTCCAGTTCACAGACAACACTCCTGAAATATTATTGTCTGTTTCTAAAAAAGCATATACTGCATCTTCCACGTTTCCTGAATAAATTGATTTCAACATCGCTCCGTGTACTTTGTTAATTGGAGACACTAAATAATTTAAAAGATCAATTACATGTGATGCATAATCTAGCAGGCAGCCACCGCCTTCCTCCGGCTTAGAACGCCAGGTATCTTGTTTCTTTTTTACTACCACAGGCCCATATGCTTCTCCCGTAAAATGTTCAATCACTCCAATGGCACCACTATCTACAATTTTTTTTACCTCTTCAAAAGTGCCAATAAATTTATTATGATAACCTACCTGTGTTACAAGCCCTTTTAATTTAGCTAATTGAACCAGCTCCGCTCCTTCATTAACGTTTAAACAAAAAGGTTTTTCTACAAATACATGAATTCCTTTTTGAAGCAATTCTTTTACGATGGTGCCGTGATATTTTGTGGGAGCAGCTACAAAAACAGCCTCCGGTTTGGTTTTATCCAGCATTTTCTCATAATCAGCAAAACATTCAAATGGAGAATATTTACCCAGTACATCTGTTACAATTTTTGAAGTGTCAGCCACGCCAACTACCTGCACGTCTTTATGCGCTCCTAGTATTGCTAAATGCGAAATGCCCATTTTTCCAGCTCCGATTAATGCTACTCTTATCATTATTTTTATTTTAAAATTTTTTTATATCACGTTATTTGTCTTCTTTCTGTTGCGTTTTTAAATGTTAACAGTGGAATTTGTTTTGCAAATTTCTCGGTTATTTGTTACTTTTTTTGGAACAAGATAAGTTTCATCAATAACCTTTTGACAAGAGAGATATCAATAAAGAAAATAGGTCTATTTTTTTCTTTTATCCACTATATAAGTATGTTTTAAATTTTTACCGATATGAAATTTTTCATTCATCTTCATTTCATAATGATCGAATGAAAAATGACTCTTCATAATATCCATGTAATCCTCTTTACTCTTTTCTGTGAAACCCTGATCAACCCAAAGATTGATATTGAAACTACTTTCATCAAATAACACCTGGAATTGTTTGACAGCCTTGTCATTTTTAAAAAGAAAATTAAACCATGTTGAATGTATTTTTTTGTTGTGCTTGTCAATAAGCATTTCATTACCCCGGCCGTCAATCTTTGATATTACCGGGAAGGTTCTTCCGCAGTTACATTTATTTTCTCCAAATTCCACCATATCGCTGGTGTTATACCTCATAAAAATGTAAGCGTCGTTGGCAAGATCTGTACTGATAAGTAAACCGTCTTCATTGGTTTCATACATACAGCGGCTACTGATTAAGTGCATGCTTCCATGTGTACATTCAAAAGCAGAAATGCCGGCTTCGTTACAGCCATACTGATTATATACTTTTACATTGAAAGCCTTTTCAATATTCGTCCTCATTTTATCCGTGAGTACTTCTGATGTGGATACGATGCCTTTAAGTCCTTCGATGGGCTTGATATTATTTTGCAATATATAATCTGCCATGATGTTGATGGCCATGGCATAACCGTAGATCAGCTTGGTCTTTCGCCGTCGCAAAGTTGCAAGATGATTTGCAATGATATTATCATCCATTGCGGATACGGGATACCTGTCAATGTTTAACAGTGTATAGAATATTTTATGTTTACCAGTTACTTTTACCAATGCACTCCCACCTATAAAAGCAACTTTATCGCCGAAAATGTAACCTGTATTTTCCCAGGCAAGTAATAACCCTGCCCATAAATAAGATTGAGATGATACTGAAGTTGCATATTTAAAAGGTGTACCGGTAGTGCCACCGGTAAATTTTTTAAATAACTTTCCCTTGTATGCAGACGAAAGAAAATCATCGGGTCTTTCTTTCATCTCCTGCCTTGTAATGATGGGCACTTCTTCGTAGGAATTAAACCGGGAATAATAGACGGTAGATTCTTTGGCAAGTTTAAAAAGTCTTTCTAATTTTTGACGGCGAAACTCATTCAGCTCTTTTTCAGGAAGGTATTCTAACTTTCTCAACATGTTCAGCGTTTCACAAATTTTCATTCCTGATACCATATCTATGAACTGTAGCGTGAGACTATTGCGCCTTTTCATAATTATTGTTTAATTTTTTAAGATTTGGAGTTAACAGATCATCATAAATCCTGCCTAATTTTTCGTTCACTTTCACCGGCGAATAATCTTGCGCAATTTGAAATGAACGCTGGCCATATTTCACCAATATATCTTTATCTGATTTAACTTGTCTAAAAATATCCAAAAGAGAATCTTTATCAGCGGGTTTTACCAACCAGCCATTTTCGCCAGGTTTTACAATGCGGGGAATTCCACCAACATTTGTTGCAATAATTGGTTTGCTGTATGCCATTGCTTCTAAAATTGATACCGGTAATCCCTCGTTGTAAGATGTTAGGATAAATAAGTCGCTTTCTTCAATCAAGTGTTCTTTGTCTTTTCCTGAAACCCAACCTTTGTATTTAATAAGTTTGGTTAAATCATTTTCGGCAATAAACTTTTTCAATTTGCCCAAATCACCCGCACCTGCAACAAGCAACTCAAATGAATCTTGCAACCATGCTTTATTATCCCTGAAAAAATCAGCCAGGTCAAATATTCCTTTCCTTGGATCAATGTGATTCAAAAACAAAACCTTTATTGGGTATTCAATTGGTTTAGGCGTTATACTCGCCGGTATTACAACCGGGTTATTAACGATGATACTTTTTTGTTGTCCTATCAATGAATCAAAATATATTTTCCATTCATCTGAAAGGACTATAACTTCATCAACGGTTTTCAGGATATGCCTTATATAGTTTTTAAGAAAACCGGCCTTACGATAGTATTCTTTAAATTCACCGCCGTGTATATGCAGCACCACTTTTTTTTGGAACAATTTTGAAAAAAGAGCAATGACCGACTTTCTTACAAAACTTCCCCTACTGGCTGTGTGTATATGAACAATTTTTATTTGGTGGTTGCTGATAATTATCCAAATGAGCTTTGCAAGTGCTTTTGTAAAATGCAACAGGTTTAAGAATGTATTCTTGTTATAATAAGTAGGTAAATAATTAAAGTGCTGTATGTTTTTTGAATATACCTGAAGTACGGATGCCATACCTCCCCTGAGCCCATAATGAGGGCTGACAAATAATACCTGTTTAAAATGATCCTTCATATTTGACAATTCAGTGCATCCATTGGGGCCAAAGGAAGTGATAAGAGGTTAGCTAAATTTTTTTAATCACTTCCAACTACCTACTGATATAACGATTTTTACCTACACGTATTATTTTGAAAAAATATATAAAAGTAACTTTGTGAGGGTGTAACGCGATGCTATGGGTACACGATTCTCCTTCGCCTGGGTTTTAATGGCCACACACCTACAATTCTGCAAAAATTTTCTTCAAAGGAAGCTGCTTCAACCATCATGAATCTTGGTAAACGATAAGGGTGTTGCAATTTTTCTTTAGTAAGATACTCCTGCTGAGTGCCAAAAGCCAGCGTATAGCCAAACCTTTTTAAAAAACTTATTTCCCTGTTTGAATAGTCGCCGTTCGGAAATGCGAAGTACTTTACGTCTTTTTGTATCCATTCCTCAATTATCTTTTTTGAATGAGCGATTTCATGTTTAGAGTCCGCATTTGAACACCTGGGTAAAATAGGGTGGGAAATACTGTGGCTGCCAATTGAAACGTAAATATTATTGGAGATATCTTTAACCTGCTCAATGGTAAGGGCTTGCCGGTTAATATTAATTTTACTTTTTGTTTCTTCAATCAATTTTATTCTATCCTCGTTATCCAGGGTCTTAAAGAATTCGACCGATTCTTTAGCCAAACCAATTTTCCTTGCTTCATTGATGTACGACCACCAGTATCCGTTTCCTTTTTCTACAGCCTCTGTGCTCAAAAAAATTGTAACGGGCACTTTATTCTTTTCTGCTACTGGTATAATGTTGTCAAGGTTGCTTTGCCATCCATCATCTATTGTCAAAACTACGGCGCCTTTTGGAAAAGGAATTTTGCCTGTCGCAGCTTTTTCCAATTCATCTAGGGAAATAAAATAAAATCCATTTTGGGTAAGCCAGTTGATGCTTGACTCGAAAAGATATTTGCTAGGGGCATGAAAACAGATAGAAAGAATAAATTCGCCGTCCTGTACTTTTTTTATTGCTCTTTTTACAAGTCCAAAAGAAATCAGTGTTTTAGCTACAACAGCTCCTATAAAATTTCTGGTTGAAGTTTTCATTAAAGTATTATGTAACTTTTTTTTTCAATATAATTACCGGGTGATAAAAATATCTTTAAACTAAAATTTTTTAGCAGCTAGCTAACAATCATTTCTTTTGCATCCGAAGTAACCAATTTTTGCTTTTCCTTTCTTTTGTAAATGGCAATAAATTCATCCGTCATTCTTTCCAGCATAAACTTATCATAAATGGTTTGTAGTGCTTTTTCTCCCATTTTTTTACCGGTATCAGGGTGGTTATATAAGAAAACCAGTTTTTCTGCCAGACCATCCACTGCTTTGTCTTCAATCAAAAATCCATTTTGGTTATCTAGTATTACTTCATTGGTTCCTCCACCCTCTGTCGCAACCACTGGTTTTTTTAAACTCATGTATTCAATTATGGAGTTTGATACACCTTCGCCATGCAGATTACTATTGGTACACAATACTCCTACATCCATTATTTGTATTAACGATTCTACATCTGAACGCCTTCCAAGAAAATGTATATTCTTCTTTTCTTCCAGTGTAAGACTATCTTCAATTGGCTTACGGTTTTGACCTTCTCCAACTAATAAAAAACAAATGTCTTTGTATTGTCCGATGATCTTTTTTGCTGCTTCCACAAAAGTGATGTAGTCTTTACGATCATGAAATGCACCCACCATGCCTACCACAAAAGAAAAATGGGTGATTCCTAATTCGCTTTTAATTTCATACGGATCTGTTAGATTTTTAAACCGGTTCATATCAATGCCGTTATAAATACAGAATGTTTTATTTACAGGAGCGTCATATGATTTTATTCCAGCAAGGGAATTTGACAAAACTACGTCTGAAAAAGGGAAGGTAAGTTTACCTCTTAAATAGAGCTTATTAAACCACGGAATTTTATTAGGAGCGTCGGCAATGATGCCATTAATAAATTTAAATTTTCTGGAAGGTAGCATCGGGAGAATGTAGATGCTACTCATGGAACCCCAGGAATGAACAATGTCAGGGTTGTATTTTTTGATAGCGTTTTTTATAATAAAGAAAGGTTGTGTGGTAAACCGGTGCTTTCTGTCGGTTTCAATGATGGTTACTGGAAAATCGTACATATATTCATAACCCACGCCCATATCAGTTAGTGATACTAAAATGATTTTATAAGAAGCATCCTTACTTAAAGATTTTATCAGTTCTAACATCCTTCTTTCTTTGCCCCCTCCGCCAATATTATCTGCAAGAAACAGAATCGTCATGTTAAATTTTTTAAGTTTTTTTAAGTTTGTTCCCATTTTTTTGCTGGAGGGTAATTAAAGGATGTGTTCGTTATAACAGCAATTATAAATATTAGGGTGATACAGCTTTATAATGCAAATACAATACAGCCACTATTATTGGTCAAAATTAGATATTTACGGGTGAATATTATTTAATGTTTTAATAAAATCTTCCATCATATAATATTGCAGGTTAACATTATCAGAGTGCCATTTTAATTCACTGTCCCAATAACCAGGGCAATCATCGTAAAATGGGCCAACAATAAAGGTGTAACTTATTTCAACAATTTTGGGTTCATCCTTATCCCAAATGAAATCAAACCCTACTGATTGCAATTCTAATTTCCTGGCTATTTCAAAAGCGATCTGGATACATCTCTTGTCAAATAGTTCCGGGTTGTATGCTTTGATACCGCTTCCGGAAGCTCTAAAATCATTTTTTCTTACATAACGTCGAACGCCGATACAACGGTTTCCAACCACTACCAGCCTGGTGTCATAGCCATTGTCAGGAGCAAAATCCTGGAAGTAGATATAACCTTTTTCTTTTTGCGAAAATTTTGCCAGTTCGGTAAGTATAAATAGTCGTCCTATACCTTTAAAGATGCCCTTAACTGCCGTTAAATTTTTATCTCTTTTTAATACCCAAAACCTGTCTTTTAACCTACCCCATCCGTCTATCTGCGGAAACCCTTTTCCAAATGCTTTGTTTACATAATACTGTGCATCAGATCTTGACCTGACTAATTTTACGTTAATAGACCCAGCGCCCCCACGAAGCTTAAATACTTTTGGAAAACTGGTACTATCCAACCATTTTTCAGCATCCTTTTTGGTATAAAAAATATGTGTATTTATTAATGGGGCATCTATAGCCTCCAATAAATATTTTTGTCCTACTTTGTCATCATGGTGCCAGCTTGTTTTAAAATCAGGAAACATTTTTTTCCCCCTTTTTTCTACCGATATGGTAAGCTGTCTTGCCATCAAGGCTGCCTTATAGTCATTTTGATTCCAGTTCCACATTAATCCATCACAATCGTCCAACTGGTTAATAATATCAGAATCATAACAGTTTACGATTTTGTAGGGAATACCCTTTTCATCGCAATATTTTGCCCACCTTTCGCAAAAGCGGTTCTTTTCCAGATGGATAGCTAACTTCATTTTTTTAACTGTTTATTTAACGCTGCTTTACTTACGTCTAAGTGAGCTTCACAATTAATATAGTTTACAATACCCGTAATATATTTTTGAGGAAATAATATTTTGATAAACCCTAAACGTTTTAATAAACCTTTCAAGTATCTGCCTGGTATTACATTCATAGCAGAAAACACGTACAGGTATTGAGCTTTTCGTTTATTTACAAAGGCATTCCATTCGCTTTGTAGTTTTTCTTCAGTTGTTATGACAGCTGAATAATTCCTAACCTCTTGAAGTAGGTTTTCTTTTTCGGTCCCTTCCAGCAACTGCAATTGATATGTTTCTTTTTCCTGCTTCAAGGGTATTAGTTGCCATTGTACCGGGCGACCTTTTTGTAAATTAAACTGTACTATTAATCCATTATACCACCCTGGATATTCACTCGCTTTCGTAAAAATCATATTACCTAAGCCATAAAAAATAGGGATGCCCTTATGAAGTTCCATGCCACTAATGCAATGAGTATGATGTGCGATCACGGCATCCGCTCCATGTTCTGCAAAAAAACGGTATTGCTTTACCATTCTTGGACTAGGCAGGTTATAAAATTCATGTCCCCCATGGATAATGACCAGTACAAAATCTGCGGCCACACGGGCACTTTGTATTTGCCTGAGGTTATCTATCACATCCAATGGATTGGCGCCCGCTGTATCACCGGTGGCAATGGACCATTCGTTTTCGCAAAAGTTTACCAATGCTATTTTGAGACCATTTTGTTCGATAATTTTAGGAACGCCTGCTTCCACTAAATTACTACCCACTCCAGTGAAAACAATCCCGTTTTTTCTGCAGGCATCAATGGTAGCTTGCAAGCCTTGCACCCCATAGTCTAGAATGTGATTATTAGCAAGCGTTACAGCTCCTATTTTTAATTGCTTGAGATGTTTAAAAATATCTTCGTTGGTTTGTAAGTGTGGACCATACTTCAAGATTTTATGTTGCTCGCCATCTTTATTTACAGGGCATTCAAGGTTTACAATATTTAAATGGGACTGCTGAAATAACTCACTGACGTTATTTGAAAAAAGGTTGGCTGCAAGATATGAAGGTGTAATACAAAAGTCGCCCGATATGCTTACAGTAACACTCATTGTTGGTTTATTTTTTTAATTATGTAGTCACCCATAATGCGTGCCTGAATTTTATAATCGAACAAATCAGCCGCAATTTTTTTACCTGCAAGGCCAATTTTTTTTGCAGCCGCAGGATTAGCAAGGGCTTGTTCCATTTTTTCAGCGAAAGATTTGGCGCTGCCTGGTACCGCAAGGAAACCACTTTCGCCGTCCTTGATGAATGAAGGTATTTCACCTACGCTAGTAACTACAACGGGCACCCCAGTAGCAAGGTACTCTCCAATTTTAATGGGAAAGTTGCCGGAATTCTGTTCGTTATCAGGCTTTGAAACTACCAATATTTCGGCATTACATAACACGACTGGCATCATATTTCTTTCTATTAAACCTGTAAAAATAACCTTATCAGTAATATGGAAGCGTTCAATAGTGTCCAGTGTTTCTTTAATAGCTTCTTTATTTGAATTGTTACCTACCAGAACCAGTTTCAATAGAGGAAACCGATCCGAAATGTAGGCAAAAGCCTCAATTAAAATAGGTACTCCATCTTTGTTACCGCTGATTGTGCCGCAGTAACCAATATATGGAAATGGGTAGGGGCTAGGTGTAATGGTACTAAAAAGGGATAGGTCAACAACTGTCAATAGTTTTTGTGTGGATGCATTAAATTGCTGAATATAAGTACTAAGCTTATCGCTGATAACAAATATGCCGTCAAACCTGGGAATATATTTTTTAAGATAAATGTCGAGAACAGCTTTATTGGCTTTATACACATACGGCAGTTCCGTTCTTTCATGAAAAACTTTCATACCCATTGCATGAGCAGAAGACAGTAAAAAGCGGATTGGCAATAAATCAATCGTAAATATTACTAAAGCACCCGGCTTTTTTTGTTTCGCCTGAAGCTTTAATATTTTTTTTACCTTAAATATGGCTTGCAAGGTATGGTATCTAACAAGTATTTTATTTGTGCCCTTGTAATGATTTAGTTCAATAAAGTGAACACCAAAAAAATCGATTGATTTTTTTTTATTCCATTCCTGTGCTGACAACATGAGAAAGCTAACATTGTGACCTTGTTCAGTTAATCCTTTTGCTAAAAGAGAATGTCTAATTGCGGCAGCTTGGGTATCGGGATATTGACCCGTGGAAACAAAAGTAAAATTCATCAATTTGGGTTTAAAAATTCGAGGTGGGTATCCGCCACGCACTATAGGGCTTTAATTACCTTACAGGGATTACCCCCTGCAATTACGTTAGCGGGTATATCTTTTGTTACTACACTATTTGCACCTATTACACTGTTGTCTCCAATAGTTACACCTTTTAAAACTAAACTCCCGTAACCAATAAATACATTATTGCCAATAATCACTTCTTTTGAATCGCCTGAATAGCTCCTTCTTTTATTCGGTTCAATGCCGTGCCAATCAAAATCTGTAATAAGTGTATTGGCTCCGCAAAGCACGTCATTGCCCAATGTGATTTTTTCTTTGGCACCGATTACCGTGCCACTAAAACCACAATTTGATCCGATAGATATAGCGGCCGTTTTGCTGTGAGTAGAAAGTATGCATTTTCTGTTTATGCCAATAAGGTTAGAACTGCTATCGCTCCTGAAACTACAGCGGTCGCCTATACTTATAGTAGATTGTGGAAATCGGACAATGCAAGTAGTGCCCCAAAATCGAATCTGGTTACCGTAATTAACTTTATTAATGGATAGTTCTAAACTCATCCTTTTTTTTGAATAAAATCCAAGAAGACTTAATCTATAGTTTCTTAATCTAGTTAATATTTTTCCTTGTAAATCTATCATGCTTATGTAATAATGTAAGTATGTTTAGTGGATTCGTTTAGTCCTGATAGATTGTATTATAGATTTCATTTAAAACTTTCATAATCCCTTCTGGTGAATGTCTTTTTAATGCTGTTTTCCTGGCTTTTTCAGCTGCTTCCAGCGCCATTTCATAATTATTACTGAGGTGAATTAAAAGGCCAGCTAATTCATACGCGTCATATGGATTGAATAAGAAACCATTTTCTTTGTGCGTAATCAAAGAATTGACACCTCCAACGGAAGAAGATATAATGGGCATACCAAGCAGCATCGCCTCGCAGACACTATTTGGGCTATTATCAATATAAGATGGATGAACAAAGAAATGACATGTTTTTAGTTCTTCAATCAACCTGGGAGCTGCTAACTGTCCATAAAATTTTAATGCCGGTTCTGTCTCTCTAATTTTTAGCATTTTTTTTACTATTATATTCACATCTCTTTCTTCTGTAATCCCAAAAATTTTCCAGCAAATATTATAGTTTTTTAGCAGTTTAACCGTTTTGTATATTAAATCAAGTCCCTTGTAGATATTAGGATTAATAGTAGTGCCGATTATAATTGGTTTACTGGTATCAGGTTTTTGTATAGAACTCCATTGTGTCAAAAAGAATTCGGCTCTTAGTAGTTCTTCGCAATGAAAATAGGTAATGGAAGGATTGATGAGCCTAGCATAATTCCTGTCATAATCTGTTCTGCCGCTAAAATATTTCCAGTGGTTGATAATTTCAATTTCTCTCGCAGCTTTTTGCTTGATAGAAAGGTATCGGTGGTAAAAAGTAACACCTCTGAGAATATCTTTTAACTTGCTACTCCATAAAACCCTGTTCCTGGGAAACCCGTTGGGGAAATACACCCCTGAATACGGTGCCACTAAACCTTGTAAATGAAAAAAAACTTTGTCAAACTTATTTATTAGCAGTTTGCCATAACCTGACTCGGTACCGAATACATGTATCACATCTGGATTAAAGTCTCTTATAATAAAGTCAACATGAGGACTCTGAGTGTCATTTAAATTTCCTTTTTGACGGGATATAATTCTTTGCAAAAAACCTTCCTTTTCTAAAGGGATTCCATAATAAATCACTTTATCCCTGACTATTTTTTTATAATCTTTTCCACTATAAAAAAAGCAAATACCCAGCTCATGAATTTCTTCAGCCACAACTAGCGATTCTAATGAAGATATCCAGCCTCCTCCAAAGTTTTTATACCCAAAATCGAGGGCGGCTTTAGATGGAGTATTAGTAAACCAAAGTATTCTCATATTCTTTATAATTTAGAAATACATCACTTATTTCTTCATTGCTTTTCTCTCGTATACTCGATTTATAGCAAATGCCGGCACATATCCATACCAGCACATATTGCAAAGTAATTCGTGGCAAACCAAAAATAAACATATCCAACAGCCAAAGGAAAACCAGGATAGCACATGCCTGTGTAAACTGATTTTGTGATTTATAAATCCCTAAAAAAACAGCAGGAAGCAATACCAATAAAAATAAAGAGATGTATACAATGCCGCCATTAAGGTATTGTTGAAGATACCCATTTTCAATAATGTTTCTATATTCTACTTCCGCAAATTCAACACCATCTGCATTAGCACCGCCACCACCCATAGGACTATAGTAAAGTCCTTTCATACCTTTTCCAAAAATCATATCATCTTCCATATCTGCAAATAAGTTATCAAAAACATAAGACCTGGAATCTTCCGTGAGCCTGCTGTTTAATCTATCGGTTAAAGTTGCAGGTAAATAATCTGTAAAAAGTAAACCTATAACAACTATTCCTGCCAAAAGAGGAAATATTCTAAAGAATTTTGAAGCAGAAATATTTTTTGCAGCAAGAGCAAGACTGGCAAAAATTAAACCACCGTAAGATACAATACCGTTTCTTCTAGCCAGGTAGGTAAAAGAGACTGCTCCCACCAAAAGAGAAAGGAAGGCAACTGCTCTTTTCTTTTTTGATAAATACCGGGCATTCAACAATAAAAAACCGCAGCCGAAAGCGAAAGGATGTATAAATACTTCAGCTGTGGAACGATATAATATAAAAGTTGGGTGAACAATACACACCAGCAAGAAGACTATTCCTAAAAAGTAAATTGCATCCATCAGGTATGCAATGGTTACCAAATCCTTGTCGAAAAAAATAAATAATGGAATAAGGTAAATCCAAAACAAATAATCCGACTGTAATATCTCTTTAATCCCGGTGCTGTCAAAAGGCAACCCCCTGGCAATAATAATAAGTTCGTAAATAAAAAAAACAGGGATGATTCTTTTTAAGTAATTATTTTCAATTTCAAAATCCGTTATGAGTTTAGATAATGCAAAAATACTTGCAGTAAGTGCTAATAAAATTAATAAGGTAACCTGGGAAGATTTGATAACACTGAATTCCCTGGCCATAATCCTAACGACGGGTATCGACGAAAATGAAATGATAAATAAATAAACTGCTTTTTTAGTTTTCATTAGTTTAAAATAAAGGCTTACTAAAATAAGAAATAAAATATTTATTCCAGCAATATACCGGAAGCTGTTTGATTTAATATTTTCTTTGCTTGGTAAGGTTGAATAATAACAGAAAGTATATATGGAATAAGAATTGCAATAAGCACACCACTACAGTCGCTGAACTTATTTCCAAAAATATAGATAGAAAGGAAATAAAGACATACGCCGGCTATGGAATAAATAATGGTTAGTTTTAGTTTTCCCGTACCATTGATAAAGTAAGAGTAGGGCGCGAGATAAATAGCCATTGCATTATAAATAGCCATTAAAATAGTTAAGTTTAATGGTACCTTAATTTTATCACCAATCCATAGTCTAAAAACGGAATTGCTAACTAAAATCATTATCAAAATAACTATCAAAAAAATAATTGACAAAAGGTTAAGCCTTTTCATGGTTTTTTTTAACCAGGTAAAATCTTTTTTTACATATGCATCCGTGACAGCCGACCACATAGGGGATAAAATAATTGAATTTACCATAGTAGGTAGTTGGAAATACTTGAACACTATATTGTATACCACTACTTCTTTAGGCCCATAAAACTGGGATATAAATATGCTGGCGGTCGAATATAAAATAATACCTGAGATTTGCAACATAAAAAACTTGGCTCCTAAAGATGTAACTCCCTTATTTAATTTGAAATCGATCGCTTTGTATGAAGGTTTTAGATAACTGTATTTTGTTTTGAAAGCATAAATTGATAATAAAATAAAAAGTAAAACAGGCATCATTGTAATAATGCAGCCCAGTAATACCAGGTTGCCCTGCGTTGTAAATTTCATTAAAACAAGAATGACAACCAATGACAAGAAATTACTTGCTGCAGTAATAAAATTGTTTATGGATGATTTATGATCTGCTATATAGATGATACCGATTAGCTGGACAATAAAACGAATGATAAAAAAAGTGAAGACAACGGTTGTGAGTAGGTACAAATCTTTCGCTGAGATTGTTTTAGAATTTAATACACTGTTCCAATTCACAAAAGGATTAATAATATGGAATACCAACAGGACTGCTGAAAAAATACAGATTAAGGTGGCATAAGTAGTACTTACATATCTTTGCCCCAGTACTTTATCACCGACAGCATTGGCCTCAGTTAATTTATTACGCATACCATATCCGAGTCCGATATTGAAAAAACTGAACCAGCCCAGGATAGAACTTAATGTAAGCCAGATACCATATTTTTCCTGGGTCAAATAATTTAGAAGTAGGGGAACGTAAATAAGGCTAATAACTATACTTATGCCTTGTAAAAAAAAAGAGTAAAGCACCTGCCTGCTGGCCTTGGCAGTTCTTGATTGCCCTTTTTTTAAATTTACTATTTGTTGCTTTATTGTCGATATCATCTCCATTTATCGTTTATTCGATTCTATTTATCCAGGCTAACAATTTAAAAGTCATTTCAAGGCTTCGCCACTCCTGGGTCACAGGTAAAATGTTATTAAATAAGAATTGTCTATCATTTACCCTTTTGTAAAAAGAATAAATGACAGTTACCTTTTTGATTTTGTGATTTATTATCAGGCTTGAATATTATTAAAATACCCATTTTGTTTAGCTTAAGCATTTATACTATTCCTGACAGACCTACAAAATGACTGATTTTTTTTAACAGCCAGTAATTAAATGAAAGATAATTAATTGAAATAACCACGGTACCGCCAAAAAGCAATTTGTAATTGTTAATACCTCTTAAACTCTCATTGTTGGTGTCTTTTGCATATCCGCCAAAATCAAACGTCTTAAAACCCTGTTCTTTAAAATGGGTAATATTTTTCACAGTTAAATACTTATTCGCCCTACCGATAAGATTTCTATCCGTATTTTCGTCGAGACGTTTGGTGGCCGAGTGCTGATGTCTTACCATACCAGTTTCTTTATCTGTGAGATAACTATGAGCCGCTAAAATCTGGCCATTATGTACTGCAAAACTTAATTTTAAATTTTCCCCCATTTCTTTAATTCTTCTAAGGCTAACCATATCAGTCCTTTTTTTTGCAGCAAAGTCATTAAAAAAGCCAACAAATTCATCTACTTGTTGGTGAAAATGGCAGGTAATTCCTTCGTTTTCTGCCGTTTTGGATTGTTGGCGTATTTGCTTGGAAAAATTTGCGAAGATAATATCCAGGTTCTGCTCCAGATCAAGTTCCAGAGTATGGGTAACTTTTTTTATGCATGGAATTTTGACCGTATTCTGTTTTTTCACATTCCAATATATATTTATACCCAACATGTCTCGGAACGTGTATTTATATTCAAACCAGTTTTCATATACTTTTAGGAATAAGAACTTTTTATAATATCGTATCATTTTTATTTTAAGTTAGCAATTGTTGTGCTAAAAGCCTTATCTTTTAACGATAGCACGAGGTAATTATTTCTTTTATTTAAACGTTTCCCAAAAATATATTATTATATATTTCTATTTCTTTGAGGGTATAATGCAACTTAAAAAAAAACGTCACACTTACTTTATAGTGCAACGTTTTTTAAATTATTATTATCATACTTAAAAAACAGTAATATAATTTAGGTAATAAAAAGTTGCAAAAAATACAGGGTAAATCATACACCTCGCAAGTAATCAATACCTGCTTATCAAGAGACTCAAAACTACGAAACACAACGCTACTCACTACGTCATTGCGCTAGAATTTTAGAATTTTCAAAGGTTAAATTAATAATATCAGCGCTATTATTCACAGTATCAGCTGTTATACAAAAACCCAATGATGGTAAGGTTATTTTAATACACTTTGTTCCTGCAGAAAACTCTCTTGAATTCAATTCAATGCCGGGTTCTTTAATAAGGCTCAGAGTGCCAGCAGGATTAACAGCTGTTTTTTCAAGTTTGATGTTAAAATAAGAATTGACAAAGAGATGTATATGCTCAATCTCAACGTTTTTAATAACTGCCGGTTTACCTAGCCAATATAGAAAACTAATTACATCGCTTGTTTGTTGAACTGCATACATTTCCCCCTGAGAAAGATAGACAAATACAAAAGAAGGAAATAATGGTTCCTGAAGAACTTTTCTCCTGCTGCTTTGATTGTTCAAAACACTCCTATTTAACGGACAGAAATTTTCTATCTTCTTTTTTGTTAACAGGGAGACAACTTTTTTTTCACATTGTGCTTTCGTGCAAACTGCATACCAATTCTTGTTCATTTTTAGTCCATTTTTTTTAAAATATGCAATCTTTCAATGGATCTAATTATTGGAATCTATTCTATAGATAGATAAGCTTTCTCGGCTTTAATAGGAAAGGATTTTTTTATTGATGGATAGTAAAGTTAAGCTTTTACTTTATTTTCTTTAGTTTTTTTTGTATTAGTACCATAAACATAATCATAGCCATATCCATAATTGTTTTTCATAAATCCTCGTGTTTTTACGCCATTAAATATAATAGCAGGATTTTTCAGCGTATTAACTTTATTATTTTCATCAATGCGTTTCACCACCATTTTTGGGGTGTATTTATGTCGTATGACATACAATGTTGCATCCGCAATTGACGACAAATGATAAGCATCTGTTACCATTACTACAGGTGCAGTATCCATTATTACTACATCAAAAGCATTATCCAGGGCATTTACCAGTTTCTGGGTTTGTCCATTTTCTAATAACTCTGACGGGGTGGGATGTAGCCCCCCTGCAGGGATAAAAAAAAGATTTTCGTGCGAAGGCATTTTAATGATGATATCTTCTACTTGTTTTTCGCCTAATAGAAAATCGCTGACCCCATATTCGTCCGTAGGGATATTGAAAATTTTACCCAGGGATGGACTGTGAAGATCCATATCTATTAAAACAACTTTCTTGCCTGTCATAGCCAAACTAATGGCAAGGTTTGCAGCAATAAAACTTTTCCCCTCTCCAGGAATGCTTGACGTAACCAAGATTTTTTTGTGGTATGAATCAATACCTAGGAAAAGCAGTGAAACTCTTACTTTTCGGAACTCTTCAGCGATAAAAGATCGTTTCCCAGATTCCATTACTACGTCGCTATTGGATTTATTGTAAACAATCTCTCCAATTACCGGAATGGTAGTAAGTGCTTCAATTTCTTTTCTGTAAAGTACTTTGTTATTAAGTAATTCCCTGCTGTTTATTAATAAAATTGGCATAAGGAGACCAAGCAACAGCGCTGCGAAATAAATATATGTTTTTTTCGGGCTTACTGGTTTTCCGTCTGAATAGGCTGAGTTTACAATTTTACTATCCGATATGTTACTGGCGTACGACAGCTGGGTTTCTTCTCTTTTTTGGAGTAAAAATTGATAAATGGAACTCTTAATATTCTGATCCCTGCTAATTTCCAGTAACTGTTTTTCCTTTTGAGGAATATAATTTAACATGGAACTATATTTTCCGCTTGTGGAAGATAAATTTTCCCTGCTGGCGGAGAGATTTCTTTTTTGTGTTTGAATGTTAGCTAAAATATCGGGTTTAAGGTTTTCTATTTCTTCTTTAATGGAGAGCAACATGGGGTTGTTTTCCCCCACTGTTTTTTTCATTTTTTCATAGTTAATTTGGGCTGTACTAAGATTGCTCATCATTTGGGTTAAAGCAGGGTCATTAAAACCTAGGCCGGAAGGAAGTACACCTATGTTTTCTTTAGATTTGACTGATTTTTCTAATTCATCGAGATTTGATAATTGTACCTGAACTTCACCCAGTTTTGTGTCATTACCACTTACATTTTGCAGATAAATGTTTGATTGTGTGCTCAGATCAGTTGCTTTATTCGAGGCTTTGTATTGTTGTATTTTCTTTTCAATAGAATCAAGATCCTTTGCAACAACACCCAGCCTTGAATCAATTGCTTCGAGCGTATTTTTTACAAGATTATTTTTTTCATCCACTGATGCATCGTTATAATATGCTATTAAAGTATTCAATACTTCTTCAGCTCTTTTTGGAACGGGGTCGATATAACTTAATTCAAGAACACTTGAAAGCTTACTGGAAGGGTTAACTTTTAACGAAGCCAGTATATTGGTAGTCATATTTTTAACCTGAACTAAATTTAAAAATAATGGCTTTTTTTCGTCAGGGCGAATATAATTTGGATTTAAAGTAAATTTTAGGTCTCCAAACGGAGTTTTGTGCCATTCATTTAAGCCGCCCGAAAACTTTTTAACAGAGTAGTAGTCTAAGTTTACCACTTTTTTACGGCTATCGTAATCGAGTGACATTCCATAATATTCAGTAATATTATCTGGATCTTTTACCTCTACTGTAACTGGAGAGGAGTGGTAAGCAGGAAGCATTTTTAATTTTCCCTCTACAGAAATACTAGCATATAGACGGAGTTTTTTTACCACCTGGTCCATCAGCTTTCTTGACTGAAAAACTTCGGTTTCATTTTCAATAATCTTCTTACTATCAATCATATCAAGAGACTGTAAAAGTTTAGAGTCAGCTGAACCTTTATTTTCGTCTTTGATGATTACTGTTGCAGTTGCTTCATATTTAGGGGTGGCATATCGAACATATAATAAGGCCCCACCTATGGCTAGTGACAAACAGATAAGAAAAAGTGGCCAATAGCTGATATAACCAGCCAGTATTTGAGATAATTGACCCTCTTCTTTTTGTGATTGGGTTTTGTTTGATCTTGTTTGCATATTTATTACAGGATGTTTATCGAATGTTAACCTATGAGTTAATAAATAATAGTAATAATAACGCTACAATTACCGGAAATACCTGTATTGAAGTAACAGAATTAATGATATTGCGCTAAGTATTGTCGGTATCCAAATCCTGGAGCGACTAACATTGGCTTCCTTGTTTTTATTTGCTTCTACATACACTACATCGTTTGGTTTCAGATAATAATATTCAGACTGAAGAAAATTTGATGAATTAAGATCAAGTCGCTTTATTATTTTCTTGCCGTCATCTTCCCTTATTAACAGAACATTGTCCTTTCGTCCAAATATTGTGATGTCACCTGCCACACCCAATGCCTTTATCAATGATATTTTTTCATTTGGAACAGTGATTACAGTAGGTTTAGCTACCTCGCCCAAAATCGTAACCTCATAATTTAGTTGACGGATATCCACAATGGGGTCCACCAGCAGTTTTTTATCAAGAATTATCTTCGTAATTTTTTCCTTTAGTTGGGTTTTAGTTAAGCCGTCAGCTTTAATCACACCAAGCATTGGTAACTCAATATTTCCGTCTGCGCTTACCATATAACCCGAAGATTCACTTCTGGATCCAGTAACAGTTACAATACTTGCCCCCTGAGTATTAGTGCTGTTGAACACTAATGAGGCGTCGTTATTCAAACTAGTGACCCGAATACTTAAAATATCATTTCTTTGTATAATGTGCTCAGCAAGATCATAATTGCTTGATTTGAGAACCGTGTCATTCAAATCATTGAAATAGGTTGTTTTCCTTGTATCTACACAAGAAGTGAAAAAGCAAATAGTAAGAAAGAAGATAATTGATTTTGACACACTTCTTATGTACATAATAATAGAAAATTTTGGGTTTTTGAAAATACTTTGTTAACGCTAAAAAGTATGATTATAACCTGAAGAGAGTTGATTATATTATTCTTACCGGTAACTGCTTTAGATAGATAGCTGCAAGAATCTGTTGCAGAACAGGTTACCAATGATATAATTTTATTTTGTAATCATATTTTCTTAAGGTTAAGGTCAAATTCCGTTGAATTTTTTAGCAACTAATTGGTAAAATTAGCAGTTTAATACTAATTAACCAACAGCTATCAAGCCATTCCGGCTTATAATAGTATGGTTATTATAAATTAATTAGGGCTTATTTTAAAAAAAAGTAATAATTGAGTCAATAACGTAATTTTTTATAAAAAATTATTTATTCAGCTCCGCAAGGGCTCTTATAACTACTTGATCTTTTGTATTCATGCTTTGGAAATAGCCTTGGTTTCTCCAGAGTTGCCTTGCAATAGAAGACTTGATCCTGGTGGATAATTCATTCTTTTCTTTTTGAGAAATATCATTTAGGTTAATAGAATCTTTCTGCGCTTGAAGCTGAAATTGGTTCCATTCCCGATCTACCAGGCTAAAATTTTCGGAAAAGTCGGCTGCAGATTTATATTTCTTCAATTGATCACGATTTTGGAGGTAATATTTATAAGCAAACTTACTCACACTCGCCTTATAATATAGTTTCAAAAATGCATGTGTTTCAGAACCGGCAGTGTCAAAAGCTACAAATATGTCAGGCGTGATACCACCTCCGCCGTATACAATTTTGCCATTTTGAGTTTTAAATATTTTACTAGTATCATTTTTGACTGAATCGGCGTTGGCTACTTCTCCATCATGAAAACGATTCGTGATTTCTTCATAATAAGCCTTTTCTCCATTTATATATGGCCGTTGTATGCTCCGACCTACTGGGGTAAAGTAACGGGCAATCGTTAATCTCAAGGCACTTCCATCGCTCAAATCATATTGTTCCTGAACAAGACCCTTGCCAAACGTTCGCCTGCCTATGATGATAGCCCTGTTCCAATCTTGCAGTGCGCCTATCAAAATTTCACTCGCACTGGCAGTCCCTTCATCGGAAAGCACAACCAGTGCTCCTTTTTCAAATAGTCCCTGTCTTTTACAGCGGTATTCTTTTTTTTGAAAATGACTACCCTGAGTATAGGTGATCAGTTTATCTCCATCTAAAAATTCGTCAGCCACTTCAGTTGCCTGATCCAATACCCCACCTCCATTGCCCCTCAAATCAAGGATCATTTTTTTTAGACCTTGTTTTTGTAAAACTTCCAGATTTTCCATGAATTCTCTGTAAGTAACCTGGCTGAATTTGTTCAACCGTAAGTATCCGATATCTTTTGTAATCATATAAGCCGCGTCAACACTGCTTACCGGGATGATTCCCCGGGTGATGGAGAAGGTTTTTATTTCAGCATTTCTAAGTATCTCTATTACCACTTTACTTCCATTACCTCCTCTCAATAGTTTTCTGATAGATTCTACGGGCAGCTTTCTTCCTGCAATAGCACTGTCATTTACTTTTAAAAATTTATCGCCTGTTTGGATACCAGCTTTAAAACTTGGTCCATCCGGAACTACATTAATAACATTGATAGTATCCTGGAGAATGTCAAATTCAATGCCTATACCAAAGAAATTTCCGGCAATATCTTCATTTACACTTTCCACTTCATCTGCTGCTATAAAAACGGAATGTGGATCCAATTTACTCAGTACTACTGCTATTGCAGTGTCAGTAAGTTCATTCACTTTCACTTCATCTACATACCTGTCCTTTATTAAATTTAACACTTCCTGTAAAGGATACGATTTATCAATGGAGAAAAATTTTCTGCCCGGCATTGTATCCCTCATTCTGTATCCGAGCATCATTCCTATAATCATTATAACACTTAGCAGCAGTGGTAGCCATACTTGCAGTTTCTTATTCATACCGGTTTATCTATTGCACGAAAATAAATGAATTATCATGAACCGGATGTTTGTGTTTATTTAAATGGTTATTAGCGGGGTTTATCAGAGGTGCTTTATTCCACTTTATAGGATTTTTATTTTTCTAATTGGGGGATAATGACAATTGTTTATGCTGCTTTAAGGGAAATAACAAAACCATCACAATAACTTTGCTTATCCTTGAAATGTGATTATATTTAGAATTAAACTCAAAAAAATTGTGATTCAATGGCTATAAAACTCATTGCTGACAGCGGATCTTCTAAAACTGTTTGGTGTGTCGTAGATGGTAAAAAGAAAAAAATGATTACTACACAGGGTATTAGTCCTTATTTCCTCACATCGGAACAAATAAGGCAAATTTTGGAAAATGAACTGTGTCCTAAAATTAGCAATACACTACCCGAAGAAATATACTACTACGGCACCGGTTGCAGTAACCCTGCCAATGTTAAGTCTGTAAAAATGGCTCTTCAAAAGGTTTTTCCAAAAGCCTCCTCCATATTAGTAAATCATGATTTAATGGGAGCTGCCAAAGCGCTTTGCGGAAATGAAAAAGGAGTAGCCTGTATTTTGGGCACCGGATCGAATTCATGCTATTATAATGGGAAAAAAATAGTAAAAAATAGTCCTGGACTGGGATTCATATTAGGGGATGAGGGGAGTGGTGCTTACCTTGGTAAAAGGGTAGTTCAATATTATCTGTACAATACTTTTGATCCAGATTTGATGGAAAGGTTCAAAGCGAAGTTCAATACCAATTCAGTAGAAATTCTGGAATCTGTTTACCGAAAACCTTTACCTAATCGTTTTCTGGCCAATTTTGTTCCTTTTTTGGTGGAGAACAGGGGGCATTATATGATTGAGAATATTATCGAAGACAGCTTTAATGATTTTTTCTTCAATCATATTTATAAATACAGGGAAAGCTGGACAATGCCAGTTCATTTTATTGGGAGCGTAGCTTACGGGTTCAGGGATATTTTAAAAGAAATGTGCGATACTTATGAATTGCAGTTGGGGCGGGTATTAAAGCACCCAATGGATGGATTGGTAAAATATCATTCGGTATAGTTTGAGTTCAAATAAGTTTGAGTTTGTAAAAATGAATTCCTTCTTGCAAATTGAATGTATCTTAAATTAAGACTTGGTTTTCTTGTCTATTTTTTATAATTTACGTAGTGTACTTTTAAACTATACTTATATGAGACAGAAAATTTTACTCTTTATTACCTTTTGTTACATCTCGCTGTTGTCTATTGCTCAAAAGGAGAATAGGGCATATGCCATTACGGGCCAGGCTACAAATAAGTTTGCATGGACCGATATTAAACAGATCGATATAGCTACAGGCAAAGTAGTTAAAACCTTGTTTGAATCAGATAAAACAATTTTTAAGTCTAAGGCGCTTGACAAGTCTGCTGCTGTGACACCTGCGGAAGTACACAACCCTACTGGCTTTGGAGTAGCAGGATGTGCCCTGGATGCCAGGAATGGAAGGCTTTATTTTGCACCCATGCATTTTTCCGAAATCATTTTTTTAGACCTGAATAATGAAGAAGCAAACTTCACAACTGTTAAAAAACATATTATTCCAATAGCTCCTGGAAACCCGTATATCGCTGAAGAAGATCAATTGTCAAGGATGGTAATTGCTGCAGATGGTTATGGCTATGCACTTACAAATGATGCTAATCATTTAATTCGGTTTTCTACAGGAAGAAAATCAACCGTTGAGGATTTAGGAGCTTTGATTGATGCAGAAAGTAATAGTGGTATTTCTATACATAATAAATGCAGCAGCTGGGGTGGAGATATGCTCGCAGACGCGTTTGGCAGATTGGTGGTAATATCAGCCAATCATAACGTTTACTCTATTGATGCCAAAAGCAGGATTGCCACATTTACAGGAACCATTACCGGTTTGGCTGCTAATTATACTACCAATGGAGCAGTAGTGGATACTGATGGGGATATTGTTGTTAGCAGTGCGAATGTATTTGATGGCTTGTACAAGGTTAACTATAAAGATCTAAAGGCAGTAAAAATACCAACAGAAGATAAATCTTTTAATGCCTCCGATATGGCCAACGGCAATTTCTTGTTGCAGCATGAAGCAGATGCAATTACAAAGTTTGATTTATCAAATACTGTGACACCAAAATTTACATCAAATAATGATGGAAGAGTATATCCCAACCCTGTACTGGGAGAGCAATTCAATGTTCTTTTTGAAAATCAGAAAGCGGGGCATTATACAATACAGGTAACTGATCTTGTAGGAAGGATACTTCAAATTAAAACGGTGAACATTGTATCATCAAATCAAGTAGAAGCTATACGGTTTACATCAAAAGTAGCTGGCGGCACTTACCTGTTGAAAGTAATAAATGGGAAAAAAGAACTTGCGTTTACGGATAGGGTTATTGTTCAATAAGGAATTATGGGTTACAAGTTAATGCCCTGCTGTTAAGCGGGGCATTTTTATATTGTATAATTAAGTGGCAGCAATTCCGCGAGAATACTCCAATGGTGTCGCTTTTTTAAACCTGGCATTATCAGTAAAAATAACTAATCAACTTTATCAATTATATACCTCAGAATGTTAATTTGCATTGGAAGAATTA
>Ga0097621_100000630_pt1 | contig 24845 bp, 19 predicted proteins | sample KBSMisM72_FD_73165 | JGI IMG/M metagenome (GOLD analysis project Ga0097621, IMG submission 73165) | Miscanthus rhizosphere microbial communities from Kellogg Biological Station, Michigan, USA - KBS Miscanthus M7-2 (version 2) (version 2) | ecosystem: Host-associated > Plants > Roots >... | reverse complement strand
CGCCTGACGCCCGACCAACTGGAACACATTTATGTGAAGGGTTCGAACGACAAGCTGGTTCCGCTCTCTACCTTTGCCAGCCTGAATACCACGACCCAGCCGCGTTCACTGGCAAAGTTCCAGCAGCTGAACGCGGTCCGAATCCAGGCGCTGATCCTGCCGAACGTGACCCTCGACAAGGCGCTCACCTACCTCGAAGATCAGGCCCGGGAAATCCTGCCCCAAGGCTTTACCGTCGACTACGCTGGGGAGTCGCGCCAGCTGCGTGTGGAAGGCAGCAAATTCCTGGGGACGTTCGCGCTGTCGGCCATCCTGATTTACCTGGTCCTTGCAGCGCAGTTTGAAAGCTTCCGTGATCCGTTCATCATTCTGGCGGGATCAGTTCCGCTGGCGATCGCGGGCGCCTTGATGTTCTCTTTCCTCGGGTTCACTACGCTGAACATATACAGTCAGGTGGGGCTGATCACTCTTGTCGGCCTGATTGCCAAGAACGGCATTCTGATCGTCGAGTTCGCGAATCACCTGCAGGAGCAAGGCCGCGACAAGCTGCACGCGGTCATCGAGGCCGCCAGCACGCGCTTGCGCCCGATCTTGATGACCACCGCGGCCACGGTCTTCGGCCACCTTCCCCTGGTATTTGCCAGTGGCCCCGGAGCCGGCGCCCGCAACAGCATCGGTATCATGCTGGTGAGCGGCATGATTATCGGAACCGTGTTCACGCTGTTTGTTGTGCCTTCGATCTACATGCTCGTTGCCAAACGGCACACCAGGCTTCTTGAAGTCGGCGGTGAGCCTGAGGAAGAACTTCAGGAGATCGAAGCCGCAGCGGTGTAAGGCAGAAAAGAACTCATGGAGGAAATCACAGAGAAAGGCCCAACCGGGCATTTCTCTGTGACACTCCGTGTCCCTGCTGGTAAAGGCTTTGAAAGCACGGTTGGCAAGCGTAGCCCTCTCTGCTCCGCCCACGCCCTTTGCAGGTCCCCTCGTTGCAATCCTGACCGCTTAGCAGTAATCTGAACCACTCAGAAAACCCGCCTGGGACCTCAACGGTTCACCTTCCTGGGATTTCTGCTTGCCGTCTCTTTTGCGCATGAGCCTGCACGGAGGCATCTCGCTGCTGGCAGGCCAGAGAGCTTCGCTCGCTGCCACGCTCCTCCTGTTGCTAAGCACTTGTGCTTGTACAGGTGGAGGCCACGGTCAGACCCCCGCCGGGGGACCTGGCGGCGCCGGCCCTGGCATTCCCGTCAAAGTCCAGGTCGCACAATCTACCCCGGTCAATGACACCACTGAATACATTGCCACCCTGAAATCGCGAGATTCAGCAGTGGTCATGCCGGAGGTCGAAGGACAGATCACGCAGATTTACGTTCACTCCGGGGACCATGTCTCCCCCGGTACTGCCCTGATGCAGATCGACCCGCGCAAGCAGGAAGCCACCGTCAGCAGTCAGGAACGGATCCGTGCCGCCCAAGAGGCGAATGTCGCTCTAGCCCAGCAGCAATTCGACCGGACAAGCGGTCTGTTTAAAGCCGGGGTGGTCAGCAAACAGGATCTCGATCAATCGCAAGCTGCCCTGGACACCGCAAGGGCACAACTGCAGTCGCTCGATGCCCAGGTCAAGCAGCAGCAGGTTCAGTTGCATTACTACAGGGTGCTGGCTCCGCGGGAGGGAATTGTCGGGGATATTCCCGTCCGCGTCGGTGATCGCGTGGTCACATCCACTCTGCTGACCACGGTGGATCAACCTGGCGCACTTGAGGCTTACCTCTACGTTCCCGTCGAGCGTTCCTCACAGCTCAAGATGGGTATGCCGGTTGAAATCGTAGACTCGACCGGAAAAAGCATAGCCGAGAGCCGTATCACCTTTATCTCTCCCCAGGTGGACAACAGTACCCAAAGCATTTTGGCCAAGGCAACGATCTCGAACCATCGCGAGCGCCTGCGCACCTCGCAATTCATTCGCGCCCGCGTGGTTTGGGGAGAACGCCATGCCCCACGGGTTCCGGTGCTCTCGGTGGTCACCCTGGGCGGACAACATTTTGTTTTCGTCGCGCAGACGGAGAACGGCAAGATCGTTGCGCGGCAAAAGATGCTGCATGTCGGCGAGATGATCGGGAACGACTATGTCGTGCTCGATGGCATCAATGCCGGCGACAAAGTAATCGTGTCAGGAACGCAGTTCCTGACCGACGGAGCACCGGTCATGCCGCAGGTGTGACATCGTCAAGTCGACAGGCGTCGTGAGGAGAGCAGGCATCAAGCCCTGCTCGGGTCCCGGATCTTGCTTTGGGTGCTGCAAACACATCCGGGTTTGCCGGCGGAAGCGAATCGCCGGAGGCCTGGCCGCTGAAGCCTAGTTCATGTTCGTTAATTTCTTCATCCATCGTCCGGTTTTTGCAACCGTTTGCGCGCTGATGATCATTCTGGGTGGCGCGGTGGTGATTCCTTCGCTGCCCATCTCTCAATTCCCAAACCTCACCCCGCCGCAGGTTTCCGTCTCGAGCTTCTACATCGGCGCCAGTTCGCAAACCGTGGAAAGCGCAGTCACCGTACCTCTCGAACAGCAGATCAATGGCGCCGAAGGCATGCGCTACATCAGTTCGGACAGTGGCAATGACGGATCAAGTTCGATCACCGCAACATTTGAGTTAAACCGCGACCCTGATCTTGCCGCGGTTGACGTTCAAAACCGGGTCAGCATTGCACTCGGTCGGCTGCCGGCAGCAGTGAAGAACACAGGCGTAATCGTCACCAAGGCGTCCAACAACTTTGTATTTGGCGCGGCCGTTTACTCACCCGACGGACGCTATGACACGCTGTTCATGAGCAACTACCTGGACTTGTATGTCCGTGACGCATTGAAGCGTGTTCCCGGTGTCGCCCAAGTCATCATCTTTGGGGAACGGCGCTACTCCATGCGCTTGTGGCTGGATCCGCAACGGCTCGCCAGCCGTGGACTGACAGCCTCGGATGCGGTGGGAGCCTTACAGGAGCAGAACGTTGAAATTGCCGCCGGGTCCGTAGGGCAGCCACCAACCGTCCCCGGCCAGCAATATCAAGTCAGCGTCCGTGCCATCGGCCGCTTAGTCAAGCCCGGGGAGTTCGACAACATCGTTCTCAAGACCAGCTCGGACGGGACGCTAGTCCGGCTCAGTGACGTGGGCAGAGCAGAACTCGGGGCCGAGGATTACAGCTCCGAACTGAAGTACGGAGGCCGGCAGGCGGTTGGCATCGGCATCACCCAGCTCTCCAATGCCAACGCACTGGAAGTTCGCAGCCGTGCCCTCGCGGAACTCGATCGCCTCAGCAAGCGGTTCCCCCCCGGCATGGTCTATGAGAACGCGTTCGACACCACCGAAGCTGTCAGTGAGTCGATTCGCGATGTTCTCACCACCCTCGCCGAGGCCATTGCCCTGGTCATTCTGGTGATCTTCATCTTCCTCGAGGATTGGCGCAGCACCATCATTCCGGCGGTGACGATTCCAGTTTCACTCATCGGGACGTTCCTATTCGTGAAACTTCTCGGGTTTTCTATCAACACTCTGACATTGTTCGGAATCACGCTGGCCACGGGACTCGTGGTCGATGATGCCATCGTGGTCATCGAAAATATCGAGCGCCATATTCAGGAAGGCGAACACGATTCCCACAAAGCTGCTTCGATCGCCATGGGGGAAGTGGCAGGAGCCGTCATCGCAACTTCGCTCGTCCTGGTTGCCGTGTTCGTGCCGGTAGCGTTCTTCCCGGGCACCACCGGAATTCTGTTCCGCCAATTCGCCTTGACCATTGCCTTTTCCATCTCCATTTCCGCCTTCAACGCGCTTACCCTCACGCCGGCCTTATCCGCGATTCTGCTCGGCAAAGTTCACGGCCAAAAGGGTTGGCTGTTCAGGGGGATCGACAAAACCATCGCCGGGGTGACCCACGGATACCGGGTCACTTTGCGGGGCATTCTGAACTACAAATTCGTCGCCGTGATCTTGTTTTTCGCCGGGCTGGGTGCCACCTACTTCGTCTATCGTTCCGTTCCCACCGCCTTTGTCCCCAACGAAGACCAGGGCTACTTCATCGTTGTCGTGCAGGGCCCGCCGGGAGCTTCGCTCGAATACACCACGTCCATGCTCGATCAGGTACATCGCTTCGTCAGTACCGTTCCGGAAGTCCGAAACGACTTTGCCGTCAGCGGCTTCAGCTTCAGCGGCAGCGCTCCGAACCTGGGCATCATTTTCGTGACCTTGAAACCGTATTCGCAACGCCATGGAATTGAGCACAGTGCCTCGGCGGTGGTGAACCGCATTCGAGGGCCGCTGTTCGGGATCAATGGAGCCATGGTGCTCCCCTTCGAGCCCCCCGCGGTGCAGGGCGTCGGCCGGTTCGGAGGCTTCCAATTTGTCCTGCAGGACCTGGGCGGACATACTCCCGATGAACTGGCCGCCGTGACCATGCAGATGATGGGGGGTGCCGCTCAACACAAAGCCGTCGGGCGCAATGATCTCACTGCCGTGTTCAGCAGCTTTACCGCAAACGATCCGCAGTTCCTCGTCACCATCGATCGAGAAAAAGCCAAGAGCATGCAGGTTCCGCTGCAGCAGATCACAGATGCTCTGGGCGTCTACATGGGCTCGGCCTATGTGAACGATTTTGACTTCAACAATCGTGCCTACCGGGTGTACATCCAAGCTGAAGGCAAGTTCCGGGCGGCGGCCCGCGACATCCGCGAATATTATGTCCGTTCGCAGACCGGGGCGATGATTCCCTTGGACAATCTCGTCACCGTTACCCAGACCACAACCCCGCAGACGATCAGCCACTACAACCTTTTCCGTTCCGCCGAGCTCGACGGTTCAGCCGCACCCGGCTTCAGTTCCGGACAAGGCATGGCTGCGATGGAAGACCTGAGCAAGAAAATCCTGCCGCAGGGATTCGGCTTTGAGTGGACCGGACTTTCCCTTGAAGAATTGGGCTCTGGCCGAACCACCGCAATCCTGTTCGGCCTGGGAATTCTGGTGGTTTACCTGACGCTCTCGGCCCAGTACGAGAGCTTTGTACTCCCCTTTATCGTGTTGCTGGCGGTACCGATGGCAATGCTCGGCGCGCTCGGGGCGGTATGGATTCGCGGAACCCTGCAGGGCTTTGTCTGGCACGAAGCCGTGACCAGTCAGAATGATGTGTACTGCCAGGTCGGACTCGTGATGCTCATCGGTTTAGCCAGCAAGAATGCCATTCTGATCGTTGAGTTCGCCGAACAGCTGCGCGAACGCGGCCTGCCGCTGCTTGAAGCGACGCTGGAGGCTGCGCGCATCCGGCTGCGTCCCATCTTGATGACGTCGCTCGCATTCATCCTGGGCGTAGTTCCCCTTATGCTCGCAACCGGTGCGGGATCCGCAGGGCGGCACTCGGTTGGCACCACGGTTTTTGGCGGCATGCTGACATCTACTCTGCTCAACCTGTTCTTCATTCCCGTGTTGTACCTGATCATCGAGGGATGGCGGGAAAGGGGCGGAGTCAAAATCCACCGCCACGAGCAACCCTGAGATCGGGCTGACCAATCCATTCCCTTGTATTCAACTAAAATTGATCTGAATGGCGTCTGGCCAGAAAGTGAATGGGAATGCACAGAAATCTCTTCGCCGTCGTTGTCCTGCTTTGCCTCGTCCCTTCCATCAGCGCGCAATCCGCGGATAAGAATGATAAGAACAAAGACGCCTCTCAATCCTGGTCCTTCGCCATTTCCGGGGATTCGCGGAATTGCGGCGATATCGTGATGCCGGCAATCGCGGCAGATGCCACCAAGCACAATGTGTCCTTCTACTGGCATCTGGGCGACTTACGGCTGATCTCCGGGCCTGACCAGGACTTTATTGAACAGCGCGTGGTCGAAGGCAAGCCCACCAATCTGGCGATTTATCAAAGAGAGGCGTGGAGTGATTTTATTGAGAATCAAATCAAGCCTTGGGGGGATGTTCCGTTTTACCTCGGGATCGGCAATCACGAAACCATTCCACCCAAGACCCGGGCCTTGTTTGTCGAGACGTTTCGTGAATACCTCAACCGAGCTGACGTCCGCGAGCAACGGCTCAAGGATGAGCCGGGCGCAGCCGAGGTCAAGACCTACTTTCACTGGATCAAGGACGGAGTCGACTTTATCAATCTGGATAACGCTACCGCGGATCAGTTCGATCCAGCTCAGATGAAGTGGTTCGAAGCGGTGCTCGAGCGCGATGCCAAGGATGACAGCATCCGCGCGGTCGTAGTGGGCATGCACAAGGCTCTGCCTGAGAGCATTTCCTTCAACCACAGCATGAACGAATCCCCCGAGGGTACCGAGAGCGGGCGCGCGGCTTACCAGATGTTGCTCAAGCTAGAAAACGAGGCGCACAAGAACGTGTATATCCTCGCCAGTCATTCCCATTTCTTCATGGACGACACTTACAACACGGATTATTGGCGATCGAATGGAGGCGTCCTCCCGGGCTGGATCATCGGAACGGCTGGCGCCGAGCGCTATCCTCTGCCAGAGAACGCAGGTAATGCCAAAGGAGCCAAGACGAACGTTTACGGCTACATGATCGCAACCGTAAATCCCGAAGGCGCGCCGCCGGGCACGATCAAGTTCAAGTTTGAAGAATTGAAAGAGAACGACATTCCAAAAGATGTAGTCGGGCGCTTTACCCCGAAATTTGTCCATGAATGCTTCATCGGGAATCGCAGGAAGGTGGCGATTCAGTAACCGCCGGCCGTCGGCGAAGTCAGAAACTGGCCCTTGCTCGGCTAAGTGCTGGCTGCTGAATGACAAGGCCGGCATGCTATACTTTTTTATCCCATGCCGTTGAACGTGAACGGAGGTTTGTATCGATAAGCGTTTTATCCGCACGAACGAGCGTATTCGGGCGCGCGAAATCCGCGTGATTGACGATGAGGGTAAGCAGGTCGGTATCCTGCCACCTTTTGAAGCGCTCAAGATGGCCCGCGAAAGAAACCTGGATCTGGTCGAGATTTCCCCCACAGCGCAGCCGCCAGTATGCCGCATCATGGATTACGGGAAGTACCTCTACCAGCAGGAGAAGAAGGAGCGGGAAGCCAAGAAGCACCAGAAAACGATCACGGTCAAGGAAGTAAAGTTCCGCATTAATGTGGACGACCATGACTATGAGACCAAGAAGAATCACGTGCTGCGGTTTCTGGATGAAGGCGATAAGGTCAAAGCGACCATCTTCTTCCGCGGACGCGAAATGACTCGCACCGGACTCGGTCGAGAGATTTTGGAACGACTGATTCACGACATTGGCGACCGTGGACTGGTGGAGTTCCGGCCGCGGCAGGAAGGCAATACCTTGCACGCGATCCTGGCGCCGAATACGAAGAAGCCGGGAGAAAAGCAGGCCGCTCAACCGTAACGCCCGAGAGCAAGCCAAGCCTAGAAAATCGGCAGGTCAGCAGCTTAGAATTTGTCCTTCTCAGGCTTTATGCTGACTACTGCCAAGTGTTAATTGCTGGAGATTTCATGCCAAAGTTAAAGACACATAAGGGCGCAGCCAAGCGCTTCAAGAAGACCGGCACAGGAAAAGTGAAGCGCAACAAGGCTTTCTTGCGTCACATCCTGACCTCGAAGGATAAGAAGCGCAAGCGCCATTTGGGCGGTGCGACGCTTGTCAGCGACGCCGACACCCCTAAAGTCAAGAGAATGATTCCCTATTAGGGAAACTTCGGCTTGAGCCGCTATCCGCTTGGGGACCGATCCCGAGTGGCCAGAAGCTCGGAGCTGATTCGTGCGAGTGAAGAGGCACATCCTGCCTCCAGCCGCTAAATTGAACGCAAAAGGAGAACACCGTGCCTCGTGTAAAACGCGGGTCCAAACGCCGCGCCAAACGCAAAAAGATATTAAACCGCGCCAGCGGTTATTACCTGACAAAATCCAAACTGTACCGGTCAGCGAAGGAGGCCGTCGATCGCGGCCTGAAGTTTGCCTTCTCCGGACGCCGGCAGAAGAAGCGCCAGTTCCGTTCGCTTTGGATCGTGCGCATTGGCGCCGCCGCCAAGCTGAATGGCATGAGCTACAGCCAATTCATCAATGGGTTGAAAAAGGCAGGCGTTGAACTGGACCGCAAGATTCTCTCTGACCTGGCTGTAAACGATGCCGCTGCCTTTAAAAGCCTCGCCGAGCAGGCGAAGGCTTCTCTCGGCGGGGCAGCGTAGACCGGCCTTCAGTTCCGCCACCACCGAAGTTATGGACGTGGATCGTGCCGTCGCACGCCTTTGAGCGGGGCGATCCAAGTTCCCTTATACTTTGTCATTCCGAGAAAAACGGGGAGCAGGCTGTGCCTTGGTTGGGGCAACCAGATCCCTCAGCACTGAAGCCGAAAAGTGGCGTATACCGTTCCCAAACTGAAAGATTTCTCGCCGGCAGCGCTCGACAACGCTGCCAGAGAGCTGCTTTCCGCGCTGGAACGGGAAGCCGCCCAAACGGGTTCGGCAGACCAGCGCAAGAGCTTTCGCGACCATTGGCTTGGACGCAAGGACGGAATCCTGGCTCAAATGAACCAGCTCTGGCTGAAGGCCGCTCCCAAGGAAGCCAAGCGCGAGGTCGGTCAGCGCGTAAACCAACTGAAAGCCGAGGTGGAACAGAAGGTGGAGGCAGCCCTCACAAAGGCCGCCAATGTAACCACCACACCTTCTCTCGATATTTCCCTTCCCGGCATTCGCCGTCAGCTGGGCGCAGAGCACCCCATCATCCGCACCATGCATGAGATTGTTGGCGTGTTCAAAAACCTCGGCTACTCCGTCGCCGAGGGGCCGGTCGTCGAGACCGACTACTACAATTTCGAGGCACTGAACTTTCCGCCGAACCACCCCGCACGCGATACGCAGGATACTCTGTTCCTCGCCAACCAGGAAGCCAAACCGCGCCGCGAACAGCTCTTGCTGCGAACGCACACTTCTCCGGTACAGATTCGCACGATGGAGAAGTTGAAGCCCCCGATTCGCATCGTGATCCCCGGAAAGGTGCATCGCAACGATCCCCCCGATGCCAGCCACTCCCCGATGTTCCACCAGGTCGAAGGTCTGGCGGTCGACACCAACATCACCTTCGGAGATCTCAAGGGAACTCTCGATCACGCGATGAAAGCCTTGTTCGGTGCAAGCGTAAGAACCGGATTCCGCCCCTCGTTCTTCCCCTTTACCGAACCCAGTGCGGAGATGTTCGTCTCCTGCTTTATCTGCGGCGGAAGCGGCAAGCGCGGGTCTGATCCCTGCCGCCCGTGCAAGCAGACCGGATGGATCGAAATTCTAGGCTGCGGCATGGTCGATCCGAACGTGTTCGAGTTCGTGAAGCACAACGGCTATGACCCCGAGAAGGTCAGCGGCTTCGCCTTTGGCATGGGAGTAGATCGCATTGCCATGTTGAAGTATGGCCTGGATGACTTGCAGCTGTTCTTTCAGGGGGATGTAAGGTTCTTGCAGCAATTTGCGTAAGGAGTCAGCGTCTGGTGAATCCAGGCCAGAATCGCCATCGACGCGCTCGAAGCGGTTAAGAACTGCAGTTTAGCCAGGCCGGATCGTCAAAGAGCATGAAACTTTCTGCCCAATGGATTCGCGACTTCGTTGACGCACCCGTCGACCAGCAACGTCTCGCGGAAGACTTGACCGGTATTGGCATTGCCGTCGAAGCAATTTCCGGCCATGCCGAGAACACGGTTTTCGAGATGGAGATCGGGACCAACCGACCCGACGCCATGAACCACTATGGGGTAGCGCGAGAGGCGGCGGCGCTGTACGGGGTTGAACTGAAGCCGATGGAGGCCGATGCTGAAGCCTTGCCCGGTTCGGCGAAGGCAGCCACTTTTGAAATCCAGATCGATGACAAAGAAGGTTGCGCCAGGTACACGGCGCAGATTGTCCGCGGGGTTAAGATCACCAACTCCCCCGCGCAAGTTGCCTCCCGGCTCGAGCTCGTGGATCAACGCGCCATCAATAGCGCTGCCGATGCTTCCAACTACACCTTGTGGGAGATGGGCCATCCCACGCACGCTTTCGACCTCGATCTGCTCGAAGGCGGCAAGATCATCGTGCGGCGGGCGGGCGATGGCGAAACCCTTAAGACTCTTGACGGCGTCAGCCGCAAGCTTTCCCCAGAGGACCTGATCATCGCTGACGCGAACCGTCCGGTTGCGCTCGCCGGAGTTATGGGCGGTTTCGATACGATGATTACGGAAAAAACCAAGAATGTGTTGATCGAGTCGGCGTGGTTTGATCCGGCGGCGGTGCGAAAAACCGCCAAGCGACACCTCCTGCACACCGATGCATCGCATCGCTTCGAGCGCGGCGCCGACTATGGCGCGACCTCTCTCGCATGTGCGCTGGTTGCACAACGAATGATCGAGTCCGGCGGCGGGAAATTGGATGGCGGCCAGATCGATGCTGTGGCTCGCAACATCGACCAAGCTCCGGTTGCGCTGCGCATCGGGCAAGTGCACCGTATTCTCGGGTCCAAACTTGAGACGCACCACATTGCCGCAATCCTCAAGCGACTTGGCTTTGACCTTGTTCCCGAGCCAGGTTCCCAACCGGAGTTCTCGGTCCGGATTCCCAGCTGGCGTCTGGACGTCGAGCGTGAAATTGATTTGATCGAAGAAGTCGCCCGCCTGCACGGCTACAACAATTTCGCCAACACCTTGCCTTCATTCTCGGGTGGAGTCGAGGAGAATCCGGATGCCGCGAAGGCCGCGAAAGCTCGCTCCACGCTGCTCGGGCTCGGTTATAACGAGGCGGTTTCGCTGAGTTTCATATCGCATGAAGATGCCGAGACGTTCTCGTCTTCGCCGGTGGTTGAGCTTTCGAATCCTCTCAGCGAACAGGCATCGCTCATGCGCGGCTCCCTGCTTCCAGGCATGCTCGAGATGATCGTCTTCAATCTGAACCGCGACACCTCCTACGTTCGGCTTTTCGAAGCGGGGGACATTTATGAGCAAACCGGTTCTGGGACCCTGGAGCGCGCCCGCATCTGCCTGGCTGCAACTTCTTCCGCCCTCAGCCGCGATATCCCTCAAGGCACCTTGCTTGAAACCAGCAAAGGCAATTCCGGGCTAGACCTGTTCCGGTCGCTCAAGGGAGACGTCGAGACCTTACTCGACTTGTTTGAACACGGCGGGCTCGAATTCGATGAAAAGACGCCTGAGTATTATCAGCCGGGGCGTTCTGCGCGAGTTCTGCTGAACGGCATACCGCTGGCGCACTTCGGGATGCTGCATTCGGAGGTGGCGGGGAAGCGAAAGTTGCGGCAAGACGTATATTTTGCCGAGATCAACGCGGATGAACTCTACCAGCATCCTCTTCGCATGATTCGCTACCAACCGTTACCCAAGTATCCGGGCGCGGATCGTGATTTCTCGTTTGTATTTCCCGACACGGTCACATTCGGGCAAATGGAGAAAGCTGTCGAACGGCTTGCCCTTCCCGAGCTTCGCAGTTTCGCAGCGGTTGAGATTTTCCGCGGCGGCTCTGTTCCTGGGGGAAGCTACTCCGTCCTGCTGCGCGCCCAATTCCAGTCGCACGACCACACGCTGCGGGAGGATGAGGTCAATGAACAGTCGGGGAAAATGGTGGCCGCGCTCAAAGACCTCGGCGGAGTCCAGCGCGCCTGATCGCCCGGCGGCTTCGAAAATCAAGATTCGCGCAAGTTCTTGCGATTGTTGGCAAGTGTGTTCACCGACCACTGAAAGACCGCTTGCATGCGCTTTGCGTCTGTCTTCGGGAACAAACCCGAAAGCTTCAACATGGCTGTTCCATGGGCCAGCGAGACAATGGCAAGCACCAGTTCCTGATGGTCGCGGGCCGTGCCTCCAAACCACTCGGCGCAGCGCTGCGCCAGCAAGTCGATATTCGGGCGCTCTTCCGTCATACGCCCCAACAGGCCCGACATCATCAGTTCATATTCGCGGGGCTGCCGCAGTGCAAAATCCAGAAATCTCTTGGCCAGATCGGTCAAAGACTGGCAGGAAACCAGCTGCTTATAGAGTTGGCCCTGGTAGCGGAGAACCAGTGCGCGGAGAATGTCCTCGCGCGTGCGAAAACGGCGGTAGACAGCGGGAGTATTGGTTCCGGCCGCCTTGGCGACCGCCCGCATGCTGAGGGCGGCTTCTCCGCCTTCGTGCCACAAATCCCGCGCTGCCCGCAGGATACGGACTTCCACCTCTGGGTCACTGTGTCGCGCCATTCCCGAGCCTCCTCGGATTGTGAACAGTGTATTTAAATTCCGTTGACAGCGTCAACGTAATTGCTATATAACTATGTTTGCAAGCTCTTCCCCCAGGAATTCCGAGGGCAACCCTTCGGAATTCCTTTTTCGCGCCACTGGGCTTGCATTCTCGAGGTCTGGGGTCCCGCTGGACTGCAGTAGGAGTTCCCTCCGCTGTCCCGTCCTATCGAAACCGATCATGAGGTGGTAGTGCGTCCATGAACTTTGAACCGAGGCCTCCCCGTCGCGGCCTCTTGCCAATCCTATCCTCTGAAATCATCCCTAACGTCACAAGAATCGAGTATTCGGTCTTTACAAGGGCGGATTGCGCGCTTGCCTGGACGGTGCTCTCCGATGTCGAACGATGGCCGAAATTCTGCAAGTTGTACATACGCGCACGCTGGCAAGGCACCCCCTGGACACCGGGCAGCCGAGTTAGACTGGAGCTTGGTCCTCCCGTGAATGCCACGGCTGACCGGGCGGTCACGGCTTGTACTCCTCCGCATCACATTGCATGGATCAATCACATCTGCGGCTACACCATGGAGCAGTGGATTTCACTCGAACCTTACAATCTAGGAGGCACCCGCGTGTCTGCCTGGATGGAAGTAACCGGGGGGGACCCAAGCCGGAACCGTGCTCAAGATATGCGGCTCCTGCAAGATGTAGTGGCGGAGTGGTTCGATAACTTTTGGCGCGAATGTGATCTTCTGGCCCAAGCAACCAGGGGCGACGTTCGGCCCGATGCGGATTAAGATAGGTTCAATATGGCCGGGCCGGTCAAAATCATCGAATGCCCACGCGACGCGTGGCAGGGACTCAAGGGCCAGATTCCCACTGATCTGAAAGTGGATTATTTGAGGGCCCTCTTCAGCGCGGGTTTTAAACACATCGATGCGGCGTCTTTCGTTTCTCCGAAGGCCGTGCCGCAGATGGCGGACTCTGACGAGGTGCTTGGCGAACTCGACGTACCCCAGGATGTTGAGATTATCGCTATCGTGGTAAACGAAAAAGGTGCCGAGCGGGCCATTGCCACCGAGAAGGTTCGCACCCTGGGATTTCCGTATTCTCTCTCGCCTACCTTTCTTCACAACAACCAACGGCAGACACCGGAAGAATCACTCGAGCAGCTGGAGAACATCCAGAAGAAGGCGGATGATGCGGGCCTGGAGGTGGTGGTCTACGTTTCCATGGCTTTCGGCAATCCCTACGGGGATGCCTATGATGCTGAGGAAGTGGTCGCTGCCGTGGATGTGCTGGAGTCCAGCGGGATCAAGATGATTTCCCTTGCCGATACGGTCGGCCTTGCCCTTCCCGAACAGGTGCACGCGCTCGTCTCCGCGGTCACCGACAGATTTGGTTATCTAGAAATCGGCGTGCACCTGCACAGCCGTCCCAATCAGGCGCGAGATAAAATCCTTGCCGCCTACGATGCCGGCTGTCGGCGCTTTGACTCCGCCCTGGGCGGGTTAGGCGGGTGCCCTTTTGCTCAGGACATGCTGGTGGGGAATATTCCGACAGAAATCCTGCTTGCGGCCCTTGGCGAGCGTGGAGCCGAACTGCCTCCCCTCAAATCTCTCGACGCTCTCGTACGCGCCACCACTGAGATTGGAGCCCGATACACCAGCTCGCACGCGGCTGACTGACCCGCGAAGGCCCGTGCGGCCCAGGTTAGGGCAGAAATCCATACACATCCAACGCCGTTCTGGCTCCGATATACACCTTGCCGTTGGCCACGGTTGGCACCGAACATTTCACGGCATCCCCCGCTTGGTCTCGACCCGACTGGGCGCTCGACCACAACTGAGCCAAGACGGTGCGAAGGGGGTCTGCGACTGAGAGGATGGCTCCTGAGGCGAGGGACCTGCAGGCTTCCTTCTGGGCTTAGGCTACCGCCGGCTGCAGGGTTTCGATCTTCACGCGCGAGATACGTCGTCCGTCCATTTCTTCGACCGTAAACTGGCGGCCTTCATAGATGAATGAGTCGCCGACCGCCGGAATCTTTTGCAGCTTCGACAAAGCAAAGCCCGCCAGGGTCTCAAAACCAGAATCTCGCGGAAGCTGTAATTCGTATTGTGACTCGAGATCGCGAAGGCTGATGGTTCCATCCAAGACCATGACCTGGCCCACAATGGGCAGTTCGGATCCAGCCAGAGCGATATCAAACTCGTCCTCGATTTCGCCAACCAACTGCTCAAGGATGTCCTCGACCGTGATCAGCCCGACGGTGGAGCCGAATTCATCGACCACGATCGCCATGTGACGCTTGCGCTGCTTGAATTCTTCGAGCAACTCGGCCAGAGGCTTCGTCTCCGGAACAACCAGCGCGTCATGCATGATCTGGCTGATCTTCATGTCCGTGAGCCTTGCGCTCGACATTTGCTGCGCGCTCGGAGTCAGCCTCAGCCGTGCCCACCGCATGACATCCTTGGCGTACAGAACGCCAATAATGTGCTCCGGTCCGCTCACCGGGTCATAAACCGGTACCCGGGAATGCTGCTCTTCCACCACTTTGTCCAGCGCCTCGGTGATGCTGAGATTTCCTGGCAAGGAAAAGATGTCCGGCCGCGGCACCATGACTTCCCGGGCAGAAATGTCCTCCAGATCGAGTGCATGATGGACCATCTCTTCCTGGGACGGCGCAAGCTGCCCCACCTCGCGACTGGCGCTCACGATCAGCTTGACCTCATCAGGAGAGTGCACCGGCCCTTGGCGCATCTTGCGCAAACCAAAAAGCCGCAACACGCTTCCCGCGGCGCGGCTCATCAAGAAGATGATGGGACGGGTCAAGGTGAGCCACACGTCCATCGGCCCAGCCACCGCCAAAGCGACCTGCTCGGCTTTCTGCAGTGCCAATGACTTTGGCACCAGCTCTCCGAGAATCATGTGCAAACAAGTGATCAAGCCGAAGGCGATGGCGATGGCGATTCCGTGCGCATAGATGAACGCATGCGGCACTTTTTCAAGAAAGGGCAGGCCTTCGACGAAGCGGGCGACCATAGGTTCGCCGATCCACCCGAGAGTCAGGCTGACGACGGTGACACCCAGTTGCACGCCGTTGACGACCTCGTCCAGATTGCGATGCAGGCGCAGGAGAATGCGGGCGCCGATACGGCGGGCCTCGATGAGCTGCTGGATGCGGGTGTCGCGGACGGTTACCAGCGCAAATTCCGCCGCGGCAAAGAACGCGTTGGCCGCGACCAGGAACAGCACCAACAGCACCCGGAGCAGCACAAAGGCTATCATCTCCTGTAATTCTAACATTCCAAAGCTGTTGCTGAACTGTATTCCCGGCCACCGATACCGCCCCGCAGGGCTGGGATAAAATGAGAGTGCTTCCGGAAGCTGTTGACCTCGGCAAAGCCCTACGTGGTTTCTCGCCTCCTTTTTGGTTTTCTGCTTCCCTTTTTCGCTGCGGATTGTCTAAAGCCTAAGGCGGCCCGGAGCATCACAGTTTTCGTTAACCACTGTCGGGGAACTAATCCACCCGGCCGTGCGTACCAGACATCATGAACACCCAGGGATTGCAGGAGGTAGTCGTGAACGGTAGTGGAAACGGTCGCAAGAAGCGCCGCAAACGCATCATCATCATTAGCAGCATCGTCCTGGTCGTCCTCATTCTTCTCGGCGTTGCGGTGGCCGCGTTCTCGCACGGCAATACCAAGATTGATCCGTCGAAGCTCGCCAAGGTCGAAAAAGGCGATCTCGCCAAAAGCGTGGTCGCCACCGGCAAGGTCGAGCCCATCACCAAGGTCGAAGTCAAATCCAAGGCTAGCGGCATCGTCAAGAAGCTTTATGTCGAATACGGCGATCGGGTGAAGAAGAGTCAATTGCTCGCGCAACTGGATAAGGAAGAAATCATTGCCCAGGTGGAACAGGCTAAAGCCGGCCTGGCCGGCGCCGAAGCCAACCTTACGAGCGCGCAGGCAGATCATGAGCGTGCCAAAGTTGACGCGGAGAGTCCGGATGTTCCCCTGCTCAAGAAGGCCTACGACCGGGCGGCCCGAATGCAAAAGGACGGTGTGGTTTCCGATTCCGCTCTCGATGATGCAGAAAAGGCCTACAAGCTGTCGGTGAACAAACGGGATGTGGCCCGCGCACAGCTGCAGGTTCTGCAGGCCAAGATCGCCCAGTCCCAGGCTGAAGTAGCTCGCGACCAGGCGAATCTCGCTCAGCTTCAAGAGCAGCTCAGCTATACCGACATCGTTTCCCCGATTGATGGAATCGTGCTCTCGCGCGATGTCGAAGTCGGTGACGCGGTCAGTTCAATCCTGGTTCTCGGTTCCAGCGCAACTCTGGTGATGACCATCGGCGATACCAGCCAGGTCTATGTGAAGGGCAAGGTCGACGAGGCTGACATTGGACGCGTGTATCTCGGCCAGCCTTCCCGCATTAAAGTCGAGTCGTTCAAGGACAAGACCTTCAACGGCAAGGTGACCAAAATTTCCCCGATGGGAGTCGAGAAAGACAACGTCACCACCTTCGAAGTGAGGGTCTCGATTGATAATCCCGGCGGGGTACTGAAAGCCGAGATGACGGCGAATGCGGAAATCATTCTTGACGAGCACAAGAACGTCTTGCAGATTCCCGAGGGCTCGATTCTGTATGACAAGGACCGTAACGCTTCCGTCGAAATGCCCGACCCCAAGGGTAAGGACGGAAAGCGCAAGACTGCGATCAACATCGGGATCTCCAACGGCGCAAAGACCGAAGTGTTGAAGGGTCTGAACGAAGGCGACCAGGTCATCTTGCAGTAAAGTACATGGTCCCGGGCTGCCTCCCCCGGGAGAAGGCACGGGATCGTTTCCGTGCCTTTTTCGTCGTGCACATTTCAAGTCTGTGACGAAGGAGTATTTATGACCGCTCAGATTGCGCGCGTACAGCTGCTGTGCGCTGTGTTTTTTCTTTCTACGAGCGTGGCGTTCGCCGAGAGCGAATTCCATCGCACGCTCAAGGTCACCGGCCCGGTCAATCTCCAAATCGAAACCGGCTCCGGATCCATCCAGGTCCACAACGGAGGATCAAGCGAGGTGCTCGTCACCGGACACATTCGGCCGAGCAACTGGGGCGTGTTTGGGGAGCACCCTTCCCCCGAGGCCATCCAGCGTTTACAAGACAATCCCCCCATCCAGCAAAGTGGCAACGACATCCGCATCGGCCACATTGACGATCCTGCCCTGAAGCGCGGGATTTCGATTAGCTACGACGTGGTTGTCCCCGCGGCCACGAATCTCCACTCCTCAACCGGTTCAGGGAGTCAGGGGATCAGCGGCATTGCCGGACCGGTGGAGGCAAAGACTGGGTCGGGAAGCGTGCAGGTATCGGAGATCGGCGCCGGCGTCCGGGCTGAATCAGGGTCCGGTAGCATCGTCGTAAACAGCGTGAAAGGCAATGTCTTTGCGCGCGCCGGTAGCGGCTCGATTCGCGCTACCGACATCGCCGGCGGCTTCGATGGTCAGACCGGAAGCGGCAATTTGACATTCGAGCAGACCTCCCAGGGCTCGGTGCGGGCAGAAACGGGATCGGGCGGGCTGGAACTGCGTAATGTACATGGATCGCTGCAGGCTCACGCCGGCAGCGGCAGCATCAAGGCCGATGGCGATCCGACTGGATCCTGGATCCTGCACACCGGATCCGGCAGCGTGAACCTACGTTTTCCACAAAACGCATCGTTTCAGTTGGACGCCCATACGGGATCAGGATCCATCAACCTGAACCACCCGGTTAGCGTTCAGGGCTCGATCAACCGCCGAGAGGTACACGGCAAAGTCGGAGGCGGCGGAGTTCCAGTCCAGGTCGAAACCGGTTCGGGCAGCATTGCCATTGACTGATTGGACTGAAGCGGCGCCGGACTCGATCCCCGGTGCTCTGGCCAAGACAGGTCACCGAAGCCTTTGAAGGATGCCACAGAGGCAACCATTCAATGCCTCTGTGGCTCCTCTGTCGGGTCCTGTGTTCCTGGAAAAGCGCTCCTCGGGTACCGACTCTCGAGCGCTCCGCTCCCCCCCCGACTGTGACTTCTGTACCTTGACGCGACATGGCTGAGCCTTTACTTTCAAGGCAAGCCGGGTTGTGCCCGGAACACAGAATGCCTCATCGTCCTACCATCACGCTCACTACCGATTTCGGCCTCAACGACCATTTTGTGGGCACGCTCAAGGGCGTGATCCTCAATATCGTTCCCGACGCTAATATCGTAGACATCTGCCACTCCGTACAAGCCTTCGACATCCTGGATGGAGCTCTCGCGTTGGCGCAGTCGTATGCATACTTCCCGCCGCGCTCAGTCCATTTGGTGGTCGTCGACCCCGGTGTCGGCAGCGCCCGTAGGCCCATTATCGCCGCCTCAGAGCTGCATAATTTCGTGGCGCCGGACAACGGCGTGCTTTCGCTCATGTACGCGCGCGAACAGCGGCTCAGCGTTCGCCACATTACCTCCGATCACTATTTCATGCAGCCGGTCAGCAACACCTTTCATGGGAGAGACATTTTCGCACCAGTAGCCGCCTATCTCGCAAAGGGCGTCGATCAGGAGAAATTCGGCGAGGAAGTCACCGACTACGTGCGATTCAATGCGCCGCGGCCCAAACCCGCCGACGGCACTAGCCTTCGTGGGGTGGTGTTGAGGGTGGACCGCTTCGGGAACCTGATTACGAACTTCACAGCACATGACGCTCCTCGGTTGTTTGCCGCAAGCGCTCCGCCCTTCAAGATCGTCATCGGCAAGCGCGAGGTGAGCACCATGAGGACCAGCTATTCGGAAGGTGGGCCCGGCGAACTCTTCGCCATCCTAGGCAGCATGGGATTTGTCGAGATCGCGACCAACCGTGGCTCGGCCGCCCAACTTGCAAGTGCTGGCAAAGGCACGGAAGTGTTGTTGGCTTTGGAGGAAGGGACGGCCAACGCGGTGAGCAACGGGCAGTAACAAGTTGGGTTATCGAATCCTTGAAATTTTTGCCTTTGCTCAGGCCTTCTTCCCACCCGGTCTGGCGTAGTGCTCCATCTCTCCCGTCCACTTTAAGAACCGCCACAGGTTTTTCCGCTCCCGCCAGGAAAATTCCCAGAACTCCAGGAAGCCGATCTGCGTCATCTTGACCCCACAGTAGGTCTCAATCCGCCACAGCAGGTAGGGACTCCTCCACGGTGCGAGCCGGTGGCCACGCGCGGCATTCCAGAGGAAGCGAAGGATGTAAAGCATAGGGAAATAATATCCGAACTTAGCTCTTACTCATGAGCCTTTGCCCGCATGGCATCACAGATCATACTTCTTCATCAAGTGACGGAAGGAGCGGTAGGAGATCCGCAGAGCATCAGCGGCGCGAGTTTGAACACCGTTCGATTGCTGCAAGGCCGATTTGAGCAGCGAGCGCTCGATTTCCGCAACATACTTTTCCATGTCCATGCCCTCAGGCAGGACCATGTCGGCCGGGACTGAGACCGAATCGGCGCCCACTCCAGCCGCAGCGGCTTTGGCCCTAGCACGTTCCATGGGGAGCTGAACCCGCAGAATCTCTCCGGTTTCAAGCGCCACGGAACGCTCAATGGTATTTTCAAGCTGGCGAACGTTCCCTGGCCATTCGCAGCCAGAAAGCTGCGTGAGGGATTCCGGGAGCACCTGGGCGATATTTCTCCCCGCTGATTTTGCATACTTCTTCACAAAATGGTTGACCAGCAGCGGCACGTCCTCGCGGCGCTCGCGCAGCGGTGGCACTACGATCGGAATCACATTCAAGCGGTAATACAGATCCTCACGAAAACCATTCTCGACAATCTGCCGTTCTAGATCCCGGTTGGTCGCGGCGATGACCCTCACGTCGATCGCAACTTCAGCCGTCCCCCCTACCGGACGCACACAGCGCTCCTGCAACACACGCAGTAGCTTCACCTGCATGCTGAGGTTCATCTCGCCGATTTCGTCTAGGAAGATTGTTCCTCGATCTGCAACTTCAAACAACCCGCGCTTATTCTGGTTGGCGCCGGTGAACGCGCCCTTCACATAGCCGAAAAGTTCGCTTTCGAGCAGCGTCTCGGGAAACGCTCCGCAGTTGATGGAGACAAATGGTTCGGCCGCACGCGGGGAGCAACTGTGGACAGCACGAGCAACCAGTTCTTTGCCGGTCCCGCTCTCTCCGTAGATCAAGACCGTACTCTGCGTGGATGCGACCGTTCGGATGGTGTCCTTTAAGCGCTCCATGGCCGTGCTGACCCCAATAATGTTGTCCAGAGAATTGCGGGTCGCGGCATCGCGCTTGAGGGCAAAGTTCTGACGGCTCAGGGTGACCTTTTCGAGCGACCGGCGGATGGCCAGCTTAATCTCGTCCACCATCGCCGGAGATTTGCGAATGTAGTCGCTCGCTCCTCCCGCTTTCACCGCTTCGACCGCCGCTTCGTAATCGTCAACCGCTGTGATCAGGATAACCGCGGAATCGGGGGAAACCTTGTGGGCGTGCCGCAGCACCTCGATGCCGTCGATGTTGGGCATCTTAATGTCAGTGATCACCACGTCGTAGAGAGCTGAATCCAACTTCCTCTTGGCAACTTCTCCGGCATTTACGGTTTCGATCTTATAACCTTCCCGGCGAAGGGTGATGTCAAGCATTTCGCAGATGGAGCGCTCATCATCGCAGATCAGGATGTTAGGCATGGGCGCCCTCCCCGATTTCAGACGCCGAACCCATTCCGGCGGCGACGGCGTGAGCTTTTGCCTTGGCAGGCGGAGCCACCTGCACCTGTTCCTGCTCGGCTGCCCGCTTCAATTGCACCACGAAAGTGCAGCCCTGCCCCGGTTTAGATCTCGCAAATACCTTGCCTTCATGCGCCTGCACAATCTGGTACACAATCGCCAAACCCAGGCCGGTGCCTCCTTCGAAGCCTGACTGGAACGGCTCAAATATCTTTTCAATCATTTGCGGACTCATTCCCGGACCGGTGTCCGCAAACGTCAACTGCCAGTCCGATTCGTGCGGCTCGATGCCTATCGTCAGGGTGCCAGACTTGCCCATAGCCCGGACGGCATTTTCGCAGAAGTTCCAGAACACCTGCTTCATCCGATCTCCATCGGCAGTTGCCATTGCTCTTTCCACGGCGTATCGCCGTTCCAATCGAATGGAAATGCTCTGGGCCTCCAACCGCTGCTCGAGCAGGGTGAGCGTGTCCTCAAGCAGAGGAATGAGATCGACGTACCCAAAGGTGAATTTCTTGGTGCGCGAGTAAGCCAGGAAATCGGTGATAATTCCGTTCAAGCGTTCGGACTCCCGAGTTACGATCTGCAACAAGCGGCGGTGCTCCTCATTCAGATCGGGCATCTCTGCCAGCAAGCTGGCACAGCCTGCAATCGAGGTCAGCGGATTCCGCACCTCATGCGCGATTGCTGCCGAGAGTCTGCCAACGGCCGCGAGCCGGTCCTGGACTCGTACTTCCCGTTCCAGTCGCCGCACTTGCGTGAGGTCATCCAAGGTATAGACATAGCCGAAAATTCCACGCTCCGGCCCCACCAATTCCGAAGTGATTACGCGAAACGTCTTGCGGTATTCGTTTGGCGCCACAAAGCGCACTTCGCCGTGCGCGATTCCGCTCTCTGTCTGCGGCAAAGGATCCTGAAAAAGGGCCGCCACAGACTGGCCGACGAGTTCAGATTCTTCTCGCTCCAGCAGCTTTTCTGCCGATGGGTTCACCAGAGCAATCCGGCCATCCAGTCCGGTCGTGATCAAACCGTTGCTGGTGGAACGAACGATGTTCTCATGCAAGGCCTGCAGGCTTTCCAGGGCTCCACGGGTATATTTCAGCCGGCTATCGACCTGGCGCAATTTGGAAGTGAGCAGTCCAGCCAGAAACGCAATCGCCGCATACCCGAACAGATTGACGAAGATAATCCCCTGCAAGCTCCGGAGTCCGGGGTGGGTTACCGCATAGGACGGAATCACCTGGAAAAAGCAAAGCTCCAAGACTGCCGCATAGAGGATGAAGGCCAGCGCAGCTGCCAGAAATGCCCCGCGGCGCGATAACAAGATCGTCGCCACAACGATCACGAGAGGGTAAAGAAAGTTCAGCGAACTATCTACGCCGCCGGTTACATAAACCAGGAGGCTAACGGTTGCCAGGTCGGTTATAACCTGAAGAACCGCCTGGATGTGGGTCTCTTGCCACAACCTCAGCAGCACGATGTGGAAAACGGAGATGGTATAGGCCAGCAACATCGCATTCACAAACAGGCTGAAAGGGAATGCGACCGGGGTAAATTCAGCGAGGACCAGTTCCAGGCCTAACAACAAGGTCAGAACCAGAATGCGCACTCTGACCAGCCAAGCTAGCCAGGCCCGTTCCTCGAAAACAGACTGCACTCCCGCCATTGTTTGTCCGCGCTTTGCCAGAATGGAGGGCGGGCAAGCCCGCCCTGTGAGTCACTAACCCGCTAGTTTCGCGATCATCGAGAACAGCGGCATATACAGCGAAATTACGATGCCGCCGATGCTGACACCTAGAATTCCGATGATGAGCGGCTCCAGCATGGCGAGCATATCTTTGGTTGCCGCGTCCACTTCGTCTTCGTAGAAGTCGGCAATCTTTTGCAACATGGAATCCATGGCGCCCGTAGCTTCACCGACGCCGATCATCTGCGTCACCATGTTGGGGAACACCCCGCACTCGCGCAAGGGGTCGACAATGGTGCGTCCTTCTTCAATCGCCTTCCGCACTTTCATGAGGGCTTCTTCGAGCACCGCGTTGCCGGAGGTACGGGCAGTAATGCTCAAGCCTTCGAGAATGGGCACGCCGGATGTGATCAGCGTTCCCAGCGTACGAGTGAAGCGGGCTACCGCAATCTTGCGCAACAGCATTCCGAGGACCGGCAGTTTTAGCATGCCGTAGTCCATCCAGTACTTGCCGCGGGGATCCTTCCGAATCTGTCTGATTCCGAAGACCAAGCCCACCGCGCCAACAATTACGAACCACCAGAACTGGCCGATGAAGGCGCTCAGCCCGATCACCACTCGGGTTGGCAGCGGAAGCGTTACACCCAGGCCGGCGAACAGGTTCGCAAAAATCGGAACCACCCACTTCAGCAACGCGCCCACGATCAGAACGGCCATGCCCACCACAGAAACGGGGTAGATCAAGGCCGACTTGACGGCCGCTCTGAGTTTCACCGCCTTCTCCACGTAGGTGGAGAGCCGCTGCAAAATGATGTCGAGAATACCGCCGGTTTCACCGGCCTCGATCATGTTGGTGGTCAGATCATCGAAGATCTTGGGGTACTGGCGCATGGCGTTCGCAAGCGTCGAACCGCCTTCGACCGTCGTCCGGACACCAGTGAGTGCCTTTTGAAAAGTGCTATTTTCCTGGTTCGCAGCCAGGATCTCCAGGCACTGCACCAAAGGCAAGCCGGCGTCGATCATGACCGAGAACTGGCGGAAGAAAATTGCGATCTCTTTGGTCTTCACGTTGGTGGAACCAAAGGTCGGCAGCGCGAACTCCTTGCCTTTCTCCCGGATGCTGGACGAAGTAATCTGCTCGCGGCGCAACTGCATGGCCAACACCTGCTTGTTGGCCGCTGACCGCTCGCCGGTTACCTTCTCGCCCGCTGAGTTCTTACCCGAAAATGTAAATACTGGCATGGCTCCCTCTCTTCAATTCCGTACTGCAAACCTTCTTAACAAAACCCTCAATGTTTTCCAGTGGCTGCCTTCGCAGCGGTCCCTGCCATACCCCGGCCGGCGATGCTGGCGCCACGGTTGATGATTTCCTGCAACTCATCCGCGTTGCTCGAGCGGGCCAGAGCGACTTCAAGCGTGATCTGCTTTTGCAGGAAAAGCGTCGCCAGCGACTGGTTGAACGTCTGCATTCCGAACTTTTCCTGGCCCGACTGCATGGCTGAGTAAATCTGGTGAATCTTGTCTTCGCGGATCAAGTTGCGGATAGCGGCATTCGGCACCAAGATTTCCATGGCCATGGCGCGTCCTTTGCCGTCAGCCTTGGGCAACAAACTCTGACACATGATCCCTTCCAGCACCAGCGACAGCTGGGCACGAATCTGCGGCTGCTGGTGGGCCGGAAACACGTCGATGATTCGATTGATGGTCGAAGATGCCGAGTTCGTGTGCAAGGTTCCAAAGGTGAGGTGTCCGGTTTCCGCGATTCGCAGAGCGGACTCAATGGTTTCGAGGTCTCGCATTTCGCCGATCAGCACCACATCCGGGTCTTCACGGAGGGCGGCTCGCAAGGCATCAGCAAAGCTTTTGGTGTCTGCGTGCAGCTCGCGCTGGTTCACCACGCAGTTCTTGTTCATGTGGACGAACTCGATCGGGTCCTCAATGGTGAGGATGTGATCGTGCCGCTCCGAGTTAATCTTGTCGATCATCGAAGCCAGGGTCGTCGACTTGCCCGACCCCGTAGGACCGGTTACGAGCACGAGTCCACGCGGCTTGTCGCAAAGCTTGCTGACGACGGCAGGCAAACTTAGCTGATTGAAGGACTTGATTTCGAAGGGAATGACGCGGAACACAGCCGAAGTCGCACCGCGCTGATTGAAAACGTTGGCACGGAAACGGGCCAGGCCCTTCAATCCGAAGGAGAAGTCGAGTTCGAGATTTTCTTCGAAGCGGTGCTTCTGCGA
>Ga0097621_100000629_pt1 | contig 24854 bp, 23 predicted proteins | sample KBSMisM72_FD_73165 | JGI IMG/M metagenome (GOLD analysis project Ga0097621, IMG submission 73165) | Miscanthus rhizosphere microbial communities from Kellogg Biological Station, Michigan, USA - KBS Miscanthus M7-2 (version 2) (version 2) | ecosystem: Host-associated > Plants > Roots >... | reverse complement strand
TGAAGAGTGCGCTTGCGCTCGCCGTGGCAGGGTCGATCTACGTGTTGTATCTGCGGCCGATTGTCAGCGGCTGGAGCAGCACGGGCAACCCGACGCCGGTGCTGGTATCGTTCGCGGCGCAAATCGGGATTCCGATTCTCGCGCTGGCGCTGTTCGGCGGCTGGCTCTCGCTCGAGCGGCGCGACGATGCGCCGGTGATGTGGTCGCTGCTCATTTTCGGCGCCGGCATCTGCCTGATGCAGCTGCCGACGATCCAGTGGAACCCGCGCTATTTCATCTTCTTTTTTCCGGCTGCGTGGGTCTTGTCCGCGTACGCGATAGAGCATGTCGCGCGACGCGCGGGGTTCTGGCTCAACGGCATCGTCTGGTACGCGGCCGTCGCGTTGCTGTTCGCGCCGAGCATGCTGAGTCATTACATCGACGGCTCGCGCCACAACTATCGCGAGGCCGCACAAATCCTGATTCAACAAGATCGCGATCGGGATCCGATCTTGAGCGACGATGCCGAGACCATTTCGTACTACTTGCCGGACACGCTGCGACACAACCTTTTCGTCCGGACGAAGGTGACCCACTTCCCTGAGTCCACCTTCTACCTGGTCGCGCGGATGAACGCCTGGGCCCCGCTGCCGGTCATGCCTGGACGCCAGATGGAGCTGCTCGGCGAGATCTACCATCGGCGGTTCGATCAGTTCTCGCACATCCTCCGCGTGTATCGCGTGTCGCCGGCCGAATGACCACGTCCGACAAACCGTCGCTCTTCCTTCGCGCCTTCTTCCTCGTGGCGCTGATCTTCACGACGATCGGCCTTCTCGAGTGCGCGTTCATCCTCGTCGACTTCGCGACCAAGGGCTCCCTTGCCGCGCAGCGTGCGCCTGATCTGAGCTTCGGCATTCGCAGCTGGCGACTCCACCACGAGCTGCGGCCTGGCTACCAAAGCCCGGTGGTGCGGACGAATTCGTTCGGCCTGCGTTCGCCGGAGGTCGCCGTGCCGAAGCCGGACGACACATTCCGCATTCTGCTGCTGGGTGATTCGTTCACCTTTGGCATGCGGGTGGCCGACGACGAGCAGATTTTTGCCCGCCGCCTCGAACTCCACCTTCGTGAGCGCTATCCGTCGAGACGCATCGAGGTCGTCAACGGCGGCGTGCTGTCGTATTGTCCGCTGCTCGAATACCTCGAATACCGTCATTACCTGCACGCGCTCGAACCGAATCTCGTCATCCTGAACTTCGACATGTCCGACGTTCAGGATCATCTCGCCTATTCGCGCGACCTCGTGCGCGGCGCGGACGGGACTCCGCTTTTTGTCACCGAGCCGTCGCTGCGGACGGCCACCGTGAGCGCGATGCCTCGACTGCTGCTGTTTGAATGGATCGCCCGGCGCGTGCGCGGGGCGAGCGGACGCATCCAGTCGACGCTCGAAGGGAACCCGTTCGTTCGGGACCAGGATCGGTATCTGTGGGCGCTGGACAACGGGCCGTCGATGGATCGTGAAGCCGCGGACGCGATGGCCCCGATCGGCGATCTACGCAACCTGCTCGAACGCGATCACATCCCGCTGATTCTCGCGGCGTACCCGCAGCCCTGGCAGGTGTCGGCGAGAGCAACGGCCCGGCCGCCGATACGCGAGCAATACGGGATCGGGTATGACACGGTGCACCTGAACGATCGGCCGTTCAAGAAACTCGGCGCGTTCGCCGACGAGCATCACATTCCGTTCGTGAATGCGACGCCTGCGTTCCGCGGCGACGCGCAGCCTGAGACGCTCTTCTTCGACAACGACTTTCATTTCACGCCCAGGGGGCACGAAGTGTACGCGACCGTGTTGACTGACTTCGTCACTGGGCATTCCGCGATCGCGGAGCCGCGTTAGACGGCGACTGCACGAGTGCGGCGCGCGGCATCGGCCAGCGCGTCGTGCAGCGGGCGCAACTGAGCCTTCCAGCTCAATTGTGTGAGGTCGGCTGTCTGCGCAAGCCGACGGCGCTCGGCGCCCGACTTGGCGAACATCCGCAAGATTTCGGTGGAGTAGTCGCCGGTCGATTCGGCGACGCGGCAGGCGCCGCGGACGCAACGAGGCAGGCCGTCGAAAACCGCCGGGCTCACGACCGCAGGGACGCCCATCGCCAGCGCTTCGAGGACCTTGTTCTGCACGCCGCGCGCCGTGAGCAGCGGAGCGACCGCTACGGCAGAGCGCTCCAGGTAGGGACGCACATCCGCGACGGTGCCGGTGACCTCAATCCCGTTGCCGTCAGAATGCAACCGCCGCACGCTGCCGGACGGGGACGACCCGACGATCGAGAACTGCGCGTCAGGCCGCTGCGCGCGAATCGTCGGCCAGATCTCCCGGGCAAACCACAGCACCGCGTCGACGTTCGGCTGATAGTTCATCACGCCGCAGAACACCACGCGCGGCCGTTCCTCCGGCGCCCCGGCCGACGCCTGCTGCAGCTCGACGCCGTTTGGCAGGATCGCCACGTCAGGTCCCGGCGCGACGGATCGCATGACCTCCCGCTCCCGCTCGTTGACCACGAACGTGGTCGCGGCGCTCGCGGCAATGCGCCGCTCGAACGCGGCAAGATGACGCGCTTCGCGTTCGTAGATCCAGCGCATCGGCCACGCTGCCGACTCCGACAGGGCGAGCCACTTCTGCGAGTCCACGTCGACCATGTCGACGACGAGCGGAAAGTTCGAGAGCGGAGGTTCGAGCGCGAAGCGGGCCATGCCCGAACAAAACGCCAGCACGACGTCCGGCGGCCGTTGCCGCACGATGTCGCGGATGGCTCGAAGCAGATCGGGAGCGTCGAGCAGGCTGTGGGTGAGCGGCCGCGCTCCGGCGAGCTGCGCCGCGCCCATCGCAAGATTCCGCATCCGCGTGACAGGGACAGCGGTCACACGGACACCCATCGATTCGAGACGCGGGACCTGTGCGAGCTCGTCACGATCGTGAACGAGCGACACGAGCTCGAGCTCGTCGCGGGCGGCAAGCGACTTGACGATGTGGAACGCGCGAATCCGATCGCCACGGTTCGGCGCGTAAGGCAGACGATGCGTGAGAAAGAGGACCCTCACGCGGGCACCGATGCAGGTTCGTCGAGTCTCTTCACGATGCGCGCCGGCACGCCAGCCGCGAGCACGCGATCGGGCAGCGGACGCGTGACGACGGCGCCTGCGCCAACGATGGTGTTCTTGCCGACGTCCGCCATGACGACCGCATTGCTGCCAATCCAGCTGCCGGCGCCGATGCGAACCTGGCGAAGGTCGCCCGGCTGATCGCGGAAGGTGGCCGTGGAGAGGTCGGTTCCGTGTGTGTGTGCGCCGCTAGGAACGTGGACGCCCGCCGCGAGCAGCACGTCGCGTTCAAGATGCACGTGCCCAAGGTGACAGCGGGGTCCGATGTAGACGCCGGCGTCGATTTGCGCGTCGACCTGCGAAAAGAGCACGCCGAATTCGATCACAGCCGACGGCGCGCAGCCCCCGCGGAGCGCGCGGGCCAGGAGGGCGCGCCGCAAATATTGACCCGTGAGGCCGGGCACGAGCGACCACAACTGCGACGATGACGTGAGCGCGCGGTTCGGCCCCACGAGGGCCGCGCGAAGCTTGAACGAGGCGATGGCCGGCAGCATCACGGTGGTGGCCGCCGCGCGGGCCGCCGCTTTGAGCAAATCTCTCATGTTCGCGCCGCCGCCAGGTGAGTGCCGTTCGTGGCGGAATGCCGCTGCATCAAGTCTACATAGATGTCTTCGACCGTGCGCATCCGGGTCTCGAACGACAGTTCGTTTTCCACCCGCGCGCGCGCCGAACGGACGCGAGCGGCGGTCGCGTCGCGGTGGGCGAGTGCCTCACGGATGGCGGCGGTGAGTCCGGGTACGTCGCCAGGCCGCACGATGAGGCCGTCGATCCGGTCGCGCACGATCTCGGCGCTGCCGCCGGCGCTGGTCGCGACGATGGGCGTCTCGAGGGCCATCGCTTCGAGCACGGCGTTCGGCGTGCCTTCGTAATCCGACGACTGTACGAACAGGTCGAACGCATGGTGGAGTTCGGCGACGTCCGTCCGGTGGCCGAGCAGCGTGCAGCAGTCTGTCAGCCCAAGCCGCGCGACCTGTGCTTTGAGCGGCTCTGCGAGGCTCCCGTCACCCGCGATCAAGAGTTTCAGATTCGGCTGCTCCGCGTGGAGCGCCGCGAACGCGTCGATGAGCACGTCGAAACGCTTCTGCGGTTCGAGCCGGCCTACGGTGCCAATCACGTCGCTGCGGCGATCGAGACCGAGCCGGCCGCGAATGCCGTCTTCGCGGGACCGATCGCGGCGAAACGCGTCAGGATCGATGCCGTTGAGGACCGTGCTGATCCGGGTGGCGTCGGCGCCGCAACGAACCAGCTCGTCGCGGATGTCCGTCGACACCGCAATCAGCTTCGGAAAGGCGCTGAGCACCCACTTGTCGAGCGGGTAATAGAGGCGGACTTCGCGCGGCGTATGCCCGGTCCAGCCGTGGACGGTGGACAGCGGCGTCACGGCCTCGAATTTCGAGAGCAGCCACGCGAGCACGTCGGTCTTGTAGTCGTGGGCGTGCACGATGTCGATCTTGCGGCTGCGCACTATATGCCGCAGCTTCCGGAAGATCGACAGATCGAATGAGTGCGATTCGAGCAGTTCGATGTAGTCGACCGGCAGCGCCGCCGCCCGTGTGTCGACGCTGAAGACGTTGTCGCGCCGATCGCGCAGATAGCACACCGTGATTTCGAACCGCCGGGCGTCGGTTCGCGCGGTCCCGAGCAGGATGGTTTTTTCCGGCCCGCCGCCGGTACCGCGTACGCTTCGAAGCTCGAGGACGCGAATCGGTCTCATGACGCGGCCACCGTCGGTCGCGGCGATTGGCCGCCCCGATGCGGTGCGCGCGTCACCAGCGCGAGCGCACGGCCGATGTCGAGACAGGACGCGACGACAAACGCGCGAGCGAGGCTTGCGCGGATGGCCGCCTCGCGAACCGCCGCTCGGATGACGCGGACGGCCGTGCCGGCCATGAACCCGGCCACCGCAGCCGCAATCAGAAGCGCGCCGAGCCTGACACTCGTGCTCAGAAGAGCGAGGCCGATTACCGCGAGTGCCATGAAAAGCACATGGAACACAGGGACGACGGCACTCGGCACCGAGGCCCAAGAGACCGGCCGGCGGAAGGTGACGCGGAGATTGTCGCGCCCGCGCCACCGCTCGCTCGTCAGCACCTCCCACAGCGTTTCCGGATCGCCGTGGTGCACGCTCTTGAGCCGCGAGTCGCTGACGACGCTCAGGCCCTTCGCGCGAAGACGATGACAGAAGTCGACGTCCTCGCACGTCTCGAGCGAGGTGTCGAATCCACCGACGAGATCGAATGCGGCTCGCGACATCGCGAGGTTGCCGCTGCCGAGCCAGTCCGCGTCGCGCTGATCGCGCGGGCCGCCGCGCAGATGGCCGTACGTCCGCTGCACCCAGGTGCCGTCGGGCGGGGCCTGATACATCGCGCCCACGGCGCCCACGTTCGGCAGGCGAAGACACTCGAGCGCGGCATACAACCAGCCGCCCGCGATTTCATTGTCGGCGTCCACAAACGCCAGCACATCGCCGGTCGCATGGCGGGCGCCGCAGTTGCGCAGCTCGGCGACGCGGCCGGCGTCCATCGTCAACACTTCCGCGCCAAAGCGGCTCGCCACGGCCGCAGAGTCGTCGGTCGACGCGTTGTCGACCACGACAATTTGCACCTGCTTTGCCGCGTGCGGATTCCGGAGAATGCTCCGCAGGCACGTCTGCAGACGAGCGGCGTCATTCCGGACCGGAATGACGAACGACACGCGAGGGTTTCTTGATGTCATCGACACGAGTTAGCGGCGGTCGCCAAGCGTCCAGAGCGGCGACACGCCGGACGGCGCCACGTTGAACACGTCGTACAGCTTCGGGATGCTGGTGAACATCAGGATGATGAACGCTGCCGTGCAGACAATCAGATACGCGAGGAAGCCGCGCTGTTTATACAGACGCTCGGGATTCTGCACGGGGCTGTCGGGCTGTAAGCCGAGCTTCATGTAGTACGCGAACAGGCCCGCGCAGAACGGCGCGAACAGAATCAGCTCGGGGTGATAGCGCACGACGAAGATGCCGGCGAACAGCGCACACGCCGTCGCGTAGAAGAACAGGCTGATGAGGAGCCGCTCCTCGGTGTAGTAGGCGAACGACGCGCGGTAGGCCGCCGCAACTTCCGCATTGCCGATGTGACGGTATTCCGCATAGCGCTTCATCGCCATGAAGAACGCGCCGACCATCCAGTACGAAATCGCGAGCGACACGGGCGGGAAGTGGACCGACACCAGCGCAAACCACCCGAGCAGCAACCGAATCGGGTTGTTGACCGACTCGCTGAGGACGTCGAGATACGGCCATTCCTTGGTCCGCAGCGGCGGGACGTTGTACGCGATGCCCATCACCCACAACCACACCGCCGAGGCAAGGAAGTAGAAGTTGATCGTCATCGCCAGACCGAAGCCAATTGCCGCCAGCAGCAGCCACTCGGCGTACGCGATCGCCGGACGGACGCGTCCCGACGGCACCGGGCGGAATCGCTTTTCCGGATGCAGCAGATCGCGCGGGCCATCGAGCAGCTCGTTGAGCACGTAGTTGCTCGAGGCGACGAAGCACGTCGCGAGCACGGCGACGAGCAGCGGCACGAGCTTCGACCACGACACCACTTTCGGTTCGTAGAACACGGCGAGGATCACGCCGAGCAGCATGAATACGTTCTTGAACCAGTGGTCGACACGGGCGATCTGGATGTACGCCCAGAAATCGAAACCGGTCTGCCGTTCAGCGACTGTGGTTGTCGTCGAGGACATGACGAAGCCTTTCAAGAGAAGAGACGGCGAGCGTACCCGCGGTGCTGTGAACCTGTTCGCTCGTGACTATGACTGCCGGCATCTTGGCGGCGGCTGCGCCCGCGCCATCCGCGTCCATGCGGTCGCCGACATAAAGCACATCGCCGGGATCGAGTCGCCACCGCCCGCACGCCGCCAGAAAACCGCGGGGGCTGGGCTTGAACGCGGCGACCTCGGGATCGCCCCCGCACAAGACGACCGAGAAGTAGTGGCCCACGCCGAGCGCGTCGATCTTCTTCTGGGCCGGATAATCCGAGAGGATGCCGATCTGCACACGACGTGCAGTCAGGAACTCGAGCAAGTCGACGAGGCCGTGCGCACGGCACCGTGCGAGGTGCTTCAACGGCCGCTCAATCATCCACTCGTCGACGATGGCGGCCACCTCGTCGGTCGACATGCGCGCGCGCGCCGCCGCCAGTTCCAGCTGACGTGCGGCACCGGCGCCCTCGCGCCCGCGGAGGCTCTCCTGGGCCTTGCGATACGCCGAAAGCGTACGCCAGATCGCCGGCGCGCGAAGCGGCTGCGTCAACGCGAGCGCACCGAGCTCGGCGGCCATCAGCAGGCGAAGCGGGCGCTGGCGGTAGAGCGTGCCGTCCACGTCGAAGAGGACGGCGCGAATCCGACGCGTCGGGATTACAGGATTGCGCACCATCGCGTCCGAGACGGCGTACTCAGCAAACTGCTCCAAAGCAGACGGGTTGACGACCTGTGAGGCCAGCATTGGTAGATAGTGCGCGAACCATTTGTCGCCCCGCGGGCAGACTAATGACAGTAAAAAGCCTGAAATCAGCCTGCCAATTCGCTGTTGCGAGGCGCTAATCGCGCGCTGGGCCCGAACAATTCAAGTTGCATACCCGCCCAGGCGGCGGAACTACGTTCCTGTAACAGACAGAAATTGTGGTGGTTACGGTGCCTCAGAAGGCGTCGGGACCGAGGATCAGGCCAATCATCGCCTCGGTCAATGAATCACGGCGCGTGCGCGTCCCTGGGGCGGCGCCGGGAGTCGCGGCGGCGGGACGGGGCGGCTTCTCACTTTTGCACGCGAGGCTGATGAGCAACTCGCACTGCTTGGCGTCCAGGTGGGGCCGGATGCCGCCGCGTGGTGCGTCGTCGTCCATTTCCATTGTTGGCCTCGTGCAGACGCATTCGGTCCAAGAGGCGTACCTTGCGCGGGGCTTTTATGCCGCGCGACGGCGGTTGAACCAGCGGTGAACTGAAGTGATTGGGACGGGGGCTGTTAGCGCGAACGCGCGCCGACTGAAGCCAGAGTGATACGGGCGGCTGCGCTGAAGAAGAAGTTACGATTCTCGACGGCGCGAGACGGTGGTGTAATTCGCTTCGAGCGTGCGCTCGTCGAAGAGGTAGCGGCGCAGCGTCCGCAGGTCCGTCAGCAGCCGCTTGCTGACGGTGAGGTGGCGCTCCAGGGTCTTCAGTTTGTAGTCGACGAGACGCAAGGCATCGAGATGGCGATCTCGGGCCATCTCCGAGGGCGTCCCTATTTCCTGTCCGATCGTGTCGGTCGCTTCGGTGAGAGCCTCCAGCAGGAGCCCCACGTATTCGTGTGCGCTCTCGATGTTCTCGAACGGACCGGAATGCGCGGCTTTCATGTGATCCCTGGATATGGCAAGGATCGGGCCCGTGACGCCGGTATCGAAGGGAACGCGCGAACTTCCGCCGATGCAGCAGCTTAACCGAGGCGCGCACAACGGCCCTCGCACCGCGCGTCTCTGGAGCGCGACGAGGATGCAATCGCCGTTGCACTTCTGCGCTTCAGCTGGCTCGGTGAAGGAGCGACATGATGCGATCCAGGTCGGTGAGCACAATCTGACGCATCCACACAGAAAGCAGGACGACGATGCTCGCCGCTGCGCCGATCAGCGCCGGCCGGCGCGAGAGCGCAAGCGACGGCATTCGCTGCACCGCGAGCGCAGACGCATAGAGGCCGAGGATTGGGATCAGCGGCAAGTGGTACCGCGAGTGGCCGAACGCGATCGCGTGGGCGCCGACGAGCACGACGACCGGCATCAGCAGGATGACGTGCAGACGCATGTCGCGAGGCGACGCGATCCAGATGCCTGCGGCGCCGGCAACGGCGATGAGCGCGTACGCGAGAAGGATGGCGGCCGAGGCAAGCACACTGAACCATGCCGGCGGCGAGTACATGCCTTGCTGCACGCCGGCCATGAACTCGCGCTCGAGACCCCAGAAGTCGGCGAACTTGATCAGCGACCGACGCAGCGTCTCGAGCGGATGCGCTTTGATGTACTCGATCGCCTTCCGCTGCGCCCACTTGTCTTTCTGGCCTTCGGTGATGTTGCCGGTGCCGAGATCGTTCGTGATGCCGTGGACCCAGTTCTTTTCGCCGGTCAACGACACAGCGTCCCACATGCGATCGTCGGGCGTGAATTCGTAGTTGCCCATCCGCAAGTTCATCCCGCTCATCGTGTCGACGACCGTGACGACGCCTTGGAGGCGCGTATTGCGAATCGCCCAGGGCGCGACGACAACGGCGTACGCGACGAAGACGACGGCCGCGAGCGCGACGCGTCGAGCCAGGCGCACGTCGATCAGCAGAAGCAACCCCGGGCACAAGATGAGAGGCAACGGCCAGAGGACGCTCCGTGTCAGCGCGGCGAGGCCAAGCGTCGCTCCGCATGCGATGGCGGCAAGGGCACGCGGCGTCTTGACGAGCGTGACGGTCGCGGCGACGAACGCGATGAGGAGAAACGTGAACAGCGTTTCCGTGAGGATCAGCGAGTCGTAGAAGATGAGCGACGGATACAGCCAGCAGATCGCCGCACCGGCGGCGCCGACGCGGTCGTTCCACGCGGCGCGGCCGAGCACGAACACCAACGCTGCTGTCGCCAGAGAGAGCAGAATCTGAATGGCCCGGACTGCCTGAAAACTGGTGGTTCCCAGGAGCGTCCACGTCGCGGCGAGCAGACCGGGATAGAGGGGAGGCCGGATGGACGTCGGCTGTCCGACGGCCCAACTGAAACCAGTGCCGGCCACGACGTTTTCGGCGATGCGCGTGTACTGCTGTTCGTCTTCGACTTTGGGGCCCAGGCCTGCCGTGCTCCACAGAAGCGCGAGACGAATCACGAGTCCCGCCACAAACGCGACGGCAAGCAGGCGACGTGTCATCTGGTGGCGCGGACCATGAGCGTCTGCAAATCGTCGTTCCGCGTCGGGAACATCGGGAACCGGCTCAAGAGCTCAGGCTCGGTTTTCTGCTCGACGTTGCGAAATCCGGCCGTCTGCAGCGCCCACGCGAGCAGCCCCAGATCGAACAGATTCTGATGCTCCCCGTGCTGGTGGAACAAATCGTTGACGAAGTGCTGCGCCGGAGTGCCGTTCAACGAATAGCTGGGCCAGCGCGCCCGCCGATCTTCGACCAGCGCGTCGACGCGGCCGTCGACGTAGTGCCGGCAGACGGCGCTCATATCCGGGCACGACAGCCAGAGCTCAGCGCCGGGCTTCATCACGCGGTGAATGTCGCGCAGCAACGGCAGCAACTCGCTGTGCAGCTCGAGGTGTTCGATGACGTGCTGACTGACGACGGCGTTGAACGTCGCGTCGGGAAACGGCAGCTCGCCCGACGCCAGATCGATGTCGAGCTCGCTGCCCGCGACGTCGACGTTCAAGAAGCCCTGCACCCGTCTGGCGCCACAGCCGACGTGCAGCTTGTCGACCGAGGGGACGACTTCGCGCGGCATGCGCCGTCGCGCGCTCGCGCGAAGAAGGTCGAACGACACGAGCATTCGCGTCCTATCGGACAAGGGCAGCGTCAGAATACGGAGAAACGGCTGGAGCAGCGCGGGCAGATAGTCGCGCGCAATCCGGCCTTTGAGCGATCGTTTGGTCAATTCAGGCTCCCGGCGGCGCCGTCGTGCGGAAAGTTGCGCCGGACTCGCGCCCAGGCGGCCCGCACGTAGTTTCTCGACCGCATCAACTGCCACGGTTCCGGCGCGCGTCCCCACGGATGCCCCTCGCGCACGCAGCGTTCGATGGTCGGCCAGTCGACGTCGTCCGATTCGCGGAATGCGTCGAGCAGGTCGGTCATGAGCGTCCGCACCATCTTCGTCGACGCGAGGAAGTGCGCGATCCGGCACGTCCGAAAGCGATGCGGGAAGTACAGGATCATCGAGTTGTACGACGGCGCCAGCACGCTCACGGGAAACCGCGTCGCGGCAATCGTGCTGTTGAGCGACTGCTGATCGTCGAGCTTCCCGAGGTCGCGGCTCATCCGCCAGCGGCGATGCCATTCGTCGAAGAGCGCGCGGACCGGCGGCGCATCGTCGATGACCATGATGCCGCTGTTGAACGCGCGATCTGGATAGTGCGCCCGGTCCATGCCTTCGTAGGTGGGCCGATCGCGTTCGTCGACGGCGCCGGTTTCGTAGTCGAGCGCGATTTCAAACGGTTTCGTGCTGTCAAATAACGCGTCGATGGGGCGAACGATGAGGGTGTCGAGATCGAGAAACACAAACCGCCCGGTCAGATGCCGCCGCATCGTCGTTTTCAGAATGCGGCTGCGCTCGCGCGCGCTGCCGTGGATGTCCGGCACTTCGACAATCCGATCGGCAAATCGCTCGAGCGTCTTTTTCCGCGGCCCAAGAGCCGCAGCGGTGTCGCCGTCGATGACAAACGCGATGTCGACGTCCTGGTGCTGCCGGCGGAGCGTCGCCGCCGAAATACAGCCCATCGCGCCGTAGTCGTCCCACCGATCGCTCGCGAGGACGTAACACGCCTGGCGGTTCACGCTACGACCTCGCGGGTGTCCAGACGAACGAGGCCATTCCGGACGAACTGAACAGCCCGTTCAGCTTTGCAAGCCGGCCGGGATAGGTCTCTTGCCACTTGGCGATCACGCGCCGTTCCCCTTCGCGCGCGGTGTTGTCGAGAAGGACCGTCGCGCGTTCCGTCAGGTACGAGGACACGAGCGGCAGGCACCCAAGGCGGTTCAACGGCTGCTGGACGGCGGGCGGGCCGTCGATGAGACAGAAATCGACCGACCCGGACGGAATCCGTCCCGCGAGCGCGTCCGGGTCGTAGCAGTCGGTCCGGAGTCCCTCGATGTCGATTTGCCGGAGCGGCGCCTCGATCGAAGTGATGAACGAGCCGAGGTTTTCCTTTTCGAGCCGCCGCCTGACGATTTCGATCCACTCGCGCGAGTGTTCGACCGAATACACACGCGGGCGCTCACCGCCGGCCTGTTCGACGATTCGCGCGTAGTGCGCGAAGATCGGCGTGCTCACTCCGCAGCCCAACTCGAGAATCGCGCGTGGACGAAGCGAGGTCAGCAGCCTCCAGATCTCGAGAATCGTGAGGGGCGTGACCGCGGCCGGGTTCGAGAGATCGCTTTCAGTGAGGAGCGCGCTCAAGGGGTGATTCGCCGACAGAATGCGAGCGGCGGCTTCTTCACGCGGCACGAACAGCGCGTCGCTCAACCGCTGCCACCGGCCGGCCGGCACCATCGTGAAGAGCGTCCACGGGACGCCGAGTGTCCGTTGTTCCGCGACATGACGATGGAGGCGCGTGGCCATCCACTTTTGAACGAGGCCTTTCGTACTACGCAACTGATCCAACTCCACAAAACGCTACCGGCTGACTGCCTGGTGCGTGAGGTATTGAGGTTCCAGATCGGCGACGCCGGCGGCGCGCGTCGTCTCGGCGACGACAAACGATCCGATGACACCAAGTTCGACGGCCGGCCACCGCCGGCTCTGTTCGAAGAGATGCCCCGAGATCGCGTATGTGCCGCGCAGCAGGTTCGTACGGAATCGCACGGAAATCCGCCAGGTCTCGCCTTTGACCAGGTCGTACGGCGGCTCCCCGTCGAGCATCGAGCTGCCGTTGAAGACGAGGAGGCCATCGGCACGGTGGAACAGCAACGCGAGCCCGGCTTTCGGCAGGTCCGTCGACGCCTTGATTTCGAGATCGAGCGTGAGCCACGTGCCCGGCGCGACGGGCTTCGTCAACGGCTCGAAGTCCGTCGACTCGTGAAGGTCGCGCTTGACGACCGACACGCGCGCGTCGGCGCTCGACGAATCCGTCGTGACATATGCGGTGACCATGTCGCCAACCGACCCGGTGCGCGGCGGACCGCCGGGCTGCAGATACAGCACGCGATCGCTGAGCATCGAGATGGCCTGCATGTTGTGCGAGACGAACGCGATGGCGACGCCCGACCGCCTGAATTCCTGCAGCCGCTCGTAGCATTTCTGCTGAAACGACAGATCGCCAACGGCAAGCACTTCGTCGATGAGCAGAACCTCAGGATCGAGGTGAGCCGCGACGGAAAAGCCGAGACGCGCCTGCATGCCGCTCGAATACCGTTTGACCTGCGTGTCGATGAACTCGCCGATACCGGCGAAGTCGACGATCTCGGTGAAGCGCCGCTCGATTTCTCGACGGCGCATACCCATGATCGCGCCCTGCAGGTACACGTTCTCGCGGCCCGTCAGGTCGGGATGAAAGCCGGCGGCGAGCTCGATCAGCGCGCCGACACGCCCGCGCACGATGGATCGTCCCCGCGTCGGCTTGAGAATCCGCGTCAGAAGTTTCAGCGTCGTCGATTTCCCGGCGCCATTGCGGCCGATGATCCCGAGCGTCTCGCCCGGACGGACCTCGAAGGAAACATCCTTTAACGCCCAGAACTCCTCGCTCTGCAACGGCTCGTCCTTGGACGAACGGAAGAATCCCGAGACAAGCGCCGGCAACAGATCGCGGAGGCTGTCGTGCGGCTCGCCCTTCCGGAACTTCTTCCAGACGCCGTCGAAGACAATGCGCGAGTCAGCCATTACACGCTTTCCGCGAACTTGAATTCGGCGCGGTGGAACGTCAGCCACGCGGCGGACAACGACAGAACCGACACGACGATGACGTACGCAATGCCCAGCGGATCCGGCATCCGGTTGTAGAGGACGACGGAGCGGAAGGCTTCAACCATCGGCGTCATCGGGTTGATCCGCATGATCAAGCCGAGGCGTCCACCCAGCTGATCGATGGGATAGACAACGGCCGTCGCGAACATCCAGATCGTCATCAACGCTTCGACCAGGTACTTGACGTCGCGGAAGAAGACGTTGGCCATCGAGAGCACGAGCGATACCGCCGTCGCGAAGAGAAGCTGCAGCACGATCAGAAACGGCACGAGCAGCAGCGCCCATCCCGGAACGACGTGATACCAAATCATCAGCGCCGCCAGAACCGTCGTCGACACGAGGAAGTCGACTGCCGAGACCAAGACTGCCGAGAGAGGCAGAATCTCCCTCGGAAAATAGACTTTGGTGACCAGGTTCAGGTTGCCCGAGAGCGAGTTTGTCGCGAAGCGAACGCCGGCCGCGAAGAAGTTCCAGAACGAGAGGCCGCAGTACACCCACACCGGATACGCCACCGCGGTCTGAAATGCGCCAGGCGCGACTTGCGTGAAGATGACGGAGAACAGCGCCGTATTGAGCAACGGCATGAAGATCGCCCACGCAAACCCCATCACTGTCTGCTTGTATCGAAGCTTCAGATCGCGAAGGGTGATCTGATAGAGCAGCTCTTTGTACTCGAGCTGCTCGGAGACCATTTCCTTCACGTCCGCTACCAGGGATTCGTTCATTTAGATTCGTCCTGAATGTATCGGTCTCAACTCACACGTCCAAGCCCAGCCGCTTCCGAATCGAGCGGACCACCGTCTTCCGGAGCAGACCGATGCATCTTTGTGTACCGCCGGCCTCCACCCACCCCTGCGCGAGGATCGGCACGGCGTCCGGATGCACGACGTCGAGCGGGTGGCTGATGGCCGAGGCGCGAGCGCGCTGCTCGAAGGCCGCCGCCTGCGAGGCGGCGACGTAGATGACGAGGTTCTGCCGGTAGTAAAACTCGATGTCGCGATCGTACCAGCAACGAGGCCGAATCACATCAAACGGCTGATAGCCGCAGTCCTGAAACAGCCGCGCCCAGTATCCGGCGTACTGCTCGTTGACGTGATGCGTCCCGACCTGGCACGGCACGGCCGCCGAAAACGCGACGACGGGCGCCAGCGACGTGAGGAACCCCACGAACCGTTCCGCGATTGCTGCCGGCAGATGCTCGCCGGTTTCGAGCGACAGGGCGACATCGAACGTCGACGGCCCGGATTCCGGCGGGTTGCTCAGGTCGATGCCGACGAACTCGTTGCGGTCGATGAGCAGTTGATCGCGCGGCACCCAGTCGCCGTCGAACCCGGTCACCTGGCATCCAAGATCTTTGGCGACTCTCGTCCAGGCGCCGATGCCGCAGCCCACGTCCGCGACCGTCCGCGCGGGTGCGAGCTCGAAAATCATCGGCAGCACCTTCGCCGCCGATCGCATCGCGCCGCTTTGGTGCGAAAAGAATTGCGAGTCGTAGGTGCCGCTCATTGGACCGACCTTCCCGCACCGCCGATAACGCGTGCCGTCTGCCGCGCCTTCTGGAGGACGGCTCGCACATAGTTGCGGCTGTGCATCAAGCGCCACGCCTCGGGCTCCGGACCCCACGGATGCCGCTGCCGGATCGACAGTTCGTACGCGCCGTCGTCGAACGTCCCAGTGCGTTCCAATTGGCTGAGGAGATGCTCCATCACCGTGCCGCGCTGTTCTTCGGGCGATCCGAAGAAGTGCAGAATCTTGGCGTCGCGGAACCGGTAATTGCGCTTCACCACCTGCGCGTTGTACGCGTGCGGCAGCACGACGTGAGGCACCTTCGTCGCGAAGAGCGCGCTGTTGAATGTCGCCTGGTCCCAGACGTGAGGAAGGGCCGTCGAGGCGCGAAACCGCGTGAGCCACTCCTGTGCCATTCGATGGACCGCGGGCTTGTCGCGCATGAAGATCACACCTGCGTTCACTTGGTAAGGCAGCGGGTAGTCCCATCCGAGCGACCGAAACGGCGTTTCGACGTCCTTCGGAAACCAGCCGCGCCGGATGTCGAAGTTGAAGTCGGCGACGGCGCCAACCTCGCCGGCCGCCCGGAGGACGTCGGCAAACGGCGCCACTGCGAGCGTGTCAGAGTCGAGATAGAGGAAGTCGCCGCTGACGTACTCGCGCAGCACGATCTTGTGATGCCGGCTTTTCGCAACCGGCGTGGCCTCCGACGATCGTTTCGGAATCACCGCGTCCGCGACGTCGCCGAAGCGGCGAGCCATTTCCTGCTCCGCCGCCGTCGAGGCCCCTTCGACCACGATCACCACTCGCGCATTCGGTTCCTGCCGCCGCACCGATTGCGCCGACACCCACGCCATCTGCGAGTGCCGGTCCCAGCCCTTGCTGACGACCACGTAGCACACTTGAAGCATTTCAGCTCACCTTGAGATCCGGCACCCACGCGTCGGGAACGTTGAACACGTCCAGCGCCTGCCGGGTCACGACCGTCCAGTCAAATCGCGTTACTGCTCGCTCGCGTCCTCGCGCGCCCATGTCCGCCGCGCCGTTTGCGCTGTCGAAGACGTCGCAGACCGCCTGCGCGATCGGCTCCGGCTCGTCGCACGGGACGAGCACGCCAGTCTGCATCGGTTCGATCGTCTCCGCCGTACCGCCCGAACGCCCCGTGATGACCGGCCGCCCGCACGCCTGCGCTTCGAGCAGCACGATCCCGAACCCCTCGAAATCCCATCCGACCTGCCGGTTCGGCAGCGCGAAGACGTCGCATTGCTGATAACACTCGATGAGCCGGTCGTCATTCGGGATTCCAAGAAACTGCACGGCGTCGGTCACGCCCGTTTCTCTGGCAACCTGCTCGAGATACGCGTGCTCCCATCCTTCGCCGACGATAGCGTAGAGCACGTCGGGGAACCTCCGCCGGATGATCGGCAGCGCGCGGATCATCATGTCCTGGCCCTTGCGCTTCTGAAGCGCGCCGACCGTCAGGACGACGCGGCGTCCGGTCCAGCCGAGGCGCTCGCGAATCGACGGGTCCAGCGAACGGGGAACGAATCGCGTCGTATCCACACCCGGATGCAGCACTGTGATCCGATCGTCTGGAACCCGCCACCGCTGATTCAGCATCTGTTTCGTGTGCACGCTGTTCGCGATGACCATTGACGCGCGCCGCAGCACGAACCGCGTCAGGCCGCTGAGCTCGCGGCTGTCCGCGGCGAGCGTCAGTTCCTCGCCGTGCGCAAAGCAGTAGAAGGGGATTCCCGTGAACGCGCCGATGATCGCGGCAAGGAGCCCCTCCGGCAAACACTTGCCGCAATGAATGACGTCCGGCCGCACTCGAGTGACGAGCGGAATCACGCGCGCAAGCGCCAGGAGATACGAGAGCACTCCGCGCGGGTTGCACACACCCCAGCTGCGGAATGACAGCGGAATGCGGACGATTGGCAGGCGCGCGGTTTTGTCGAACGCCGCCGCATTGGCGATGTCGCCCGCGACGACGTGGACGTTGACGTCGCGCAGCCGGCGGTAGAGCTCCCACAGCCAGCGGCCGCTGCCGCCCTGCGCCGGCGGGAACACTTCCGCAATCACGAGGACCGTCATTGGACCGACCCTCTGACCGCCGTCTTCAGCGACGACAGCACGTACGTCTTCCATGCGGCGATGTCCCACGGCCACGCCGAGAGTCCCCGGCCGAACATCTCCAGCGCTTCGCGACGGCGTCCGTTCCGCCAGTACGCGTTGTAGCCGAGGTGCCAGAAGTACTCGCCCCCGACGCGCTTCTTGAGCGCGCGTTGTTCCTCGCGCGACAGCGGACAGTCGACGCCAAAGCGCTGCAACGCGTCGACGAGCGGTCCGAACGCCTTGACGAGGTGTTCCGTCGACTGCGCGGACGAGGGGGCCGTATTCGCTTGATGCAGCCGGTACAGGACCTTCGGCTCCGCGTAATAGGCGAGCCGCGCGCCATGCGCGAGCGCCGACATTACGAGCAGCTGATCCTCGCCGACGCGAAGGTGCTCGGGAAACGACGAGTGTTCGAATACGGTGCGGCGGATGATCGAGTTTTGCGGACCGCAGTACAGCCCGTGCGCGACCTGATATTCGAGGACGCGGTGATCGACGATGGCCCGCACGTCGCCGGTGCGCGATTCCGCGCTCAGCGACAGAAACGGGCGCGCCCGTTCGGAGATGTAGAACGTATTCGGATCGACGGTGCGACCGGTTGTGAAGTCGACGATCGTGCAGGCGCTGAAGACCCAGTCGATATCCGGATTGGCTTCGAGCGCGGTCACGCCTCGCATGAGGTAATCCGGCAGCCAGAGATCGTCGCTGTCGAAAAATGCGAGATAGGGAGTCCGCGCTTCGCGCACTCCGCGGTTTCTCGCTGCCGCCGGTCCCTGATTCGTCTGGTAGACGTACCGGACCGGCCGCCCCGACGACGCCGCGAACGCGCCGACCACAGCGCGTGTGGAATCGCCGCTGCCGTCGTCGACGACGATCAGTTCCCAGTCGGCAAAGGTCTGCTTCTGGATGGACGCAAACGCGTCGGGCAGAAACGACGCCCGATCGAACGTCGGCAAGACAATCGTGACCAGTGGTTCGCGCATTATATAGTCCCTGTATGCGCGTCCTCTACCTGACGATGAACCCGAACCGGCAGAGCACCACTGTGCCGACGGAAGGATGGTTTCGAGAACTTCGGCCTCGCGGTCTCGAACCGGTGCTCGTGTCGAACGAAATCGGCGCGTTTCACGGGTGGGCGGTGGAGCAGGGCATTCCCGCGTTCCACGTGCGCATGCCGCTGCCGAACGAGTTCTCGATCCCGGCGCTCGCCCTGCCGCTGCTGAAGCTTCGTCGTCTGGTGAAGCGATACCGGATTCAGCTGATTCACTCGAACGAACAGGATCTGTACCCCGTCGCGCAGTACCTCGGTCGCATGTGCCGGCTTCCGGTGGTGGTCAGCGTCCACTTCACGATGGACCGCGGCTACTGCGAGTGGGCGTTCAGCGGCTCCCGCGCGCCGAGGCTGATCTTTTTCGTCAGCGCCGGGAGCATGGACGCCTGCCGTCCCGGCATGAACGGTGTCGTGCCGGAATCGAAGTGGCGAGTGCTGCCGAATGGGCTCGATCTCACGCACTTCGTCCCCGACGCCACGTTGCGCGATCAATTCCGGCGCGAACAGCATCTCGGCGGACCGGCTATCGGCGTCGCCTGCGCGCTGCGCCCGCGAAAGCAGCTCGAACACTTGTTTCGCGCCGCGGCGCAGCTGGACGTTCCAGGACTGCGAGTCGTGGTCGCCGGCGCCGCCGTCAAAGGCGATGAGGCCTACGCCGACGCGCTGCTCAGAGACGCTCGCGCAGCGCTTGGCGATCGCGTGATCCCGCTGGGGCATCTCGACGAATTGCGTCCGTTCTACAACGCTCTCGACGTCTTCGTGAACACCAGCCAGGAAGAGGCGTGCAGCATCAGCGTGTCCGAGTCGCTCGCCTGCGGCTGTCCGGTCGTGGCGTACCCGAGCAAGTCGGTCGACGGACAAATTCTTCCCGACGGAGGCGAGGTCGTCGAGCAGGACAACATTCAGCAGTTGACCACCGTGCTGAAACGATGGCTTGCCGATGCGAACACGCTTGCCGCTCGCCGAAGCGGCGCCCGGCACACGGCCGAGGCGTACTTCGACATCCGCCGCCTCTCGCAGCAGCTCTGGGACGAGTACGAACGTGTCCTCGCGGACTAGCGCCACGGCTGCCTCATCGCGAATTGCGGCCTGGCCGGAGCGTACGTGGGGCCCCTTTGCGCAACAGCAGGGGCCGCCGGTTTCGGCGTCGGCGTGGCTGCGGCGCGCTGCCTGAGCAGGACGACGCCAATCATCGTCGTGTAGTACGGAATTTCCAGACCTGCCAACGACACGAACTGACCCGCGACGGCAAATCCCACGATCGACATCACGAGGCCCGATGCGATCGCGATCTGTCCGCGAGTCTCGTCTGTCAACTTCATGCGCGCGATCGGCCAGAGTTTGAAAATCGCGATACCGAAAAAGACGAGCAGGCTGAGGACGCCCGGTATGCCAGTCTCCGCCGCCTGTTGCATCCAGACGCTGTGCGCCTGCTTGCCGCGCGTCCATCCCAGGCTTTCCGCGACGACGGGGAAGTTCGCGGGACCGATGCCGAACACCGGATTCTCGAGCGTCAGCTTCAGACAATCGGTCCAGAGCGCCACGCGGCTCTCGGCCGAATCGTCTCGCGACTCTTCGTTGGCCACGGTCGACGCGTAACGGGCCATGAGCTGCGGACCGGTGAGCCTGAGCGCAATGAGGCCGACGACGGCCAGCGTGGCAAGGTATTTCGGCCGCTTCGGCATGATGATGAACGCCGTCGCGCCGACCGCCAGCAAGCCGACCATCGCACCGCGGGAAAACGTCAACAGCGTTGTGTGCAGGATGAGTGCGGCGCAGGCGGCCGCGAGCCCGCGCTCGATCCACGTTTTGGCGCCGAGGCCCAACGCAATGGCGGGGCCGATCGTGGTGACTAGCGCGACGCCGAAGCAGTTGTTGTCCATCCCGCCGAAGCCTTCACCGGCGATGTTGAACCCGCGCCAGTACTCCAGGTTCATTTCGAACCCGACGTACCCCATCGCGATGACGATGATCCACAACAATTGGCGCGAACGCTGCTCGGTGTCGATGAGCGTGACGCCGATGAGGAAGGGCACGACGAACTTCATCATCGGCATCAGCGTGGCGTAGGCCGCGTTCGAATCGACGGCTTGAGTCGAGGACAACGCCGCCCAGACGGCGGAGATGACCAACGCGATGACGATCGACTTCCCGGGCCCGACCTTCCTCGATCCGAAGCCACTGAACACCCAGCCGATCAGCGTCGCGATGCCGACGTAGAGACTGATGCCGCCGAAGTCGCCGGCAAACCCCCAGATGAACTGCGGGCGCAGCACGGCGAAGCCGACGTAGATGAAGAGGCCGATGATCGGCTTGCGCAGGGCGACAATCGAGCCCACCACCGTGATGAAGTAAATGAGGATGAGGCCCTTCATGCGACCCGTCCGTATAACGCCTGCAGCGCTTGTCCGTGCACGTGCAGGCCGAACGCCTGATTGGCGCGCCGCCGTCCGCGACTGCCGAGCTCCGCCCTTTCCGATGGATTCGCAAGCAGCCGAGCGATGCCTGACGCAAGCGCAGCCGGATCCTGTGCAGGGACGAGGATGCCTTCCTGCCCGTCGCGCACCACTTCAGGAATGCCGCCGACGCGGCTCGCGACCACGGGACGCCCGGCAGCCATCGCCTCGAGCGACGCCAGGCCAAACGGCTCGACGCGCGACGGAACCGCGACGATGTCGAACGCCTGAACGAGTTCCGGCGCGTCGCGGCGGAACCCAAGAAACACGAATCGGTCGCTAAGGCCAAGCGCCGCCACTTTCGCTTCCATCTCCCGTCGAACGGCGCCCTGCGTTTTCAAGTCGTCGCCGAGCACGGCGAAGACGGCGTTCGTCGCGCGGAGCTGATTCGCGGCCTCGACGAACTCCCAAATCCCTTTCACTTCAGAGACCTGGCCGGTGAGCGCAACCACCGGACGATCGGACGGCAGGCCGAGACGCGTGCGTTGGGCCGCTCGCTCCGCGTCGGTCCATTCGCGAGGGAGCTCGACCGCGTCATAAACGACGGTCGCCTTCTCTGGTGAAAACACGTCCGGCGCGTCTCGCAACGCGTCCGCTTTGAAGGCCTCGGAAATGAATATCGCCGCTGAGAACGGCGGACGAAAGAACCAGCGGTAGCCCTCAGGGCCGTCAGGGAAGCGGAGGTGCGTGACGACAGGGACGCCGAGCAGCCGAGCGGCGTACCCGCCGGGCTGATAGCTCGGCATGTCGTTCGCGTGAATGATCGACGGCCGGAACCGCAGCGCCGCCGCGGCGACGCGCGCGATCGACAGGCTGCTGCTGAAGGGCCTCGCACGATCGAGCGGCGTGATCGGCATGATGTCGCACTTGATCCCGAGGGCGCGCACCTGCGACGCGAACTCGCCGTGCGTGCCGACGAGCACGTACGGCTCGTACAGACCCATGTCGAGCGAGCGCAGCGTCATCAGCAGCGCGCGCTCGGCGCCGCTGAAAAACGGCGCCCACGCCAGATAGAGCACTCGTTTGCGCACGGTCACGATCCTGCCGCAACCTCGTCGCGGGCGACTGCCGGCACGATGCGGGCATGGCGGGCCCAGGCCAGCGTCAGCTCCATAGCGCGATGCCGGGGCACCACGGGTTGAAATCCGAGGACGCGCGCCGCTTTGCCGGCGCTCACGCGTGCACGCACCGGATCGATCACGAACGTCTCCGACGACTGAGACGCGGCGGGTTGCGGCGTGTAGATGAACGGCTCTTCCGGACGAATCGCACGCGCAATACGCCGCACCGCCCCCGGGAACGTCTCGACGAACCATCGACCCGGGATGCCCCATGGATTGGAGTTGTAGATCCGTTTCGCGAGCGCCTTCACCTCGGCGGACATCAGAAGATCCTTGGTGTCCTGCGCCCACCGTCGCAGCGTCGACGGGTGTTCGGCCGCGGCAGCCGGCCGCGGTTGCCTTGGCCTGCGTTGGACTTCCGCGCCAATCGCCGCGGCGAAGAATCCAAAGTACTCGCCCCACGTGAACCCGTCGTCGTCGCTGAGCAGGAAGACCTGTCCGTTCGCCGAGCTGCCGGCACGAAGCGAACATGCGATCGCTTCGCACAAGTTGTCGACGTAGATCGTGTTCGACGCGACCTCGTCGCAGTCGACGAGCACGAGGCGATTCTGGGTGAGCTGCTGAAGCGGCCGCGCCACGATCGTCAGATTATGCGGCCCATAGACGACCGCGACGCGATGGACGATGGCCGGCAGGCCACGGCCGGCGGCCTCGAGGACGATTTGCTCCGCGGCGTGCTTGCTGTGCGCGTACTCCCACTCCTTCTTGGGATGGATGGGGGTGTCTTCGGTGATCGTTCCGGTGACCTCGTCGCCGTACAGCGCCAGCGTGCTCAAATGCACGAAGCGCGTCACGCCTGCCTTCACGGCGGCGTTGACGAGGTTCCGCGTGCCTTCGACGGTGACGGCGACGCGTTCCGACTCGCGCCATGACGTGCCGATGCCGGCGTGCACGACCATGTCGCAGCCGGCCACCGCGCGCGCCAGATCGTCGGGAGACGAGAGATCGCCGACGGCGAATTCGATCGGCATGCGCGCCAGGCGCACGGCGCGGCCGGGGTTTCGAATGAGCGCCCGGACGTCGTATTCGCCGGAGTAATGCAGCCGTTCACACAGACGGGCGCCGATGAAGCCGCTTGCGCCGGTCACGAGCACGCGCGGGCGAGATGCGGACGGTCGCGGACTCGACGGCAGGCCTTCGGCAAACCACGGTTCGAACAGCGGCTTGCGCGAGGCGTAGCACTCTTCCATGAACGCGACGCTCGGCAGTACCGATTCGCCCGACAACTGCGACGGCGTGCCGAGCCTGATCGCGTTGACGAAATCGTCGAATTGCGCGCGGAACCCTTCGTAGCCGTATTGCTCGACGTCGTCCTGCCAGCGCGCCTCGAGCACGGACTCGCGGGGGGCGCCTGAGGCAGTGTCCACGTAGTTGCCCGACGTCGACAGGCGGAGCCGCGATCGCTCGCCGAACGTCCATTCGATCCAACCGTCCGTGCCTTCAATCCGGATCGTGTTCGCGAGCGTGCGCAGGCGGCTCAACTCGACGTGCGTCGGAATGAACGCGCCGCGCCGCGACAGGCCAAGCTCGATTGCGCAGTCGGTTTCGACGCCGTCGCCCGCATTGTCCGCGTAGTGGACCAACGTCGGCGTGGCGTCGCAGATATAGAGCAACAGGTCGAGAACGTGCGGCCCCATGTCGGCGAGGACGCCGCCGCCCGCTCGCTCGCGCTGCATGCCGGCGAGCGTGGTCAACTGCCAGCCGTACGCATCGCCCACTTCCGCCGTGACGTTCAGCAGATTGCCGATCTGCCCGGCGTCGAGGGCGGCGCGGAACAGACGGACGGCCGGAAGCAGCCGCCGGAACAGGCCGACGCTCAACACGCGGCTGTAGTCGCGGGCCGTCTGCGCCATGCGGCGCGCGTCGGAGGCCGACAACGCCATCGGCTTTTCCACGAGCACATGGATGCCGCGGCGCAGCAGCTCGATAGAGCCCGGCGCATGCAGAAACGCAGGCGTGGCGAGCAGCGCCGCGTCGGCCAGCTTGGCGTCGAGGGTCTCAATCGACGGCAACACCGTGGGCACGTGATACAGCGCCGCGAGCCGCTGGGCCCTCGCGACGTCTGGATCGACAAGCGCCGCGATGACCACGCGAGGGTGTCCTGCCAACACGGGCAGATGAAAGCCCTCGGTGACGGCGCCGCACCCGACGATCGCGATCCGAACGGGAGTTTCTGCGCTCATGCCGCCTGCCGCTGCCAGAGCTCGATCGTGACGAGTGCCTGCAAGAGGTCGTCGTGATGTGTCGCGCCCTTACGAGCGCCGTGCTCGCGCGCCCGCGCGACGAGATCATGCAGAGCGGTTTCGCGAAACACGCCGCGGGCGAGGGTCGCGCGATCGAGCAGCACCTTGTCGACCAGTTCGAGCAGCGTGTCCCGCATCCAGCCGTCGAAGCTGTGATAGTGGCGGTAGCCGTAGACATTCAGCCGCCGCAACGCGCTGTTGAGCTTGTCGAAGATGGCTTCCTGAAGCGGCCCCGCGCCTGCCGGCGCGCCCGTGTTCGGATTGCGCACGCGAAGGTATTTCTTGCCGTTGGCGGCAATCAGCGCCTGATGGATGCGAACGCCGTCGCGCCACCGCGCCGGCCCTTGCAGCACGGAGCGCACGAAGTCGATGTCCGCAAACGGCATCCGCACTTCCGTCACGTTGCGGAAGATCTCGAGCGACGGCACCGTCACGCGCCGGTGGTATTCCTTCAGGTAGATGTAGCTGCAGAGGTCGGCCGGCGGCAGGTCGACGTCGCCGATCGCCGCCTCGAGCGACGCCTGTGGATCGGCGCCGTCGAGCGCGCGTACCCACTGATCGGTGAAGACGTC
>Ga0097621_100000628_pt1 | contig 24872 bp, 17 predicted proteins | sample KBSMisM72_FD_73165 | JGI IMG/M metagenome (GOLD analysis project Ga0097621, IMG submission 73165) | Miscanthus rhizosphere microbial communities from Kellogg Biological Station, Michigan, USA - KBS Miscanthus M7-2 (version 2) (version 2) | ecosystem: Host-associated > Plants > Roots >... | reverse complement strand
CCACTGCGTTATCCCGATCACTATCAATACGATTTCAACCTGGCAGATATTACTGAGGTATGGCGACGCGGCAGCGTCATCGCTTCGTGGCTGCTGGATCTCACGGCGATTGCTTTGGCGGAGTCGCCGCAGTTGGAAGATTTTTCGGGACGCGTTTCCGATTCAGGCGAAGGCCGCTGGACCATCAATGCGGCAGTTGAAGAAGGTGTGCCGGTGCCGGTGTTGAGCGCCGCGTTGTTTCAGCGGTTTAGCTCACGCGGCGAGGCCGACTTCGCGAATAAAATTCTGTCCGCGATGCGGCTTCAATTCGGCGGACACCGTGAGAAGTAATTGTAGGGGCGGCCCTCCGTGGCCGCCCTCGGTTGGAATGAGGTTCAAGAACTCCACGTCTTCGGTTTCGGCGAACACGCTTTAAACCGAGGGCGGCCACGGAGGGCCGCCCCTACAAAAAATGCAAGTGAGTTAATTATGTCAGCAATAATCGTAGAACCAAATCCAGTTCCGTTTGAACAACCAACACTGCCGGAAGCCGAGCCGTGTGTGATTGTGATCTTTGGCACCACGGGCGATCTGACCAAACGAAAGCTCATGCCCGCATTGTGTCGCCTGGCGCAGATGGGCTGCGTAGAAAACGTGCGCATTCTCGGCGTCGGCCGCAACCCGATGTCCGAAGAAGAATTTCAAACACTCGTGCACGAAGCTCTTCAGAACTCCAAAAAGATCGAGCATCTCGACGAACAACAGTGGCAGAAGTTGTCGGGACGCCTGCATTACATGGCCGGCGAGCTCGACGACGCGAACACATATCGTCAGGTTTCCGATCGACTCGCAGAGCTTGCTTCCGAAGGCGCGAGCAAGAATCGTCTCTTCTATCTCGCGACGCCCCCATCGCTCTTCTCAACCATCGTGAAGCGTCTCGGCGAAGCCGGACTCGCTAACGAAGACGAGCACTGGAGTCGCATTGTCATCGAAAAACCTTTCGGCCGCGATCTCGAATCGGCGAAGGCACTCAACGCCACGGTGGCTGAAGTCTACAAAGAGACCCAGGTCTATCGCATCGATCACTACCTCGGCAAAGATACAGTTCAAAACATCCTCGTGTTTCGTTTCGGAAATTCGATGTTTGAACCGATCTGGAATCGCAATTACGTCGACTACGTTGCGATCACCGCGGCCGAGCAGGGCGGCGTCGGCAGTCGCGCCGGTTATTACGAAGAAGCGGGCGCACTGCGCGACATGGTCGCGAATCATCTCCTGCAACTTCTCACGCTTACGGCAATGGAACCGCCCGTGGCGTTTGACGCTGATTCAGTCCGGGAAGAGAAGGTGCAGGTGCTACGATCGATTCGACGCATGAAACCGGAGCAGGTTGCCGAGCGCACCGTCCGCGCGCAGTATGGACCAGGCGAAATCGAGGGCGAGAAGGTAAAAGGTTACAAGGAAGAAGAAGGTGTCGCTGCTGGTTCGGTAACGGAGACGTACGCGGCAGTTGAATTTGTGATTTCAAACTGGCGCTGGTCGGGTGTGCCGTTTTATGTGCGCACCGGAAAACGTCTCGCCCGCAATCTGACGGAGATTGCAGTCCACTTGAAACGCACGCCACAGGCTCTATTCTCACGCACGCCCACGGACGAGATCGAGCCGAACGTGATCGTCTTGCGGATCCAGCCGAACGAAGGAATCACAGTCACATTGGGCGCCAAGCAACCAGGCTTCGAGATGCGCACCGCGACTGTGCACATGGATTTCTGTTACCAGACTGTATTTGGTGTCGAGTCGCCTGACGCTTACGAGATGTTGTTGCTGGACGTGATGCGCGGTGATGCGACGTTGTTTATTCGCAGTGACGAAGTCGAAGCGCAGTGGCGTTTGATCACACCGATCGAGGAAGCGTGGGCGAGTCAAAACGTGAAGGACTTGCCAATTTATGTCTCCGGAAGCGATGGTCCCGCCGAAGCCGACGATCTGCCACGCGGCAACGGCCATCGCTGGCGAGCTCTATCACAAACCCAGGCCGGCTGCGACTAGATCCGTAACCAATCCGCGTTTATCTGTGCCCAAGACTTGCCACAACAGCCGCGAGCTCGAATCGATCCACAGGCTTGGCGAGGTGAACCTGATACCCTTCTGAAAGCGCGCGCACGCGGTCTTCCGTTCTCGCATAAGCAGTCAACGCCAGCGCCGGTGTGTGTCCGCCCTTCTGCTTCGATAATGCACGCACTTTCCTGATCAACCCGTATCCATCTTCAACCGGCATCCCGATGTCGGCGATCATCACGTCCGGTTTCCAACTCTCGATCGACTCCAACCCTTCTCGCGATGATCCAACTGCAATCACCTGCGCGCCACACTTCTCCAGCATCATCGTCAACAACGTTCGTGCATCAATCTCGTCGTCGACTACGAGCACACGCAAACCCTGAAGTGACGTCGGACGCTGGTCGGGTTTGTCTACTTCTGCAATTGCAGTTTGTTTGAACTCCTCCGGAATCGGATGGTCGTCAGTGGTCATGGCAGGCAATCTGATGATGAACTTCGAGCCCTGCTCCTCGCCTGCGCTCTCGGCCCGCGCGGTTCCACCATGTAATTCCACGAGGTGTCGAACGATAGCGAGCCCGAGTCCGAGACCGCCATAGTTTCTTGTCGTCGAGCCATCGGCCTGACGAAAACGCTCGAACACGTAAGGCAGAAAATCCGGGCTGATGCCGACGCCACTATCGTTTACCACTATCTCGATATGGGAATTTATGCGTTGCAACGTGACCTGGACCAGTCCGCCTCTGCTCGTAAACTTCACGCCATTCGACAACAGATTCCATACGATCTGCTGGAGCCGCTCGCGATCGCCGAACACTGGACCAACATGCGGTTCCAGCAGAAGCTGCAACCGAACGCCTCGCGCTTCCGCTGTCGGGCGAATACTCTCCGCCGCCGCTTCGATAATCGAATGAAGCTCGCAGGCAACAAACTCGAGGCGTAACTTGCCGGTGATAATCCGCGACACTTCGAGCAGATCATTGATCAACTGGCACTGCGAGTTGGCATTGCGGAAAATCGTTTCGATCGCCTGGCTCCGTTTTTCCGGTTCCACTTCGTCGTGGAGCAGTAAATCGGACCATCCCATGATCGCAGTTAGCGGCGTGCGCAGTTCGTGCGAGAGCGTCGAGAGAAACTCGTCTTTAACGCGATTGGCCGCTTCTGCTTCCATGCGCGCCTCTTTTTCTCTCTTCAACGCCTGCCGCCGCTCAGTTGCGTCGTGGGCCATGCCGCGCACGATTGGTTTCTCCACGCCTTCTGTGCGAAGAGTGTTGTAATACTCCCACAGTCTTGTTTCACCCGTGGACGTGCGAACTTTCATGACGCCGCGCGCTGAGCCCTCCGTGATCACAGTGCGCAAATAGTCATCAAACTGTTGGCGATATTCAGGCAGAAGCCCGTCGCGAATATTTATGCCGACGAGCGAGTTCTGCGGGTAGCCCAGCACGCGTGCGGCCCAAGGATTTACCGATAGCACGCGCCCTTCGAGGTCGTGCGTGCAGATGAGCTCGTGGCTGTTATCCACCAGATCGCGATAACGGTCTTCACTGATGCGCAAAGCGGTCTCCGCTTTTTTTCGCTCAGTGATGTCGTGGACCAGAACAAACTCCGCCGCTCTGCCACCGAAGGTAAGGCGATTGGAAGTGATCTCGATATTGATCACGGTTCCGTCTTTCTTTCGATGACGCCATTCACCCGCCTGTTCCAGGCTCGCCTGGTCTGAAGCGAGAAAGTCTTCGAGCCGCTTCACATCTTCCGTTGGCCGGATATCCTTGATGGTCATGTCGAGAAACTCGGCGCGGGCATAGCCGTAATGGCGCACGGCGGCGTCATTCACAGCCAGAAAGCGGAGCGTGGTGAGATCGTAAACCCACATCGGTTGCGGGTTTGATTCGAAGAGCAGGCGATACTGCGCTTCAGACTTTCGCAGAGCATCTTCAATCCGCGTGGCAACCGTCACGTCAAGCACGAGCGAAAGCACGGAAACCAGTTTTCCGTTTTCGTTATAGAGAGCGGAGTTGTACCACTCGCAATGAATTATCGAACCGAGCTTGTTGTAGTTGCGATTGCGTGAGATGCCGTGATGTTCCTGTCCCTCGTTTTGCCGGTGGCCCACCTGGTTGACGACTTCGATGTCGTCGGGAACTACAAACTGCCAGTCATTGAAACGTTTGCCGAGAACTTCCTTGGCGTGCCAGCCGAAGAGTTTTTGTGCCGCGGGTGACCAGCGCAGCACTTTGAATTCATGATCCCATTCGATAACGGCGAGTGGTGTGTTCTCAACGTGGAAAGCGAGTCGCCTGTGATCGTCGGCAGTTGCTGTTTCGGCGAGTTTGCGTTCCGTGACGTCGCGAATAATCGCGACACCGCCTACCACCTCGCCGTTTTCGTCGTGACGCGGTGAGTAGTAACCATCAAAGAAACCGTTGCAACCGGATTGCGCGATGATGTAGGGCCGGTTCTCCGCCACGACGCTTTTGCCTTCGAGTGCTTCGCGATAGTACTTGTCTTCGCCGGTTGTCGTGAGACACGGAAACATCTCGAACGCGTTCTTACCGATGACGTCTTCCCGCTTCACACCAGAGATGTGTTCCATCGCGCGATTCCACGTGGTGTACCGGCATTCGCGATCGAAAGCGATAATGCCATCGACATTCGCCTCGAGCAGGCACTTGAGAAAGAGATCTTGTTCTTGGGGTTCGTAGGACATCGGTGTTAAAGGAAGACTCTCTTCGGAACGAGGAAAAAGTTTGCCACATTTAACCACCGCTCGTGGCTATTCGCAAACTGAACCACAGATTACACAGATTCCATGAATCAATCTGATCTGTGGATAAAAACTTGACAAGAGGTGGCGTACCGTCTATACGGAGAGCACCCTAATCCTCATGAGGTGTCGGAATGAAGCGCACGCTCCAGGTTGTCCTCGCATTTTTAAGTCTGCTGCCACTTATCTTTGGAGGCCTCAGCTTCATCTATGGCGCCGCCTTGTTTGCTCCAGCCAGTGGGGTGACTCCAAAACTTGATAGTCAATACCGGTTCGTAGCTGCCTGGGAATTGTGCCTCACCTTCATCGTTTGGTGGATCATCCCGCAGATCGAACGTCAAACGGTGCTGTTTCGACTCATCTGCCTGGTTGTGTGTTTAGGTGGTCTCGGCCGCGTAATTGCCTGGCTCGCTGTCGGCTCGGCTGGCCCGGCCTTTCTTGCGGTCACGGTTCTGGAACTGTCGATCCCGCTTCTTATACCCTGGCAAGCACAAGTGGCGAAACAAGTACCGTCCGAGGCTTAGCAATTATGTCTAAGCCTGCGAAGCTGGCGGAAGCATAAAGCCTGGGGCGCAAGCCCCAGGATCAAAGCGCAAAAACATCAAGCCCGCGAATGCGGGCGACAGACGAATCGCAACAAGCCATTTGCGAGCTGTCGCCCATTTCATGGGCTCGCAATTCTATTTGCTTTTTGCTCCCTGGGGCTTACACCCCAGGCTTTATGCTTCCGCCTGCTTCGCAGGCTTAGAATTTACTGGCGGTAAATGAATCGGCGCCAGGGACTCTTGAAACCTTCACGCCCGTCTTTATCCACGGCCCAAACGCGCCATCTTCCCGGCTGCGCCCCGACGAAGTCGAATTCGTAAGTAGTGTTGACGATGCCGGCGGCTGGCGGATTGTTTGTAACTGGGTTGGGGTGAGGGTCGACGCACTTCGACCTATTTATAAAAGCACCGTCGCAGTAGTCTACTTCGACACTGTATGACGCTGCTCCTTCAACTGGCGACCACTCGAGCTTTGTCATTCGTGGATAGCGATCAAAAACGACATTATTCGCCGGAGACAATTGAACCGGCGCAGGGAGGTTTACGCCCACCTGCTTCTCCAGTTCGTTGAGTGGCTTTTCTCCTGCAGCTTCTGACCGCTTTAGAAATACTGAAAACTCTGCTTTCGTTTCGGGGGCAACACTGATCGGCGTGTCCTTGTCTCCGTTCAGTCCGAGCCAATCGTTGAAGCCGAGCGCCCTGATCCTGAGAGTAAATGGCACCTGCGGCGCCGGAACCACGAAATACCCCGAAGAGTTTTTAGAGTTTACGGTCCAGCACTTCAACGGGTATGTAGCGTGGCACAACATGAACTCCATACTATCGACCGGCAACCCTGTTTTGGCATCGACGCCCTTTCCGGTGAGCAGTCCGTTCTTCGGCAACATGGTAAGAGTGATCGGAGTCCGAACGTGTTCATCATCCACGACGACTTCCGGGAGCGGGACGGAAGGGTGCCGGAAGAAAGGAAGGTACGTCGACTGAAAGCCTTGCGCGGAAGCGTCGTACACTAATGTGTACGTGCTTGTCTTTTTCACCGCGATGGAAAACTGCCCTTGCTCATTCGACAACGCGCACGGGATAACCGTGTTTGGCTTTTTCGGATCGAAGTCTGTCGCGAGGGCGCACACCCTGACCCCACAGACTGCCTTACCAGCGTTATCTTGCACCTGCCCTCCAATGAAATAGGTGGCGTGCTGCGGAGTAAACAAAGAGAGGACCGCCACTATCAAGCTCGATGAGATAAGGTTGATCATTCAACTGCTCCTTTCGAAGTCGAGGAACCGGCAAGAGCAAATAACACTGGGGAGGTGATGACGTGTGAACTCTATTCCCGGTTTTGAGTTAAGTCAATTTTTCCAGGGCAAGTCGGTTCTCTCAGGCCTCTCGCAAATTAATAGCAATGGAGTTAGGATTCAGCCACAAAGAGGCACAAAAAGCACATAAGATCCGTCTTCAAATCAGTGTAGATCCGTGGCTAAAAATGTTCCAGCAACAACCCCCAGCTTTAGGTAATCAATACAGCGACGACCTGTTGCTGCGTTCGTATCTCAAGCGCGTGTTACCGCCTGACGTGTTGCGTGAAGTTGAAGAGTCGCTAGTGGAAATGGGCGGGCTGGCGGGCGGTGAACTGTATGAGATGCAGTTGGCTGATCGGTTGAATGAGCCGGCGCTCACGCAGTGGGATGCGTGGGGGAATCGCGTTGACAAGATTGAGTTGACGCCACTGTGGCGCGTGGCGGAGCGCATCGCGGCTGAGCATGGCGTCGTAGCGACGGCTTACGAACAGAGGCACGGCAGTTTGTCGAGAGTGCATCAGTGCGCGCTCGCGTATCTGTTCGCACCTTCTACCGACATTTACAGTTGTCCACTCGCGATGACTGACGGTGCTGCGCGTACGCTGCTCGGTTCGGGTAATCAATCGCTGATCGATCGTGCTATGCCTCACTTGATCTCGCGCGAACCGAAGGAGTTTTGGACCGCAGGACAGTGGATGACCGAACTCACCGGTGGCTCCGATGTCGGAATCTCGGAGACGATCGCAAAACAGGACGGCGACGCGTTTCGTCTCTATGGTCGCAAATGGTTTACTTCCGCAATCAGTTCACAGATGGCACTCACACTCGCGCGTCCGGAAGGCAATCCATCCGGCGGACGCGGCCTGGCGCTCTTCTATCTTGAAACAAGAGACGAACAGGGTCGCCCACAGAACATTCAGATCAACCGCCTCAAAGACAAACTCGGCACACGCAAAGTTCCGACAGCCGAGTTAACTCTCGACGGAACACGAGCGCAGCTTGTGAAGGGCGCGACTGACGGTGTGCGCAACATTGCGCCCCTACTCAACGTCACGCGTCTCTGGAACGGCATCAGCGCGGTCTCGCTAATGCGACGTGGCCTCGCACTCAGTTTCGACTATGCACACAAGCGTGTAGCTTTCGGCGGGCCGTTGTCAGAGAAACCTTTGCACCGCGATACGCTTGCAACTCTACTGGCCGAGACGGCAGCAGCTTTCCATCTTGCTTTCTACGTGGCTGAGTTAACTGGTCGCAGCGAGATGCGCGAGATCAGCGACGATGATGCACTCTTGCTACGTGTGTTGACGCCGGTAATGAAGCTCACGACGGGCAAACAGTCGGTGATGGTTGCGAGTGAAGTGCTTGAGTCATTTGGTGGCGCCGGTTACGTCGAAGACACAGGGCTGCCGGTGCTTCTAAGAGACGCACAGGTGCTTCCAATCTGGGAAGGCACCACGAATGTGCTCGCACTCGATACGTTGCGCGCGCTCCAGAGTGGCGCTAATGATCTGAAACAAGGATTGGCGCGATTTGAGGCGGCAGTGATGAGTTGTCTTAAGGACAATGCAGAAGCGAGTCGAACAGCACGTCCAGCTTTGGATCACGCGGCGAGCTGGTTGAATGAGGCGGTTCGTGCAGGGCAGCCCGCGTTGGAAGCCGGCGCGCGCCGTTTCAGCCTCACTTTAGGCCGCATAATGGAATTTGCGTTGCTGATCAAGCAGGCTCAGTGGTCTAAGGAGCACGAACAAGACAACCGGGCAGCAGCTGCGGCCCGGCGTTTCGCTGCGTCCGGCATCGACCTCATTGGCGAGTATGATGTTCAGGATGTGAATGCTCTTATGTAGTGTGTTGATTGAAACTATTTGTAGACAAGATTGCAAGATGTTCAGGATTTACATGTTCATCCTGAAATCTTGTAAATCCTGTCCAATTGTGTCCGAAGGAGAGATTCCCATGAAGCGTGTTTCATTACTGATAATGATGTTGCTCATAGCCGCGTTCCCGGCGGCTGCGCAGCAGAAGAAAGCACAACCCGTTAAGGAGTACACCATCGAACAGTTCATGAACACTGTTCGCATTAATGGCAGCTCCTTCTCATCCGATGAAAAGTCGATTCTTTTCCACAGCAACAAGACGGGTATCTATAACGTCTATTCTGTTCCCGTGAGTGGCGGCGCGCCGGCGCAGTTGACTAGCTCGACGAAAGAAAGCACCTACGCGGTTTCGTATTTCCCGAAAGACTCGCGCTTTCTTTACCGGTACGATCGCGGCGGCAACGAAAACGAGCACCTCTACCTGCGCGAGGCGGATGGCACTGAACGCGACCTCACGCCAGGCGACAAAGTCAAAGCCAATTTTCTCGGCTGGAGTCACGATCGCAAGTCATTCTTCTACTCGACCAATGAACGAGACGCGCGTTTCTTTGACATCTTTGAAATGCCGATCGACACATTCAAACCAACACTGATCTACAAAGACGAAGCAGGTTTGGACGTCAGCGCGATTTCCGACGACAAGAAGTACATCGCGTTTCAGAAGAACGGCGCTTCGACGGCCGACTCGGATGTCTTCCTTTACAACACCGCCACGAAAGAGATGAAGAACATCACGGCCCATACAGGTGATGTCGGCAACGGTGCGGAAACGTTTGACGTCAACTCAAAGTATCTCTACTACCTGACTGATGCCGGCAGCGAGTTCAGGTATGTTGCACGTTACGATCTGGCGACCGGTAAAAGCGATGTGGTTGAGAAGACACCATGGGACGTTTCTTCCACCTCCTTCTCAGAGAACGGAAAATATCGCGTAACCACAATCAATGAAGATGCACGCACGAAGGTCAAGATCTACGAAACCGCGACGGGTAAGCTCGTCAGTCTGCCGCAACTTCCGAATGCAGACATCACGGGTGTGACTATCTCGCCGAGCGAGAAGCTGATGGCGTTCTATTTGAACGGCGATCGCAGTCCGAGCAATCTTTACGTCTACGACTTCGTAACCAAGAAAGCCACGAAACTAACCGACAGCTTGAATCCGGAAATCAACCCAGCTGATCTCGTTGATTCACAGGTCATCCGTTACAAGTCGTTCGACGGTGTCGACATACCTTCAATTCTTTACAAGCCAAAATCTGCCAGCGCCACGAGCAAAGTTCCCGCACTCGTGCTTGTTCATGGTGGTCCAGGCGGGCAGACGCGCGTTGGTTACAACGCACTCACGCAATATCTCGTGAATCATGGGTACGCCGTGATTGGAGTGAACAATCGTGGTTCGAGCGGTTATGGCAAGTCGTTCTTTACTTCCGACGACGGCAAGCACGGGCGCGAACCGCTTTGGGATTGTGTCGAGGCGAAGAAGTATCTCGCGTCGCTCGGTTATGTTGATGAAAAGAAGATCGGAATTGCGGGTGGATCGTACGGCGGTTACATGGTCCTTGCGGCGCTTGCGTTCAAGCCGCAGGAGTTTGCTGTAGGTGTCGACCTGTTTGGAGTTTCGAACTGGGTCCGCACGCTGCAATCGATTCCGCCGTACTGGGAATCGTTCCGCAAGTCGCTCTACAAGGAGATTGGTGATCCGAGTACGGATCTCGAGAACCTGAAGGCGGTGTCACCGCTATTTCATGCTGACAAGATTGTGAAACCGTTGATCGTGTTGCAGGGTGCGAACGATCCGCGAGTGATCAAGCCCGAGTCAGATGAGATCGTTGATAACATTAAGAAGCGCGGCGGTGTGGTTGAATACGTGCTGTTTGACAACGAAGGACACGGGTTCACGAAGAAGGCGAACGAAATTCGCGCGTACAAAGCGATTCTCGATTTTCTCGATCGTTATCTAAAGAACGGCGACGCCGTGAGCAGTATGTAGAATCTTCGGAACGTACTGTAGGGGCGGCCCTCCGTGGCCGCCCGGCGCGAGACTCGATCTCTTTGCAAAATGCCCGACCGTTGTTATTGTCAAAAGATCGAGTTCCACGCCGGGCGGCCACGGAGGGCCGCCCCTACAGTACGTCCTATGGGGCAGCAATCGACATCACGGCTTCGGTAACCATCTGATTTAATGTTTCAACCGACGCTCAAGCATCCGTAAGTGATCCGTGGCTAAGTGATCTTTGTAGTGAGGCGTGTGGCTTCGGCGGTGAAGCGTGGCGATTGGCATTCGGCGACGAGCGCCTGGTAGGCCGTTAATCTCGTGGCGGCTTCGTCGTGTTTTTGGGCGGCGAGGAGAATTCCGATGTAGAGTGGCCCAAGCCAGAGCTGGCTCACACGCGATTCAGTGGGCGCTACCAACTCCTCCGCCTGGCGACAGAGTTGCTCAGCTTCCTCGATCTCGCCGCGACAAAATCGCACTTCGGCGAAACATCTCAATGCCTCGAAATGTGAATACAACAAACTCGGCGACGAGCGTGCAAGACTTTCCTCTGCAGTCTGCAGTGCCTGGTCGTTACGACCTTGAATAGCCTGCACGACCCCGAGACTCGATCGAAACAACGACAACACGCGATTCTCGCCAATCGCTTCGGCAAGCGAGATACCATCAAGAAGTTCCTGTTCCGCAAGCTCCGGCTCACCAAGAAAAAGACGACATTGCGCCGTGTAGTAATGCGTCCACGCGCGACGTTCGCGCGAGTGTAGTTTGTTGGCTATCTGGATCTCGCGTTCTGCATACTCGAGGCCATCCTTGTAGTTTCCCGTGTGAATACAGTTCTCACCGAGAAACTCGATGCCGGACGCCTGTGCGAACAGGATGTTGTGCTTCTCACCGAACGCGATCGCGCGTCGTGCCCAGTGATTGGATTCGTCGTAAAGACCGTAGTGTTGATAACCGCCGGCCGTGTAAGGGTAGATCTGCGAGAGCACTGTCGCCTCGAAAGGACTGACGTGATCTCCTTCAGCAATATGAGCAATAAGCTCAACGGCGCGCATCAGCAATTCGATCGCTTTTTTGTGACGCCCGGCGAGATGGTGAAAACGCGCTTCGGTTGATAACGCGTTTGCGGTTTCGAGCGGGTTCGTTACTGGATCCAAAACCAGTAGAACTTGACGTAAGTATTCACTGCCACGCGGATCGCCGGTGGTGACGAGAGAAGCTGCCGCTTGCGATTGTAGTCGCACGCGTGTGGCCGGATCTGTAGTGAGTGCGAGCGCTCGTTCAAAGTGTTCGGCGGCAAGAATCGTATCGCCGTGAAGCATGAAGGCTTTGCCGATGGCTTCCTCCTGTGCGACTTGCTCTTCGGTCAATCCGAGAGCTTCAGCGCAATCACGCGCACGTCCGTAAGCCGCGATCGCTTCGTCAAATGCAAAAACACGCGCGGCTTCGGCAGCAGCCTGTTTAGCGTATTCGAGACCACGTTGGTGATCGCCCGCCTGAATGTAGTGATGTGCGAGCTTCTCAACTGTGCAGCAAATCGTTTCGCGATTTCGCTCCAGGCTTTCGGCCACATGACGATGCAGGCGGCGGCGCCGGATCGGATTAAGCTCTTCGTAAAGAACTTCGCGAATCTTGTCATGTGTAAAGCTGAATGAATCGCCTGAGCCAGCTGCGATCAGTTGCGCACCGGTCGCCTCATCGAGAGCATCAAGTAGACTATCTTCATTCAGCTCAACAGCGGCCGCCAGGTCCTCAAAAGTGAACACCTTTCCGAGTATCGCGCTTACGCGCAACACTTCATTCGTGTTTTGACTGACGCGATCGAGACGATTCCCGATCGCTTCTTTCACACTCTGTGGAATCAGCAACTCGTCCATGTCACAACGTCGCCAGCGTCCACTTTCACGACGCACCGAGCCGCGTTCGATGAGTGCCTTCAAAACTTCCTCGACGAAGAATGGATTGCCTTCCGTTTCACGATGAACCGCCACCGCAAACTCGCCGCTGACCTGTTCGCCAAGCAGTGCCCCGAGTTGATCGCCTGTTTCAGACTCGCTGAAGCGTCGCAGGATGATTCGCGTGACCAGACGCTCGCGATTCCAGTCGACGAGTGATTTGGCAAGCGGGTGCGCGCGGTCGAGTTCAGTTTCTCGATAAGCGCCAAGAATCAGGACGCGCTCATTCCGCAGTTGGCGCAACAGATGGCCCAACAACCAGAGCGTGCCACGATCGGCCCAGTGCAAGTCGTCGGCATAAAAGAGCAACGATTGCCGGCGCGCGATGTTGGAAAACACCTGCACGACAGCATCGAAGAAGAGCAGGCGCTCTTCGTGTGCGGCCAGCTCCTGGCGTTGCGGAAACGGGCCGAGTCGCGTGTCGATCTCAGGAGCAAGTTTCGCGATCTGAGTCGCGGTCTCGCCGAGAACCTCACGCAGGTGTTCGTCGTCCTTTTCTTCGCGTACCCAGCGACGAAATGCTTCGACGAACGGAAGATAAGGCGTCGCCGCTTCATACTCGTAACAACCGCCGTACAGTACAACTGCGCCGTCAACTGCCGCCTGGATCGTGATCTCGCGCGCGAGGCGACTCTTACCGGCGCCGGGTTCACCGCTGAGAAGCACCGCATGTCCGCGTCCTTCGCGAGCACGTTGCCAGAGCTCACGCGCTTCTGCGAGCTCGGCGTTCCGTCCCACCAAACGGCCACGCGAGAGGGCGTCGAGAATCGCCACCGCAGGGGCCGTATCAGCAGGTAGGGATTCGGCGCTCTTTAATGAATCGAGCAATGCGGCTCGAGTTTCAGCGGCTGTGCTGAATCGTTGTGCCGGATCTTTCGCGAGCAGGCGAACGATAACGGTTTCGAGCGCGAGTGGAATGTTGGGACAAAGCACGCGCGGTGGAACCACAGGCGCGTGTACGTGCTGGGAAACAATCGTGAGCGGATCGTCGCCTTTGAAAGGCACGCGTCCCGTCGTCAAATCGTAAAGCAGAACGCCGAGCGCGTAGAGATCGGCGCGGCCGTCGATTGGTTGGCCCAACGCCTGTTCGGGCGCCATGTATGCGGCGGTACCGACGATTACTCCTGCGCGTGAGATGCGTGCGCCGTAAGCAGGTAGTGCGAGCCCGAGATCGGCGAGCTTCACGGTGCTTGAATCGCTCGTTCCGGACAGCAGCACGTTATCGGGTTTCAGATCACGATGAACGATCTGGTTGTTGTGAGCGTGTTCGAGTGCGTCGCAAATCTGAACGGCGATGTTTACGATGCGCGAGACTTCGTTCGGGCGCGCTTTTGAGAGTCGCGGGCCTGCCACGAGCTCCATCACGAGAAACGGAGAGCCATCTGCTTCACCGACGTCGTGGATTGTGACGATGTGCGGGTGATTGAGCGCAGCGGCCGCGCGAGCTTCGCGTACGAGACGTTCACGCGCGTCGGAATTTTGGGAAGTGGTTGAGAGAACTTTGACGGCCACTTCTCTTTGCAGTTCGAGATCGGTAGCGCGATAGACGGTTCCCATGCCGCCGCGACCGAGTTCGCTGTCGAGTCGATAACGATCGCGCAGAATCGTGCCCAGAAGGGGAACAGTGGTGCGTAGCTCATCCGGAAGGATGCGCGTCTGCTGGGAGTCGACCATAGCCACAAAGAATACCTTAGCCACAAAAAGGCACAAAAAGCACAAAAGGCAGAAAGAGGAGCAGCGTTCCTCTTTTTGCGCTTTTTGTGCCTTTTTGTGGCTAAGGTTTGAAGGTGTAGGTGATGGTTCCCTCGACTTCGCGGTCGCGAAGTTTTGCACGGTCGAAGGTTGATTTCATCGCGGCTTCGGTGGCGCAGCCGCGCATGAGCCAGTCGCCGCCAGAGCCGCGCGCCCAGTAAACCTGTCCGTTCTTGTCGACCATGATCCGCACGGTCACCGTTCCGGATATGGGTTCCGTTCCTTTCATGGGACACTCGGCCTCAGGTAATGAGACCGCTTTGCCCGCCAACTCGGTTCCGACTTCCGGCGCACCTTTTTGCACCTTCTTTTGTTGCTCAGCGGCACTGCGCGTCGCTGCCTGGTTTGATTTGTAAACGTACGTGGTGATGAGTGAACCGGCTACGACCGATCCGGTGAGAGTAATGATCAGGAGAATCCAGAAGAGTGGCGCATTTGATTTTGGTTTCTCTATGACGGTGGGTTCATCTGCGTCAACCAGGGGCACAATGTGGTGAGCGCAATATGAAACCAGTTCACTGTTGTAGACGGCATTGCACTGCGGGCATCGTTTCCGCTTGCCTGTTTTAGCTGGTTCGACCGGCGGTGGTGTCAGAATCCGCGGCGCACCTGTGAACCTTGTTTCTTTGGTTTCTTTCGGCGGCTCTGGTGGCTTAGTTACTACCGGTGGCGTTTCAACGGGCGGCGGCGGTGGCTTTGGTGGCGGCGGCTCCTCGCGAATTATGCGCGGCTCAAGGGGAGGCTCGTTTCGATTGAGCCGTCGCATCGCTTGCTCATCAAGCCTCTGCTTTACTCCCGCGAGCCAGCGACGACTCTTCTCACCTTCATCACCACTCTCTTTAGTCTCTTTATCGCGCGAATCCGGAGTTGATTCAGGCACAGCCTTCGGCGGCTCTTCGAGTGGTATCACTATTCGTCGAGTGGTGGGTTCAGGACGTTTAGTGAGGAGAGCGTGCGCATCGTGGAGTCCGCGGCGTTGTGCCCACTCGATCGCGTTAAGCCCGAGATTGTCGCGCAACTGCGGATCGGCGCCCGCATTCATCAAAATCCGAACAAGGTTTGTACGACCGAAGATGACGGCGAGAATGAGGGCCGTCTGACCACCATTTGTACTCTCGTTCACGTCCGCGCCGTTGGCCAGCATCGCGGACACGGCGCTTTCATCACCGGAAGTAACGGCGTTGGTTAACGAAAACGAAGAACTCACCCGCACGATCCTTTAATAACTCTCAAAATAGCAAGAGGGCTCGTGCGTTATTCTACAGGATCTAAAAAGGTGGCGGAACAAAAGCGTTATTGAATCCCAAACCATTCGGAAAATTAGCCGCCGTCGGCCGCACTCCCGTACGTACCCACGCGTCGATTGCGCCAATCGAAGTCAGCACTTGAGGTCCAGTCAAGTTGCAGTGACCGACTCCGGTCGTGAAGGTTTGGAAAAGAAGATCCTGTTTTCCGGCGGCAGCATTCAATTCAGCGTATGCGCCGTCGTTCGCAACTACCAGCAGCGGGTCGATGATCGTATGTACAGTCAGAATCGGGTTGCGAATCTTGCCATTGAAGTCGGTGTTGTTGCGAACGTAATTTCGCGCCGACTGTTTTGCTTCAATGTTTCGTCGTGCGTTCATTTGTGCGAGCCACGCATCGACCACGGGCGTCGGCAGTCCGATGCCGGCGAGATAAGCCTTCTCAGCAGCAGTCAGATCGTAACTCTGATCGAGGTTCTGAACGATTGGACCACCCGCACGACGTTGCAACTCCGCGCGCGCTTCAGTGAAGAAGAAAAAGTCAGTCAAAGCCCAGCCGGGATAGAACGCAGGCGGCGGTGGCGGCGTGATCCCGCGGCCGGGATTCTTAGCCACGAGTCGAATGAATTCAAACTTCGGAAAGTTCGCGATGTTGCTGAGCTCGGGCGCTAGTTTTGCCAGCACTTCGGTGTCGAAGTCGATGTCGTTTCTGACTTCGCCAACTGTTCCCCACGACGCAGGGATTCCGAAGACGACGTCGTACGCGAGATAGAGCGGCACGCCGCTGTCCCACAGACGTGTTGCGCCTGCGCCGGCACTGCAGAGGCACAGCGCCCCGTCGTAGACACCGTTGAACTGTTCCATGCTCTTGTAGCCGACGAATGTTCCGAGCGAAGCAGCGACGAGGATCGTTCGTTGTGGCTGCGCGACGTTTTCGCGAAAGAAGACGGCGAGATTCTTCGTGTCCTGAATTGCGTCTCCAACCGACCAGCCGTTGTCTTTGTAAGCGCTTCCGGCGAGTGCAAAACCTTGCGCCAACAATGGAGCTTCGAGCGCCCCGCTCGGCGCCACGTCCGCATTTCGATTATCGATCTCGCCGGGATGATCGGCCTTGTCGCGATACCCGTGAGCAAAGATGAGCAACGTTCCATTCCAAACTTCCGGCACTCTGATCCGGTAAGGTGCGCCATTGATTTCTCCGGAGAGATCGAGTGGCGCGGCTTTCGCTGCGGGCGCACGATCGATCAGCGTGAGAGAGAGCAACAGGCCGACGGTTAGAACGATTAGAAGCCTCACCGTAAATCTCATCTTGAGTGTCTCCTTGTCTTTGGACTGGGAAGGTGGAGGGCAGACTACCACGCAACCATCGCAGCGGCAAGATTCAAAAAGCGTTTAGATTACCGGACTCGCCCGGTGAGAGAAGACGGGCGATGAGTTGGTGCATACGATCGAGATCGATTGGTTTGGTTAAATAGCCCTCGATGCCCACATCGTAGGCGGCGCGCTGAAAGCCTTCTGTGCTGAGCGCGCTGACGGCAACCACAGGCACTCCTCGCAACGCTTCGATCTCGCGTATCCGGCGAGTGGCAGCTAACCCGTCCAGCCCGGGCAGATTAATATCCATCAGGATCAGGTTGGGATTTGTTTGTGCTGCGATCGTGATTGCATCTTCGCCGTTGCTGGCCGTTACGACTCGGTAGTTTTGTTGCTGAAGATCAAGACTGATCATTGCGAGGTTGTCGGCAGAATCGTCAACGATGAGTATCAGGAACTTCGGCTCAAGCGGCGGACTCGGCCTTGACTTGTCGGCGCCCTCAAAGGTCGGAAGCCCTGAGGTGGCCAGTGGATCCCTGGTTGGCATATGCGGGGATTATATCGGTCAACTGCGTAATCTCGTAATGTGTGGAAGAATGTCAGTATGGAAAAGAAATTTCACCAAGCAATGGCAGCAATTCAAGCGGGCGACCTCGAGAAGTTCACGGAGCTTTTAGCCGCAGATCCTTCGCTCGCGACGACACGATCGATGAAGAGCCATCCGACGTTGCTTCAGTGTCTTGTGTTAGACGGCAAAGACAAACCGAACGCAGTCGAGATGGCGAAGGTTTTGATCGATGCCGGTGCAGAGTTGGATGAGCCACTCGTGGCAGCAGCGAGCATCGACAATCGACCGCTGGCGGAGCTGTTGCTGGATCGTGGTGCAGCGATCGACGGCACAGGCGGTTGGACGCCGTTGGAAGAGGCGTTGTACTGGGACAGTCGGGACGTGCTCGCATTTCTACTCGAACGTGGCGCGAAGGTTCAAAATATTCGCACGGCTGCTGGGTTGGGTCGTACTGATCTTATAGAAGGTTATTTTAATTCGGATGGAAGCCTGAAGGTCGAAGCGGGTCGGATTGACTGGCCGTTTGGTAAGAGATTTCACGAGCGCATCAATGCGTGGTCGCAGAATCGGCAGGGCATTATTAACAATGCGTTTGTTTACGCGTGTATGCACGGGCACATTGACGCTGCGAAACTGCTGCTTGAAAAAGGCGCGGAGATCAATGTCATTCCTGGTGGATTTGATTTCGCCGGTACGGGTTTGCATTACGCTGCGCTCAACGGGCACCGTGCGATGATCGAGTTTCTCCTGGACCACGGCGCGGATCGAAGTATTAAAGACACCAAGGTTGGTTCAACACCCGCCGGCTGGGCAGAGCATGGTGGCCACACAGACCTATTGAACGTACTGTAGGGGCGGCCCTCCGTGGCCGCCCTCGGTTGGCACACGGATTCAAAAATCGACAGTCACGGGGTTGGCGAACACGTTTTAAACCGAGGGCGGCCACGGAGGGCCGCCCCTACAGTTCGTTCCATGTTATTTAGTCATGTCGACGCGGGCGTAGAAGATGTTGGTCTCGGGGAGTTTCTCGTCCTGCGCGACGATGATCGCCAGTCCCTCGTCCTTGCCATTGTCTTTCCGCTGAAACAAACACATCGCGCCGTGATTCTTCGAGTCTTCCGTATCGCCGACGCACCCCTTCTCGTCAGCGTTCCAACCCGCATCTTTCATCCGCTCCTTCGTGTAGAAATCCTTTACTTCCTGCGCCGTCTTATTTGTTTTGAATGAGATGAAGTTAACCTTGCCTTGCATCACGCCGCGAATGAATAGCCGCGCGCCTAGGGGAATCTCGAGATCCGATTTCGTGGCGCCCGCGAACGGCGGCACATCGGCCCAAAGCGTGCTCACAGTGCCGGCGTTCTTGTCGCCTGCAAGTCGTTCGCCGAGCTTGCACGACACGGCCACGCCGAGAATGAGAGCCAAAGCCAAAATGGAAGCCGGTATTCTCATACTTGCACTCCTATTAACTTGTGAACTCGGTTGCTTAACGCGTCGAGATGTTCTTCACCTGGCCGCGTTTTAGCAGAGTGACAATTCCGTTGCGGCGGTACCATACACCATCTTTGGTGCGCCAGACCTCGTCAGCTTCGATTTTTCCGCCGCTCGCCAGCATTATTACGGGTTTACCACCCTGTCGGGTTCCGATTCCTGGTCCACTGGTCGAGACTGGATCCCCAGTCGAGCGTGTGTGCGCAGTCGAAATGGTTGGCGAAGCTTTGGGCGAAGCTGAAGGCGAAGGCGAAGGTGATGGGGTAGGAGACGGTGATGGCGAAGGATCTACCTGTGAAGGTGTGGCGACCGGCTGAACATCCGTTGAGCTTTGGGGTGCGGCTGAGGCTTCCTGCGATCGGGAACTCAATCCGAAGTAGAGTGCGACAACAAGCACACCCAGAATCAGAGCCACCGCCGCTGCGACGACAGGCAGCACACGGCTTTTCTTCGGCGGAGTCGCGGGTTCAAGCGCAGAGTCGTCGACGACCTCGAGCGTTGTTTGATCGAAGTCACACTTGTCGTCCGAGTCAGGATAGAGGAAGAGACATTGGGGGCAACGCTTCATGGGGGTTAAGAGGATTTACATCGATATCAGAGTTTGAAGGGCTTTTTGAGAATGCGACCGGTCTTCTTGAAGAACGAACCAACCTTGGAATCGTCTTTCTTTTCCGCCGTCTCGGGTTTTGGTTGTGGAGTGGTCGAAGCTTTCACCGAGGCCTTCTTGGCAGGCACTGGGGCTGCGATCGCCGGTTTGATCGGTTCCGTCTTCGATTCTTCAACGGCTGGCTGAGGCTCAGGGTCCGGCGCTGACACCTGAACTGGACTCTCTGCGGGAGCGGGATTCGTAGCAGCAGCTTCGACAGTCGCAGGGGGCGCGTACGCAGTCTTTCGTTGAGTTGAAACGTAGTAAACCATTCCCAGCACGAGCGCGAGAATCACGGTGGCAAATGCAGGTACCGCGCGATTGCGCTTGGGCGTCGCCTTCGTGGTGACTGTCGTCAGCGCTTGCGTATTCGGCAGGGTGCGAGAATCAAACACCAGGAGAACTCCATCCATATCACAAAGACTCTGATCGTCCTCGTAAATGAACTCACACTGGGGGCACCTTTTCATCTGCGATTCTCCTGGAAGTGCTGTGGTGGATTTGGGGGCCTGCGGACGTTGGAGCCGGAGTGAGTGTCCCCGCAGGGCTACAGAGTACACCCGAAGCGGGGTGTAAAACAAGGATAAAGATTGACAAAATTCCTCAGGATAGACAGGATTCTGCTTAAAATCCTGCAGAAATCCTGTAATCCTGTCTAAAGATACCGCTCACTGAGGACGTTTCTGTGGTGTGCGACGTGCCCGGCCATGATGTAAGCCAAGGCCCGAACGGTGAACGGAACCCCGCTGGCGACCCCCGTCCTCGACCACGCCTCATCCGGAAGGTTCTTGAAAAACGAGATAGTCGCCAGCCGGACAGTCCTGAACTCGTCAACTAAATCCGCCCACGAAGAGTTGTTCGCGTGGGCCTCCCGGACCGCCTGATCCTGCTCAAAACTGGGCAGTTCGTCCTGATATCCGCGCGCAAACCAAAACGCCCGGTAGAGAAACACACGTTCGCCGTCGTTCACGTGATTCAGGACCTCGCGAATCGTCCACTTTCCGGGCTCATAGGAGTGCCGGCTTTGTTCCTCCGAAATTCCCTGAAGAAACTGGAGCATTTCGTCCATCTGACTCTCAATCGCGGGGACGATTTCGTCGCTCGTTACGAGGTCTATGTATTTCGAATAGTAGGGGGCAGCTTCATTTGTCTGTGGTCGTGTCATTTGGGTTGGAATCGTAGCAAAGATTGACCATTTTCGTAACCAACGCGGCCCGTCAGGTGTCTATCTAATCTTCAGGAATGGGGAGGATTAAGGATGAAAAACAGAAAGAATTATTCGATTTCACAGCTTGTAATCAGCGCTTTTGCGATGCTGTTACTTGCCGTAATGCCGGCCGTTATGATGGCTCAGGGTGCGATCAATCCGCAGCTGGACAGAAAGGTCAGGCATGAGTTGGTAACGCTTCCTTATTACGGCGTATTCGACAATCTCGCATATAGCATTAACGGAGGGACCGTTACCCTGTACGGACAGGTGGTTCGTGCGTCGACGCGTTCTGACGCCGCAGGCCGAGTGAAGAGAATTGCCGGCGTGTCGCGCGTTGTGAACAACATCGAGGTGCTGCCGCTGTCAGGAATTGACGACGGCATCCGTGCCCGGACTTACCGGTCAATCGCACGGATGGGTGGACTCTATCGATACCTGCAGGGCACGAATCCGTCGCTGCACATCGTTGTTGACCGTGGACATGTGACGCTGGAGGGTGTGGTCTCCGGCAGTGGTGATCGAAACCTCGCCTACATCGCGGCGAATCGTGTTCCGGGTGTGTTCTCGGTGACGAATAACCTGCGCGTTGAAGGGGGAGAGCCTCGTTAATCCACAGATTCCACAGATTACGCAGAGATTGAATCTGTGTAATCTGTGGATAAAGCAATTCCCATCAGGAACCAGAACATCATCGCCACCTCAGCATCTCCGTAGTTGTAGTTCACCAGAGAGCTCGCCAGAAATCCTGTCAACGCGCCGAGGATGCCCAGCAAAATTCCGTAAGAGTGGGTGTCACTGAGATCAGCCGCAGCACTTTCAGCGCGAGCAATAAACAGCCAGAACGCGAACATCAGCCACAGCCAAAGCACGAGCATCGGCAACCCGCGATCGAACGCCAGTTGCAGAGGAGTCGAATGCAGGTGAAGCATGTCGCTGCCTGGAAAACCCCATTCGTTCCAGTGCTTTTGCATCGCATCCATGCCGTGTCCGAAGATCGGATGAATCAGAATCCGCGACAGCCCGACACGAGCGACCTGCATCCGCAGTGACGAGCTGCTGTCGCCGAGTAACAGAGCACTTCGATCGCGTGTTTGCCAGACCACCACCGCGCCGAAAGCGAGCACAAAGAAGAGGGCAAACGTAAAAACGATCTTCATCTTCCCGCGTAACGACCGAAACGCAATCACAATCGCGCCGATGACAAACGCAACGATAACGGTCCTCATCGCAGTGAAGACGATTCCGCCAGTCAACAACGCCGCCGCCACAATCGCGACTCTGAAGTACTTGTTTGGACCGTGATTTCTGAGATTGGCAAGCGCGAGACCGAGCGCGAGGAGGGCAATCATGCTGATCAACTCGGCAAAGGTTTGATAGTGACGAGTCCATCCCGAGGCGCGAAAGTGATGATTGCGATCGTTTCCAAGAATGCCGGACGCCTGCTGATTAAGCAGGAAACGGCGCTCAACCTGCTCGCCCTGCGAAATGATTCCCACCGAAACAGACGAATTCGGCGGCGCCTCGGCCAGCAATCGATCAACATCGGCCGCCGAGTAAACGCGATGCCGATTGATCTGCCAAACGGTGTCGCCAGGTTGAATACCAACCTGTTGCAAAGGACTGTTCGCTGCGATTGACTCAACCACGACTCCGCGTCCGCGCAACAGGTCAAAAGCACTGTAAAGCGCCCCTGCCGACCCCGAGACGATCAACAACACAGTCAAAGCCAGCGCTGACGTGCGCGTGATCGTCGCTCGCGCGAGGTAAAAGAGAAAAACGCACCACGACGCCTGAAGCTTGGCGATGCTGATGCGAGGTTCTTCAGAAAGCAGTGCGGAAATTGCGGTCCAAATCAGCGATAAAACGATGACCAGGTCAAATTTTGTCCGCCGCAGACCCAAATTTCCGGTGCTGAGCGTCCTGATCACCCACCCGACTCCCGCAATCGCGACGCCGATAACACTCGCCGCCACCGAATGCGGCGCAAAGGCGACGTATACTGCGAGCCCTGCGAGGGCAATTTGCTGCCCCAGTTTTCCACGTGAATTTTGATCGTTTGCAGACATCGATATCTTGCGAAAATAGTTGCGTTGACACCCTTTATTTACGCATGTTAGCGTATCTTGCGGCTGTTTGCCGGAGTTGCTAAGTCGAGTAAGAACGCGCGCTTAACTGGAATGGCATTGTTCCCGCTTCCCGCTGCTACGATTAACGCCGCCGACAATCGTACTAACTAATTAAGAATTCCTAATGGCTTTCGAAAAAGCTAAGGTTCTAAAAGCCGCTGAGAAATTCCTTTCTCAAGGGAAGATCAACGCAGCAATCAAGGAGTATCGGCAGATCGTCGATAACGACACTGACGATCTCACTACCTTGAACATGCTGGGTGATCTATACGTGCGTTCAGGCAAAAAAGAGGAAGCCGTTCACTGCTTTGAACGCATTGCCGAACATTACAGCAACCAGGAATTCAATCTGAAAGCGATTGCGATGTACAAGAAGATCGAACGGCTGCGCCCGCGTGATCAGGCCATCGCTTTCAAACTTGCAGAGCTTTACGCTACACAGGGACTCGTCCACGATGCCCGCGCGCAGTATCTCGTCGTCGCCGACACTTACACCCGCGGTGGTGATAATAAGCGCGCGCTCGAAATCCTCCACAAGATTGCCGACCTCGATCCCAACAACACTGAAATCCGTCTGAAGCTTGCCGATGGTTATCTAAAAGAAAACATGCGGCGTGAATCCGCGGCGGCGTTTGTGCAGGCCGCGAATCGTTTTCATCACATCGGCTCACAGGACCAGGCGCTTGATGCTTACTCGAAAGCGTTGCAACTGGTGCGCGACGATCGAGAGGCACTACGCGGCATGCTCGAAACCCACATCGCGCGCGGTACCGCCTTTGAAGCAGCCGAAGTGCTCGAGCGCGTTGTCGAGACTCGCGAAGAAGACAACGAACTGGTCTCGATGCTGGCGCGCGCATATCTCGAGGCCGAAGATCCAAAAGGCGCTGAGAAGGCCACATCGCTGTTGATGGCCCAGGACGCTTCGAACTACACACAGTTTCTGCCCGTCACGCGTCTTTATCTGAAACTCGGCGAAGTAGACGAAACGATTCGCATCCTCTCGACGATCATCGAGCGGATGCTTGCAGGTCGCGAAGAACGCGAGCTGCTCGAATTAGTTAACCAGGTTCTGGATCGCAATCCGGATCACGTCGCGGCGCTGCGAATGCTTGTGCGTGTCAACTGGTGGCAACGCGACATGGACGCGTTGCGTTCGTCGCTCGAGCGTCTCGCCGAGTCAGCCGAAGCGTCCGAGCTGGTTGATGAAGAACGATATGCGTTGACACAGCTCGTGCGGCTCGCACCGGACGAACAGCGTTATCTCGATCGATTGAATCTGCTCGGTGGTTTGCAGGAAGAAACACCGGAAGATTTTGCGCCGTTACCCGAACCGGAAAGTGACGTTCCTCAGTTTGAAACGTTTGCTATGGTTCAGGATGAGGACGAGATTGCACCGGCAGCGCCAGTGGTTGCCGATGAGTTTGAGAGCAACGCCTCAGCCACATTCAGTGATCCGACTGCGTCGTTCGCGGATCTCAGCGAGCAATCGTTCGCAGATCTCAACGACGAGGAGTCGGCGCCTTTCGCAAGTTCCGCAAACGATTTTCAGGAAGTCGACTTCAGCATCGTTACTCCTGTAGACGCGCCTGCCGGCGGTACTTCTGACGACAGTCCTGCGGAAGAAGCAAAGCACGAGAACATGATGCGGCAGGAGCTCGAGAGTGTTGATTTCTACATCGCGCAGGGTTACCAGGATATCGCGGTCGACACGCTCGAGATGCTCGAACGGCAGTTTGGTCCTCATCCTGATATTCAAACGCGCCGCGAAAAGCTTGCCGGAAGAGATCAGCAGCCCAAGGCGGCAGCAGTATTTGAGTTTGGCGGAACTGAAGAAGTAACTGCGACGGCCGTTCCTGAAACGATAACTTTCGCTGACGATTCCGCGTATGAATCACTCGCCGGTGATGGCGGCAATAATGCGCGGTCCGCTAAGCCGGTTATGGCCGGAATCGACGCTGGTCTTGCCGAGCTCTTTGAAGAATTTCGCGTCGCCGAAGAGGCCGACGAGGTTCGCGAAGATTACGAAACGCATTACAATATGGGCACGGCTTACAA
>Ga0097621_100000627_pt1 | contig 24879 bp, 24 predicted proteins | sample KBSMisM72_FD_73165 | JGI IMG/M metagenome (GOLD analysis project Ga0097621, IMG submission 73165) | Miscanthus rhizosphere microbial communities from Kellogg Biological Station, Michigan, USA - KBS Miscanthus M7-2 (version 2) (version 2) | ecosystem: Host-associated > Plants > Roots >... | reverse complement strand
GGAACGATTCGACAGGCGCGCGTCGCGCTCGGCGGCATTGCGACGAAGCCGTGGCGGGCGCACGAGGCCGAGGAGCTGCTGACCGATGGCCGCGCCGGCGCAGTGCTCTATCGTGCCGCCGCCGAGGCCGCGCTCAGAGGAGCGGTTCCGCGGAAACACAACGCGTTCAAGATCGAACTGGCCAAGCGTACGCTCGTGCGCGCATTGAGCCGCGTGGGAGGACTCGCGTGATCGGCGAGGGCATCAACCGCATCGACGGGCTGCTGAAGGTGACCGGCGCGGCGACCTACTCCGCCGAATGGCCGATCGAACAGCTCGCGTACGGCGTGATGGTCCAAAGCACGATTGCGCGCGGACGAATCGCGAAGCTCGACACGCGCGACGCGGCGGCGCAGGCCGGCGTCCTCGCGATCCTCACAGCTGACAACGCGCCGACGCTCCCCCAACAGGGCCGCGCAGGCGTCAACCCGCCGGCAGGCCGCGTGCTGTCGCTGCTGCAGGATCGCGAGGTCCGCTACAACGGAGAGCCGATAGCTTTGGTCGTCGCAGAGTCACTGGAGCAGGCGACCTATGCCGCGTCGCTCGTTCAGGCGACATACCGCGCGGCCGTGCCCGCGCTCGACATGAACGCCGAGCTGTCGACGGCCGAGCCGGTCACCGGCAAGATTCTCGGGCAGTTCGAGCCCAGCACGCATCGTGGCGACGTCGACGCCGCGCTGACGCAGGCCGAGGTTCGCTTCGAGGCGACCTACTCGACGCCGATCGAAACGCACAACGCGATGGAACCGCACGCGACCATCGCAGAATGGCATGACGATCACCTGACGCTCTACGATTCCACGCAGTTCGTCTACGGCGTGAAGCGTTTCGCCGCCAAGACGTTCGGCATTCCGGAAGAACGCGTTCGCGTCGTGTCGAAGTTCACGGGCGGCGCGTTCGGTTCGAAAGGGTCGGCGTGGTCGCACGTGATTCTTGCCGCGATGGCCGCGCGCGAGCTGCGACGGCCGGTCAAAATCGTGCTGAGCCGCAGGCAGATGTTCGGTCCAGTCGGGGCAAGGCCATACACGGTCCAGCAATTGGCGATCGGCGCTCAGAGAGACGGCAGAATCACGGCGATCAGGCAGGACGTCACTTCGAGCACGTCGACGTTCGAAAACTGGATCGAGAGCTCGACGCTGCAGACGCGAATGCTGTACGACGTCGCAAACGTCGCGACCACCCAAAAGTTGGTCAAGCTGAATCTCGGTACACCGACATTCAATCGGGGTCCCGGCGAATCGTCAGGCACTTTCGCGCTGGAGTCGGCAATCGACGAACTGGCGTACGCGCTCGACCTCGACCCGATCGAACTTCGCCTACGAAATCACGCGGACACAGATCCGGAGAGCGGGCATCCGTTCTCGAGCAAGTGGCTGCGCGAGTGCTATCGCAAAGGCGCCGAGCGATTCGGCTGGGCGCGACGGCACCCGCGTCCCCGATCGATGCGCCAGGGCAACACGCTGACTGGCTGGGGGATGAGCACTGCCACGTACCCAGCCAAGCGTCTGCCCGCCTCGGCGCTCGCGCAGCTCACTCGCGACGGCACGATCGTCGTGCGCGCCGCAACGCATGAATTCGGAACGGGCACCTACACGGCGATGAGCCAGGTGGCGGCATCGGCGCTCGACATTCCCGTTTCGCGGATTCGCTTCGAGCTCGGCGACACGAACTTCCCGGAAAACCCGATTTCGGCGGGCTCGATGACGGCGTCGAGCACGGGCCCCGCCGTCCACGCCGCGGCACTGGCGCTCCGCGACCGAATCGCGTCGCTCGGCGGACAGGCCGACGACGTCGAGAGCTGCCGGGCGCTCGTGGCGAGAAGCAACGGCGCGGTGATAGAAGCGACTGCCGACGCCAAACCGGGCGACGAGCGGAAGAAGTACTCGATGCACGCGTTCGGCGCGGTGTTCGTGGAAGTGAAGGTCGACGCCGACCTCGGTGAGATTCGCGTTTCGCGTGTTGTCGGCGCGTACGACGTCGGACGCGTGCTCAACGCGAAAACGGCGCGGAGCCAGATGATTGGCGGCATTGTGTACGGCCTCGCCATGGCACTGCACGAGCACACGGTCATCGACGAACACTCGGGACGCTATCTAAACGCCGACCTGTCGGAGTATCTCGTGCCGGTCAACGCCGACATCGGCCAGATCGATGTGATCTTGCTGGACGGCGACGACAGCTACGTCAATGAAATCGGAGTAAAGGGCGTCGGGGAAATCGGGACGACCGGAGTGGCGGCCGCGGTCGCGAACGCCGTCCATCATGCGACGGCCGTTCGCGCCCGGGATTTACCGATCAGACTGGACCAAGTGCTCCAGCGACCGGTGTAGGCGGGGCCTAGGCGGAGGGTGACTCGATCGTCCGCCTCATGAACAGGCCATTGGAGGAACGCCGCAGGAACCGGGCGTCCTCAAGAGCCTCGAGGATGAGGCGTGTGGTGTTGCGTTCCAGTCCAGAAAGCCGCGATGCATCCACGAGCGACATCTGAGTCGTCGGAGATTCGAGGAACGCACCTTTCAATCGTTGAACCGCATCGACGACGCGGGGCGTGGCCTCGTACATCGCAATCTCCTTTCGGGGGCGCGACAGTGGCCTAGCAATGGACGTACCGAGCGATTCCGCGCGTTTTAGGTCGATTTCCTGCCAAAGTACGCGCGCGAGTCACGTACTCGTGGTAGTCCGCTACTGCTTTTTGCCATTCCGCCACTCAGGTAAGGCCCCAAATTACACGGGAGCCCTTCCATTCCGTAGCGGAATGGCTCCGCTCTGCGGCTAGACGGTGCGCCGTGGCCGCGAGAAAAACACTATCGCGAGGATCACCAATAGCAGCAGCGCACCACCGCTCGGGTAGTAGCCCCAAGCAACACTGTACGGCCACGCCGGCGCGGCAAACACGGCCAACAGGAGAAGCAGAACCAGCAACAGACCCATCGCAACCTCCGCTGTTGCGTCATAGCAAGGTCGTCGCCGGACGCCTGGCGGCTGTCTGATTGCATCTTCAGGCCGTATGGCCAAGCCGCAGTAGGAGGGCACATGGACGCACCGCATCCTGACGATCGCACGACGACGCCCCCGCACGCCGATCCAGAGCGGCAGGGAATCAGCAACCGTGAGTCATCCGCGCAGGAAGAGAAAGAGCGCAAGGAGCATCCGCCGATCGCCGACGAGGAACCGCAATTCAGGCCTCATCGTGCGCCTTCTGCAAGTCGGCGATAACCAGCTTCTTCATCGTCATCATCGCGTCGACGGTGGCGCGGGCCTTGGCTGGATTGGGATCGCCCATCAGCCGTCCCAGCGCCGCCGGCACCACCTGCCACGACACGCCGAACTTGTCTTTGAGCCACCCGCATCGACTCTCTGAGCCTCCTGCCGTCAGTTTTTCCCAGTAGTAGTCGATGTCGTCCTGCGTCTCGCAGTTGACGAAGAAGGAAATCGCCTCGTTGAACTTGTCGTGCGGCCCAGCGTTGAGCCCGATGAAGCGCTGTCCATCAAGTTCGAACGTCACCGACACGACGTGGATGCCATTCCGGCTGACGTTGATGGTTTTGCCCTGCTTGAAGATGGAGAGATAGTGCTGCATCGCTTGTTCGGCCTGATTCTCGAACCACAGGAACGTGGTAATCGTCGGCATTTGGCGTTTCCTCCCGGCCGTCAGCGGCCTCTATCCTGACGTCGAATGAAGCGCGCCGAAATCGACAGGTAGAATCCCCGCCATGGCAGGGCACGAGTGTTTTCACTGCAAGAAGTGGGTGGAAGAAGGCGAGCGCCACGACTGCTGGACCACAACAGAGGCAGCCCTCACGCAGGATCTTTCGGAAGATCTACGGGACGCGTGGGAGCGTTTGCGAGAAACCGCCGTCGAGTTCGGCGAACAGCGGATCTATGCGTCCCACCATTCGATCATGTTTTCGAAGAAGGTCTGCTACTTCTTCGTGCGGCCGAAGACGAAGTACCTCGAGGTCTGGATCATGCTCGGCCGGCCGATCAAGGCGTCGCAGGTACGAAGCGTGATGAAAGGATCGCGGGCGAAATACGCGAACCTGGTCCGCATTACTCATCGTGATGAAGTCGAAGCGCCGATCACGGATTGGCTGCGCGAAGCCTTCGACATGCATGACGCGCTGCATGCGAAGGCGCGCGCGAAGCCAAGAGCGCGCGTCCGCAAGCCGCGCTGAGGTTCACAAAATATCGTGAGGCCCGTCGCTATCTCGTCAACGGCGTGTTCATGGCTGTCGCAATGGCGAGATGAATCTCCACGTTCTTTGCGATCTTCAACGTGAAGCCGCCCCAGCCGGGGTTGCCGTTCAACCCGAAATCGGTCCGATCGATCGGGAACGTCGCCTCGAACACCGCTCCCGGTGCGCTGCCGCCGCGCACTTTCACGGGAATCGTCATCTTTTTCGTGACTCCGCGAATCGTCATATCCCCAGTCATCGCCAGCGTGCCGTCGGGCCGAACGTCGGTGGACGAGTTCGTGAAATGCATCGTCGGGAAGTGATCGACGTCGAAAAACTCTCCCGATTTCATCAGTTGGTTGTGCTCGGCATTCTTCATGTCGACGCTGCCGGTGAAGACTGTCAGGTCGACGCGCGTCTGGCCGGGATTGGCGGGGTCGTACGCCAGTTCTCCCGAGAAGTCCTTGAACTGACCATCACGCTTGACCTTGAAAAGCATCGAACCGTAAATCGTGAACCCAACCGAGCTCGCCGCCCTGTTGACTGTATACACGGACGCGGTTTCCGTCTGTGCCGCAGCTGAAGTCGCCGCAAGCATCAAAACCATCGTCACACACGTCGACACCAGTAGCCGTACAACAAGCATCCTTAAAACCTCTTGAGTGCCGATGAAATATAGAGACGGTCCGTTGCCCTGAAGTGTTAACTCGAGCTACGCGGACGGCGGCTCGCTTGCAGCCAATCTCAGCGTGGGCCAGGACGACGAAGGGACGCGGCTCGTGCGCGCCGCCCAGCGTGGAGATCGATCGGCGTTCGCGACGCTTTACCAGCGCTACACGGGCATGGTGCACGCCATCGCGTTGTCGAGCCTGCCACTCGACGAGATCACCGATGCCGTGCAAGAGACTTTTCTGCGTGCGCTTCGCCGGTTGAAGACGCTGCGGGAGCCGGGCGCATTCGGGGCGTGGATTTCAGCGATCACCCGCAATGTCGTTCGCGATGTGCAACGACAGCGATGGCCGCTCCTGCCGCTGTTGGAATTGGCTCCTCCACGGCGAGCGACGCAAGAGTGCGAATTCGACGCGAGTGCCGCGCTACAGGCGATTCGATCGCTTCCGAAGGCCTATCGCGAGACCATCGCGATGCGGGTGATCCAAGGGATGAGTGGGCCGGAAATCGCGGACCGGACGGGTCTGAGCGCCGGCTCGGTCCGCGTGAACCTTCACAGAGGAATGAAGCTGCTGCGAGAACGCCTTCAGCGGTCTAGTGCAGCGCCACCCCGACGCACACGCCGATTGCCATGATGCTCAAGGCCAGGTAGAACATCGCGTCGATCGCGGCCAGCGTCTGTCGCATTCTCGGCGAGTCGATTACGGCGGGTTTTGCTGACATCAGGTTCCTCCGGGGTATCACTAGAGCAACTGGTGTTCCGATCCGTTGCCTATCGTCAGAATTCAGCCGCAACTCGTTGATATGACACGAGATAATCCGGCAACACGCCCTGCGTACCGTTGTCGCTCGTCGACCATACCTGCACGGCCGACATTTCGATTGGGTGAGGCGGATGACGAAGACGTGGTTATGCAGGCGCTCGCAATCGCTGCTATGGTGTGCGCCATGACAAAACGTCTTGCTGTCACCCTCCTGATCGCTGGTTCGTTCGCCGCTCTCGTCGTCGCTCAGGGCCCGCGCCGCGACGGCGAGTGGGAAGTAAAGATGGAGATGAACATGCCGGGCATGCCCGCGGGGATGCCGCCCACCACGACCAAACAGTGCATCACGCCGGCGGATGCGTCCGATCCGAAGAAAGCGATGCCCCCGGGCCGCGGCGGCAATCAGGGCAACTGCACGGTGAGCGACTACAAGATCGACGGCAACACAGTTTCCTGGTCGATGGCCTGCTCGGGCGCCCAGCCGATGACCGGCAAGGGACAGTTCGTGTACGAACAGAATGCCTACACCGGGACGATGACCATGGACATGCAGGGCCGCGGGACGATGACGATGAAGTACACGGGCAAGCGGCTCGGCGACTGCAACAAATAACCGATCGAAATCGACATCGGACGACGAATTTCGTGATCGTTTTCGTCGTCCGGCTTGCCACAGCCGCCCAGCGGCCGGTCCACCGCTCTATGCCGTTGCACGGCGTCGCGCATAGGCATCAGCTTCGCACGCCACGGTTGGTTGGAGTACGCGACCAGTGTTCCGTCAGCCGCTTCCTCGCGCGACATCTCCTGCGATCACGACTTTCTGCTGGTGTGTGGCGCTTGCATTTGTCGCCGCGCCGGCGAGGGCTGTCGCAGACCAGACCGACGACGATCGGCCACCGACGTCGCTCGAGCAGACGCTGGCGGAGCACGTCTGCAGTCGCGTGCAAGCATCCGATCCTCGCGACGACGTGCGCGAGCGGTGCGCCAGCTTGCAGTTTCACGCGCTCCGCTCCGAATTCGGCTACGACCTGGACCAGTTGACGCCTGCTGAACGCGGCCGTGTCGATGCGACCTGCTCGCGGCTGCGGAAACCCGAAAACGTCCAGCCGTATCTGAACTGCCTCACCGCGTTCCTCGTGGCCGCGCGCGAGCAGCGTCGAGGCGCCGACGGCATGGCGCCCGCCGGACTCGGCGAAGTGGCATTCGGCATTCCAACCATGCCGGCACAATCCTCGACGCCGCCGCCCGGACGAGGACGGTTTGCGCTAATCCTACTCACGATCCTCGGAGCCGTTGCTCTCGCGGGTGGCGGTGCGGTGGCTGCCATCCGCCTCAAGAAGAAGAAAACGCCGGAAACGCAGAAAGTCTGTCAGAAGTGCGGTGAGGCGCTGAACACCGGCGGCGATCTGTGCTCGACCTGCCGTCACGAGGCCGGCATCGCCGCGAAACAGGCGATCGCCGAACGCGCGGCCGAAGAGCGCGCCGAGCTCGAGCGAAAGCGCGTCGAGCGCGAACAGGCCGAAGAGCGAAGGCGCCAGATCGATCAGCAGACCGTGGATCTCGAACGACAGGATGAAGCGCGGCGACAGGATGAAGCGCGTCGGCAGGCCGAGGCACAACGCCATCAGGCCGACGTTGTTCACGTGCCCGTGCCTGTCGGCGCCGCCATCGGCGCCGAGGTCGATTCCGATGCACCCGCCGAACATGACCCGTACGCCATTCTCGGCGTGCCTCGCGAAGCGAGCCCACAGGAGATCGAGCGAGCGTATTCAGTGGCCGTGTCGAAGTACGACGAGACGCAGGTCGCGCACCTGGGCGATGCAATACAGGCGCATTACAGAGCGAAAGCGGAAGCCGTCGAACAGGCGTTTCGCCAGCTGACCGGTACCGCCGCTTAACGCACGGCGGCGTCCCACGCTTCGAGATACTTGTAGCCGCCCCCCGTACTGAACAGCACGACCGAGTCGTCGCGAGCGATCTTCTTCCGCGTCACGAGCTTCTGAATCGCCACCAGCCCGGCGCCGCTTTCCGGCGCTGCGAAAATACCCTCGAGCCTCGCCATCGTACGGCACGCGTCCATCAACTCCGCGTCGCTCGCGGCGACCGCTTCGCCGTTGCTCGCGTAGATGTCTTCGAGAATGAGAAAGTCGCCGAGCGCTTTGGGCACGCGCAGTCCGGATGCCACAGTGGACGCGCCCTCCCACTTCTCGGATGCCTTGGCGCCGCGCTCGAACGCCTGCACGATGGGCGCACACCCTTCGGCCTGGGCGGCAATCATGCGCGGGCGCCGGCTGTCGACCAGCCGCATCGCTTCCAGCTCCTCGAATGCTTTCCACATGCCGATGAGGCCGACACCGCCGCCGGTCGGATAAACGATCACGTCAGGGAGTGAGCCTTCGAATTCCTCCCACAACTCATACCCCATCGTCTTCTTGCCCTCGATGCGGTACGGCTCCTTCAACGTCGAGACTTCGAACCACCCCTCGCGCGGCGCACGTTCGGCGATGAATGCCCCGCAGTCCGAGATCAGGCCGTCGAGCAAGTGGACATCCGCACCGAAGGCCCGACACTCGAGCACGATTGCCGCGGGTGTGTCCTTCGGCATCGCGATGACGCACCGGAGCCCGGCATGCGCCGCGTACGCCGCAGCGGCTCCGCCGGCATTTCCGGCGGTCGGCAGCGCGACGGTCGACACGCCGAGCGCTCTGGCCATGCTGACAGCGGCTGAGAGGCCTCGGGCCTTGAACGAATTCGTGGGGTTCTGGCTCTCGTCCTTGATGAACAGTTTCTGCAGCCCAAGCGCGTCGCCCAGGCGGCGCGCGTGAATCAGCGGCGTCATGCCCTCACCGAGCGTGACAGGTGCTGCCGGCGGCAGCACTTCCTCGTATCGCCACATCGACGCGATCCGTCCCTTGAGAGCCGAGGCGCTGAATGTTGCGCGTGCCGTGTCGAGGTCGTATCGCGCGAGCAGCGGCGAACCACACGAGCGGCAGAGATTCTGCGGCCGCGACCAATCACACGTCGAGCGACATTTGGGACATTCAAGATGTGATAGCGTCGACGCCGCCATGGGAGCTGAAGTCTAACAGGTGCGTCGCGCGGCTCGTGTCTGTGCGCTTCTGTTAGCTGGCGCCGTCAGCGCTCCTTCGGCTCAACACGCGGGCGCATTCAGAGGCTCGCTGGACGATCCAGCGATCGCCTATTCCACCGCGGCACTCGACAATGCCGTCGTCGACGTCAACCGGAAGCTTCAGGACGGCCGGCTGCAGTTCGGCTTCGACACGCGCAGCGGTTTTCTGCAGTCGGCCCTCGACGCGCTGCAGCTTCCGATCGACTCGCAGTTGCTCGTCTTCTCTCGCGGCAGCCTTCAGGGCAAGCGGATCGGCGACCAGAATCCCCGCGCGATCTTCTTCAACGACCGCGCAGCGCTCGGCTGGGTCCGCGGAGGCGACCTGATTGAAGTCGCCGTCCAGGACACGGTCGCCGGCGCGGCGTTCTACACGCTCGAGCAGCGGGCCGGCTCGGCTCCGCCGCAATTCACACGCCGTTTCGAGTGCCTCGGATGCCACGTGACGGGCGACACGCTCGGCGTTCCCGGGTTGCTGATGTTCAGCACCACGCGTCCCGATTCAGGCGCGTTTGACGGCGTGCCGCGCCACATCGACCACAGCGATCCCGTCGAACGACGCTTCGGCGGCTGGTTCGTCACTGGAAACGTCGGCGCAGCCAAGCACATGGGCAACAACGTGGCTGCGCTCGACGGGCGAGCCACGCACGAGCTGGAGTCGGTCGCGGGGCTGTTCGACACGAACGGCTATCGGACCCTCTCGAGTGACATCGCCGCCCATCTGGTGCTGACGCATCAGGCAGGCATGATGAACCTGTTGACGCGAGCGAGCTTCGAGGCGCGAGTCGCAGAAGCGTCGTTACGAGGTACGGCGGCCGGAGAACACACCGATGCCGTCGACGCCCTGATGAACGGCATCGCACATGAGGTCGTCGATCACATGCTTTTCGTGGATGAGGCAAAGCTGCCCGCGGGGCTTCGAAGCCGCTCCGGTTTCGTTGAGCGCTTCTCTGCCAGTGGACCACGCGACCTTAAGGGCCGCTCTCTTTACGAGTTGGATCTGACTCGCCGTCTGATGAAGTATCCCTGCAGCTACTTGATCTACTCGCAGGCGTTCGACGCGCTGCCGTCGATAATCAAGGCGCCGATTTACCGACGATTGTGGGACGTCCTGTCAGAGAAAAAAGAAAGTCAGACAATCGTCGACATTCTTCGCGAGACAAAAAAAGACCTGCCGCCGTATTTTTTTTGATTTGGTTGTTTGCCGTTTTTTTCGAACCGCGTTATAACGTCACATCCCAGCGTCATCACATCTCACCAACGTCGGAGGCACGTGTCGGACAGCGAACAAGCATTTGGGGAACCTCTCGAACCACCCGTCGCACGTGAGGGCCTTCCGCGGCACTACCGCATGCGAGCGGATCGACATTACGTCGATCAGCTCGACGCCCCGTCGGGCGGGCATCCCGTCCGGATGATTCCGCCGTCAGCATTGATTGCGCAGGGCGCCGAGCCGTCGCCTGCATTGCGGCCGCTTATCGAGTCGATTCGGGTTCACGGCATCCTCCACCCGCTCCTCGTACGGCGCCGCGATTCTCAGTACGTCGTCGTCGCCGGCCGCAAGCGTCTCGTCGCCGCTCAAATTCTCCAGCTTCCCGCGGTCCCATGCCTCGTCCAGGATGTGACGGAAAGCGAGTCCGCTGCGCTCGGCGCAGCCGACAACCTCCGCATCGGTCCATCGGCGGTCGGCGCAGACGACGCCGGCCTTCCAGGAGTGGAAGACGCCATCGCCGATCATCTCGTAAGCATCGGGAAGTGCGCCGAGATGTGCGGGGCCGGCGGAGGCCTGCAACGCCAAACACTCGATCTGCTCAAAGCTCACGTCTGGCGCGCCGCCCGGCTGATCGATGCGCGGAATCTCATCGTCGGCGGCCGGTGCGCCCCGCCGCGAGAGCGATCGGTCGCGTCGATCCTGGACGAAGTCATCGAGGGCTACTCGACCGAGTGCCGGCTTGCCGGCGTGACAATTAGCGCTGACGTGCGCGAGCTGTTGTCCTCGGCGGGGCTCCACGACAACCAGCTCGCCGCAGGCGTGTCGGGTGCGCTGCTTGCGGTCTTGCCGCTCGTCGAACACGCCGTCAGGCCGTCGATCGTGATCAAGGCCTCGAACTTGAACAGCCACGAAGTGGTCGTCGAAGTGCTGCAGAACAGCACGCCGATCGCGCAACATGTCGCCGACGACTTCTTCACAGGCGATCGGCGTGCCGACGACGCCGCGAGAATCGGCGCGCGCGCGGCAAGGGCGCTGGCGGAAGCTCACGACGGCCACGCGACGTTCGAGGCGCTGCCGCACGGCAGCCGGCTCGCCATCGTGATGAAGCGTCGCTCGTAACCGCGAAGGCGCGTTCGAAGTTAATCGGCGCCCTTCGCGAGCTTCAGGATTTGACGCCGCCTGACGCGATCGATCGCCGTCCGCGCGTTGTCGAGCGCCTGAGAGAACATGAGGCCGTAGAGAAACCCTGCGTCGAATTCCGCGACGCCCGGGCTCGCCGCGGCTTCCGGTTCGTCGAGCTGCAGCAGCCCGCTCATCGCGTCGATCAGCAGCTGTCTTTCGGTCGCAATCAGCATTCCGAGCGTCGCCACTTCATCTTCCGGTAGGGGCGACGGTCCCTGGTCCGCCGCCTTCATCGTGAGCTTCACGAGCTCCGCGGCGTGCCGGTTGGCTTTGTCTTCCCAGTTGTTCATGCGGTATCCCCCGATGTTCGTCCTAGCGTAGGTCACTATTGTCGCTACACTGGCCTGCGGACACATCATGCGACAGCTCGTCGTTTGCACAATTCTGTTCGGCCCTCGCGACATACTCCAACTACCGCCGGTAGGTATACTTGCGGCTCAGCGTGGTGAGGGAGGTTCCTGGTGAGTCGACGGGCGTTGGTACCCTGTTTGGCGCTTCTGATTTCTGCGGTTTGGGCCGGCCCGCCGGCGGCAGCTCGCGGCCAGCGATCCGTTGAGGCAGAAGGCTCGGCGCACACGGTTCTGCTGAATAAGTACTGCGTCACCTGTCACAACGACAAACAGCGCACAGGCGGCTTGTCGCTGCAGAACGCCGACCTGACCGACGTTCCGAAAGGCGCCGAAACGTGGGAGAAGGTCGTGAGGAAGCTGCGCGTGGGCATGATGCCTCCGCCAGGAATGCCGCGGCCGCCCCACGCAGAGCTCGACGCCCTCACGGCACATCTTGAAACCGCGATGGATCGCGCGGCCGCCGAGACGCCGCGGCCCGGGCGGACGGTGATGCACCGGCTGAACCGTGCTGAGTACGCGAACGCCGTCCGCGATCTGCTCGCGCTCGACATCGACGCCGCTGCCCTCCTGCCGCCAGACGACGAGAGCAGCGGGTTCGACAACATCGCAGACGTCCTGACGATCTCGCCGTCGCTGATGGAACGCTATCTCTCGGCGTCGTGGAACATCAGCCGTCAGGCGGTCGGCAACGTCAGCATCGCGCCGGGCACGGCCGTCTACCGCGTCCGCCCCGATCTGTCGCAGGACCAGCACGTCGAAGGGCTGCCGCCCGGCACGCGCGGCGGCATTCTCGTCAAGCACACATTTCCCGTCGACGGCGAGTACACGATCAAGCTGCGGTTGTGGCGGAACACATTCGATCTGATGCGGGGTATGGAAGATCCGCACGACATCGAGATTGCGATGGACGGCCAGCGGCTGGCGCTGGTCACCGCCGGCGGCAAGGATCAGTTTGTCAAGATGGCCGAAAACCCCGGCACGTTCGGCACGGATCTCGATCGAAAGCTGACTGTGACGATGCCGGTGAAGGCCGGCACGCACACGCTCTGGGCGACGACGGTGTTGCGAAGCCACGCCGTGCGCGACGATCTGATCAAGCCCTTCCTGCGCACGACGGTCGACGGCCTCGACATCATGGGCGACCCATCGGTCGATCGGCTGACGATCGAAGGTCCGCGCGCGGCGACCGGCCCTGGCGACACCGCGTCGCGCCGAAAGATCTTCGTGTGCACACCGGCGAAGCCCGCCGACGAAGAAGCCTGCGCGACGAAGATTCTGTCGTCGCTTGCACGCGTCGCCTACCGCCGTCCGGTCGACAAGCAGACCAGCGACACGCTGATCGGTTTCTATCGGAAAGGGGGAACGTTCGAACGCGGCATCGAGACGGCCATACAGTTCATTCTCGCGAGCCCGCAGTTCCTCATCCGGTTCGAGAGCGATCCGCCGAATGTCGCGTCGCGCAGCGCGTACCGGTTGGACGACATCGCCCTCGCGTCGCGGCTGTCGTTCTTCCTCTGGAGTACCGTGCCGGACGATCAACTGCTGACGCTGGCGAGCCAGGGCAAGCTGAAAGATCCGGGCGTGCTCGAGCAGCAGGTGAAGCGGATGCTCGGCGACCCGCGTTCAGAGGCGCTCGTCGCCAACTTCGCGGAACAGTGGCTCCATCTGCGGAATCTCAAGAGTTCTACACCGGATCTCGAAGCCTTCCCCGATTTCGACGACAACCTGCGGCAGTCGATGAAGCAGGAGACGTCGCTGTTCTTCGACAGCATCGTCCACGAGGATCGCAGCGTGGTCGATCTGCTGAACGCCGACTACACGTTCGTCAACGAGCGGCTCGCGCGGCACTACGGCATCCCGAACGTGTATGGCAGCCAGTTCCGGCGGGTCAACGTCACGAACGACGCGCGACGTGGTTTGCTGGGTCAGGCGAGCGTGCTCACCGTCACGTCCTACCCGAACCGCACGTCGCCGGTCGAGCGCGGCAAATGGATCCTGACGAACCTCCTCGGCGTTCCGCCCCAGCCGCCGCCGCCGAACATCCCGCCGCTCGGCGACGCCTCCGTCGATGGCAAGGTGCTATCGCTGCGCGAGCGCATGGAGCGGCATCGCGCCAACCCGACGTGCGCGGGCTGCCACAAGGTGATGGATCCGATCGGCTTTGCACTCGAAGGGTTCGACGGCATCGGCCGCGTCCGCAAGACCGAGGACGGCGCCGCCATCGATACGTCCGGCACGCTCTTCAACGGCGCCAACGTCGACGGCGTCGTGGGGCTACGCCGGAACCTCGTCGCACAGCCCGAGATTTTCGTGGGAGTCATGACCGAGAAGCTGTTGACGTACGCGCTCGGCCGCGGTCTCGAGTACTACGACATGCCGGCGGTGCGGAAGATCCTTCGTGACGCCAAGACCACCGACTATCGATTCTCCGCAGTTGTGCTTGGCATCGCGCGGAGCACGCCGTTCCAGATGAAGGAGGCCCGGTGAAAAGTGTCAGTGTCGTCAGCAAAAAGCACATCGCGCGCCGAACGTTTCTCCGCGGCGCCGGGGTCACGCTCGCGCTGCCGCTGCTCGACTCGATGGTGCCGGCCTTCACCGCGCTTGCGCAGAGCGCCGCTGCTCCTCGACTCCGGCTCGGCTTCTGCTTCATGCCGCACGGCGCCGTGATGGCCAACTGGACGCCGGCCGCTGAAGGCGCGCTCGAACTCTCGCCGATCCTCGCGCCGCTGGAGGCGTACAAGAAAGACGTCGTCGTCGTCAGCAACCTCGCGCACGCGATGGCCGGCCCGCAGGGCCCGGGCGACAACGGCGGCGATCACACGCGATGCCCGGCCGTGTTCCTGAACGGCGTCCATCCGAAGCGTACCGACGGCGCCGACATCAACGCCGGCGTCACCATCGATCAGATCGCTGCGGCGAGGATCGGCCAGGACACGCTGCTGCCGTCGCTCGAGCTCGCGGTCGAGGATTACAGCGGTCTCGTGGGCTCGTGCGACGTCGGCTTCAGCTGCACGTACATGAACACGATCTCGTGGCGGACGCCGACGGCGCCGATGCCGATGGAGATCAACCCGCGTGTCGTCTTCGATCGGATGTTTGGCGACGGCGCGACCGCAGAGGAACGGCGCCGCCGCATCGACACGCAGCGCAGCATCCTCGACGCGGTGACGGATCAAGTGAGGCGCCTGCAGGGCGGCCTCGGCGCGAACGATCGGAATCGCGTCGCCGACTATCTGGACTCGGTGCGCGAGATCGAACGGCGCATCGTGTTTTCGGAGAAGCAAGCCAGCCAAAATCTCGACGTCCCCGTGTCGCCGCGCGGCATCCCGGACGACTTCGTCGAGCACACGAAACTGATGTTCGATCTGATGACGATCGCGTTTCAGGCGAACATCACCCGCATCTCGACGTTCATGATGGCCCGCGAAGTGAGCTATCGCACGTTCCCGATGCTCGGCATCTCGGAGGCGTTTCACCCTGCGTCGCACCATCAGAACAACCCCGAACGTCTGGCGCAGCTCACGAGGATTCAGGCCTTCCACGTCGGGCTCTGGTCGTACTGGTTGGAGAAACTCCGTTCGACGCCTGACGGCGACGGCACGCTGCTCGATCACTCGCTGATTCTCTACGGCGGCGCGATGAGCAACAGCAACGTCCACAACCACTCGCCGCTGCCGATTGTCGTCGCCGGCGGCGCGAACGGCACGATGAAGGGCGGACGGCATCTCAAGTACGCGGAGAACACGCCGATGGCGAACCTGCTGCTGACCGTCCTCCACAAGGCCGGCATCGAGCAGGACAGCGTCGGCGACAGCACGGGATTGTTGACCGATGTGTAGTGCAGGCCTTTAGGCCTGCAGTGGGCAGACCTGAAGGTCTGCACTACATCTGTGAGGACTCGCATGAATGCACGAACGCTTCTCGCCACCGGTCTTCTGCTGCTGACGCCGGCGCTCGCTCACGCGGGCGCGACGGATGCCGCCGACGCCGCTCAAAAGAAGGATCTCAGCGCGCTGCGCGCGCTCGTTCAGCACAAGGCCGATGTGAATACGGCGCAGCCCGACGGCACGACGGCGCTGCATTGGGCCGTCATGTGGAACAACGACGAGGCGGTCTCGCTCTTGCTTCGCGCGGGCGCGAACGTCAAGGCGACGAACCGCTACGGCGCGACGCCGCTGTCTGAAGCCGTCACGGCCGGCAGTGCGTCGATGGTGGACGCGCTGCTCAACGCCGGCGCGGACGCCAAGACGCTGACGACCGCCGACGGCGAGACCGTGCTGATGACCGCCGCGCGCGCCGGGAACGTCGACGTCGTCCGGCTCCTGCTGGAGCGCGGCGCCGACGTCAACGCGCGCGAGCAGTACAAAGGACAGACCGCGCTGATGTGGGCCGCGGCCGAGCGGCATCCCGCCGTCGTGAAGCTGCTCCTCGAGCGCGGCGCAGACTGGAAAGTCCGGTCGTTCGACCGCGAGACGAAGATTCCGAAGCTGAGCGCCGCCTCGTCGATCACACCCATTCCACGCGGCGGATTCCCCGCGCTCGCGTTTGCCGCGCGCGAAGGCGACATCGAGTCCGCGCGCGTGATGCTCGAAAAGGGCGTCGACATCAACTACGGCGACGTCGACAACACGACCGCCCTTGTCGTGGCGATCATGAACAAGCAGTACACGTTCGCGAAGTTCCTCATCGAGCGCGGCGCCGACGTGAACATCGCGGGCAGCTACGGACGCACGCCGCTCTACGCGATCGCCGACATGCGCAACGAGGATTATTCGGCGCTGCCGAATCGGAAGACCGAGGATCCGCTGCCGACGATCGATGTGTTGAAGGCTCTGCTCGACCGCCACGCGAATGTCGACGCGACGCTGACGGCGTTTCTTCCCGGCCGCAGCGGCATGGACTTCGGCGACGCGACGCTCGGCGAGGGGACAACCCCGCTCATGCGCGCGGCGCGGGCCGGCGACACGGCGGCCATCCGTCTCCTGCTCGACGCGGGCGCCGACGCCAAACGGACGACGAAGGACGGAAACACGGCGTTGATGTTCGCCGCCGGCGTGGGGTATCGAGACAAGAACACGCGCGGCGCCGAGCGCGACGCGCTGGAGTCAGTGAAGATTTTCGTGAGCGCCGGCTTCGACGTGCGTCAGCGAAACAGCCGCGAGGAGACCGCACTGCACGGCGCCGCGGACCGCGGCGCCGATACCATCGTGCAGTATCTCGTCGACCACGGCGCCGAGCTGAACGTGAAGAGCAAGCAGGGCTTCACGCCGCTCGACGTCGCGATGGGCAAATCCAGCCTGCTGCAGCTGCCGGTGCCGAAGCCGACGACCGTCGCGCTGCTGAAAAAGCTCGGCGCGCTGGAAGCGAAGGACGTGAAGTAGCTACGACCTCCCTAACGCCTTCAGGAAATCCGCCTTGGTCTGTGGAGCGGCGCCGGCGTGCACCGGAATGTACTTGTCGAAATCCAGCTTGAGCTTGTCGAGCACGATCGGGCCGAGCGCCTTCACGTGATCGTTGGCCGGCTCGCCCGGCGTGACCGTGAAGTCGCCCTGAAAGAGGATCTTCTCCTTCGGGATGTAGGCGATCATCAGCCCGTTCGAATGCGGCACCGGCGCCACGTGGTACAGCTCCACGGTCCGCGTCCCGTCCGAGTACACCTTCTTCTCGTCGACCGCTTCGATCTTCGCTTTCTTCGGGTTCTTCGCGAGCGTGTCGGTCATCAGCGTGCGCGGCGTGTTGAGTGCCTTGTCGAGAAACGCCGCGTTGTTCTTCTGCGTGACGATCGTCGCGCCTTCGGCCACGAGCACCGGCAGTCCGCCCGTATGGTCCGAGTGCGGATGCGTGTTCATCACGTATCGAATCGGCTTGTTCGGCACGAGCTTCTTGATTTCGGCGACGTACGCGAGCGCGCGCGCTTCGGACTGCCCCGCCTCGAGCATCATCACGTAGTCCTTGAACTCGACGATGATCGAATCGTAGCTGCCCGCGCCGGTGGTGAGTTTCCAGAGGCCGTCGCCAAGCTTCTCGGTCGTGACGGTCAACGCCGGCGCCGGTCCGCGGCCAGGACCTCCAGGGCCGCCGCGTCCGGCGGGCGGTGCGGGCGGCAGCGCGAGCGTCGCCAGATCGGGGGGGTTCGCCTTCGCCGACGTCACGTCGACTTCGAAGAACGGCCAGCCGCCGCGCGTCTGCACGATCTTCGTCGGCGCCATCGCGCCGCCGAAATCCTTCCAGCCCGAATACGTCGCGACAATCTGCATGTCGCCCATGATGTTGTCGGCCGACCACGTCTCGACGCGATCGATGAGGTTCTTGTCGTTCACGTAGCCGTTGATCGTGTAGCTCTTGCCTGACGGCGCTTTAACCGTCGGGCTCCAGGTCAGGACCGTGTGGCCGCTCTTGCGACTCGCCGTCGCGTTGTTGTCGGCCGCGCCTTTCAGAAATCCCCACGGGGTCAGGTAGAACTCGAGCGACCCGGCCCATGGTTGCGACACATCGGCCTGCTGCGCCGTAATCTGCTGGGAGAACGTTCCCGGCGCCAGCGCCGTCGAGCCTCCGGCTCCGATGTTGTTTGTCGCTCCCGTGGCGCGCGACGCCGGGGCCGCGAGATCGACCACGCGGACGTAGTTCGCGATCGGCCGCATCGGATCGTGCGTCCCTTGGCAGCTCATCTGGGTCGAGTTCGCGCCGCACTGCTGGAACGCGACATCCTTCGCCGAGCCCGAATATGTGATCGACTTCACGTCGCCGAGCGCCTTCTGCGCGTTGGCGATCACGGCCTTTGCGTCTTGAGCGATCGCGGTCCCACCAAGAGACGCGACGCTGATTGCGACGAGCGCCAGTTTTCTTACCACGGCAATTCCTCCTTCTAAGGGAATGCGGATTGTACTGCTTTCATCGGAGGCGGCCACCTCAGCCCCACAACATCCCGGCATTTGCTCAATCTTTGACGCCCGACGCGCTGACGGCGGTGCGTGACCGGACAAACTGTACACTCGCTGGCGTGCGTCAGGCCGTAATCGTCCATCGGGGCCCTCCGGACGTCATTCAGATTCGCGAAGCGCCGGATCCAGTGCCTGGGCCCGGCGAAGTGCGGATCGCCGTTCGCGCGGCAGGTGTGAATTTCGCCGACGTCATGGCGCGGCTGGGTCTCTATCCCGATGCGCCTCCCCTGCCGGCCGTCGTCGGTTACGAAGTGGCCGGAGTAGTCGACGCCGTTGGCGCGGCTGTCACGGGATTTCGCGCCGGCGATCGCGTGCTGGCGCTGACCCGCTTCGGCGGGTATGCAACTTCCGTCGTGGTTCCGGCGACGCAGGCCTTCGCCATTCCTCCTCAACTCACCGACATCGAAGCCGCGGCCGTGCCGGTCAATTACCTGACGGCGTCGATTGCGCTCTATCGCCTGGCGAACGTCGACGCAGGCGATACGGTCCTCGTCTACGGCGCCGGCGGCGGTGTCGGCATCGCGGCAACACAACTCGCGAAGCTGCGGCAGGCCATCGTCATCGGCACGGCGTCGACGTCGAAGATCGACGCGATTCGCGCGCTCGGCGTCGATCACGCAGTCGATCACCAACGGCAGGACATCGCGGCGGAAGTGCGCAGGCTCACGTCCGGACGCGGAGCGGACGTCATCCTGGATCCGATCGGCGGCCGCCAGTTCACAATCAGCTACAACTTGCTGGCGCCGCTCGGCCGTCTCGTCGTGTACGGCGTCTCGAGCCTCGCCGCCGGCGAGCGCCGCAGCCTGTGGCGCGCCGTCCGCACGCTGATTGGCATGCCGGCATTCCGGCCCCTCTCGCTGATGAATCGCAACCGCGGCGTGCTCGGACTGAACCTCGGGCACTTGTGGGGCGAAGGCCGTCAGATCCGCGCCGCGATGGACATGATCCTGCGGGAAGTTTCCGCCGGCCGGCTGCGACCCGTCGTCGCGAGGACATTTCCGCTCGACCGCGCTAGTGATGCGCATCGGTATTTGCAATCGCGGGCTAATATCGGGAAGGTCGTGCTCACCGATGTCTGACAACAAATCCGCCAACGGCCCGAGCTGGTGGCAGACGCTTCCGGGCATTCTGACTGGACTCGCCGCGATTGTCACGGCAGCCACCGGCCTCATCGTCGCGTTCAATCGCACGGGCAGCCGCAGCGAGCCCGCTTCGCCGGCGTCATCGTCGTCGCCTCCGACGGTGTCGCGTGATGCGCAACCCGCAACGACGGCGGAATCACCGTCGCCTGGCGCGATTCCGCTTCCTCCACTTCACGAGGTGAAGCTCGCCGCCGGCGCCGCCGTCGTTACGATTCTGTCCGCGCAAGTCGCGCCGATCGACGCCGAGCGACGGACGTTGACGTTCGACGTGCGCTACACAAACGCCGGCCGCTATCCGGCGAACTTCTGGGGCAGGTCCTATCGGCTGATCGTGGCGGACGTGCCGCGGGAGCCGACGAATTCACTCAACGAAGTCGTCGGCGCCGACAGCGCGAAGGAAGGAGAAGTCGTGTTCGAGCTGCCGCGTGGCGCAAAAGACGTGACGCTTCAGATCAGCGCCGGCGACGAAAAGACCCGCCTGCCGTTCAAACTGCCCTAGTCTGCCTTTTGCTTCTCCTGCGCGCGCGCACCCGCCAGAATGTTTGGCAGCGCGTAGTTGCCTTCGTGGCACGCGTACTCGAAGATCGGCCCTGGAATCCTCATCAGCGGCACCATCGCGCTCCACGGCTGCGTGTAGGAACCCGCGTCAGACACCGTGAATTCGTACTTGAGCGTGTCGGAATCGACGCGCGTGAAGCGTTCGATCACGTGCGTCTCCGCTGTCGAGCCTTGCAGGCTCGTCTCGCGGCGGAAGTTGACGGTGTCCACCACGAGGGTGTCGCCTTCCCAGTGTCCGCGCGAGTCTCCAGACCATTGACGCAGCTTCGTGTGCGGACGTCCGTCCGTCGGAATGATTCGAGCGTTGTGCACCATCTCGTTCACGATCACGACGTATCCCGGCGACTGCACGATCTGCACGTTGTTGTTGTAGGCGCCAGGCGTCATCGGCGGACCCGAGTTGAATCCCTGCAGACAGCGATCGGCAAGCGGCCGATCGGCATACGAGTCGCCAAGCCCCGAATCCGAAAGCTGGCGCATGGCCGCAACCCGGCGGCGTGCAGTGTCGGTCAATGGAATCGTGCCGCTCGGCGGATCGACGATGAGCGAGGTGCGTTTGTCGTTGGTGAGCTTGCTGCCGCGCTCGTACCAGAACTCGTTGTACGACAGCACGCCGCCCTGCGCTCGCGGCGCATATCCGGCGCTCGGCTGCCCTTTCTCCGGATCGAACAGATCGCGATTCAGCCGCGTGTTCTCCGACGCTTCGAACGCCGTCGCCTCGTCCTCGCTCAGCGTCGCCTTTCCCGCGAGCCCTTCCGGCCGTTGAAGCGGCGTGATGGTGCTGAACGAGTAGATGCCGGCCAGGTTCGGCTTGCCGTCAGACGTCCTCGCCGGAACCGGCTTGGTTTGAGCCGCGAGTGGCGACATCATGAGCGACGCGAGCAACGCGAATCCGCCAAACAAACCCTTGCGGATCATGCTTTCCTCCTTACGATCTCATCCCTTCAGCCCTTTCGATTGCACATCCCAGTTCACATTCGCGCAGAGGCTGCAGTTCTTGCCCACGAACATCGCGGCGGCCTTCTTGTCGTTCTTGAAATTCCACAGCAGCCAATTCGACGCGACGTTCGCATACTCGCCGCCGCCAGGATGAAAAACCGTGGCGGTGTGTCCTGCGTTGTGGCGCGCGCCGTAGAACGCCGGCACCTTGTCGATGGCGTCATACGTCGCTTTCGACGTGGCCATCATGAAGTCGGGCTCATGGCCGTTGATGAGCAGCACCGGCCCATGCAATTTGGGCAGCGCGTCCGTCGTCGGGAATGGAGAGGCCGGTGCATTCGGATTCGGCGCTTGAACGCCTGAGTTGAACACGCCAATCGTCTTCACGCGCGGGTCGACTCCGAGAGCGACCGACAGGAAGCCGCCGCACGACTGACCCATGACCGCAACCTTGTCCATCGCGATCTTGCCCTTCAACGGAGCGCCGTCACGCGCGTTTTCCTTCTCTGCCCAATCGACGGCCGCGCGCAAATGGTCGGCTGTCTGCTGGCGCGCCCCGCCTTCCTGAGCGGTGGTGGTCATGACGAGGAAACCGTGCGAGGCGATGGTGGTCAAGAAACCCGAGTAGCGCTTGCCCTCGATGGCGCAGCCGCCATTGCCCCAGACCATCACGGGAAGCGTGTCTTTCTTGGGGAACGCGTCGAGATTCGTCGGACGAAACACCAAAAGGCCCGGCGAACCGAAGGCCGCTTCGGATGTGATCGCATACGGCCCCGGCACCGCGAGCGGCGCGCCTTCGACCGGAAGCGATCTTTCGATCATCTCGCGCGTGATACCTGGCGGTTGAGCGAACGCCAGCGCGCCGAGTGCGAGTAGTGCCACGGACGAAAACAGCATGGATGTCTTGTGCATAGACCCCCCTCTCGCGAGCCGCGATTATCCCAGATTCTTATCCTCCGTAAACGGGTGATCGGAACGAACGGCTCAGGCCGGAGGTCTGCTACGTCGAGCACCGCTCGTGCTCGCCCGATATCCACGCGACGGCGCTGACCGTCGCGGATCTTCTGCGGATGGGCTGCTTGAAGGGAAAGTTCGAATCGAGGCTGCCGCCCTCGCGATGGTGTCCTCGAACGATTCAGTGCCCGCAAGCTCTGCGACGGCCGCCTTCGTCTGGACGACGTCACTGATCCGCTCGGCCACGCGCTGGGCGACGCCGTTGTCGACGCCCGTGAGGACCACCACCACCTCGGACGTCGTCCATCGAACGACCAAATCGTTGCCTCGGACCACAGTCGCGAGGATGTCGTCGACCGCAGGCACGTCGTCCGGGCGGCGCGGCGTCATCGTAAATAGCAAGGCACTCAGCGGCCGCTGATCGCGTCCGACGCGGGCGAGCTCTCGCTTGATGATCGCTTCGCCGTCATCGCGGTCCATCGGCACTGCCGGGACTCCCCGACGCGGCGTCGTCGCCCCCCCGGCGATCGCGCTCAGCGCATCGAGATCGTCCTGGCGAAACGCCTGCGACTCTGCATCGAAGACGCAGAGCACGCCCGCCGTCTCGCCGTCGCGCACGATTGGCGCGATCGCCAGGCTCCGCAACGCCGCATGCGACGCCGCGTTTTCTCCGGCGCGCTCCGTCCACGTCCTCGCGGCCCCGCTCGCCAGGACCTCTTCGATCGCGGACGGCAGGATGGACGGAAAATTCAGCATCGGCGCATCCGGCATCCACGACACCGACATCGCGTATTCGCCGGCGCCGCGCGCCTTCGTGTACGCCGCCGCGCCGACAACGCCGAGGCGTTGTCGTGCCCTTTCCGCCAGATCCACCCAATTCTCCTCGCCGTCGTCCGCGACTGCGGCCATCACGGCCCCCGGGGTGTCCGCGCGCTGCAGCAACGCCTCGACGCAGCGCCGACACAACTCGGATGACAGTCCGCGACCGAGCACTTTAGACCGGGTCTGTGCGAGGCGGCTTGCTGCGTACTCGCGCAGCTCGCGATCGGCCGACCATGCCACCACCGGCGCGGCTGCATCGATACGACGCAGCGACTCGATCACCGACAGGCCGTCCCGGTCGGGCAGCGCGAGTGAGGTCATCAAGACCGCCGGCGGTCCGAGTTGTTCGAGGAGCCGAGTCGCATCGGCTCCGCTGCGCGCGACGATCGTCGGCACTGGGCACGCCTCGCCACACCCGCGGACCGCGGCAGCGATGCGATCGGCGTCGTCGTCGACGATCAGGACGTACTCGCGGTCCAACGTCATCGCCTCGACGGACGTTCCTTGAAGCGGGCCGTTGTCGGCCGCAACTGGGCGACGGTTCCCGATGGCGCGACCCGGACGCAATTCTTGCCGGCGGCCTTCGCCCGATACAGGCTGTCGTCGGCGCGCTGGACGATCTCTTCGGCGGTGTCGTCGTCTCGCAGCGTCGCGGCGCCAACGCTCACCGTCACCCGGCTGGTCGCGATGCGTTCCCGAATCCGCTCCGCGGCGGCCGCAGCACTCGCGCGATCGCTGTTCGGCATGACGATCGCGAACTCGTCGCCTCCATATCGCGCGCAGAAGTCGAACACGCGGACGACGGACCGAAGGACGTCCGACACGGCCTGCAGCACGGCATCGCCGGCAGGGTGGCCCTGTGTGTCGTTGACGTCCTTGAAGTCGTCGATGTCGATCATCAATACCGCCAGCGTGCCCGACGAGCGTTTCGCGCGTTCGATCTCCTGCCGCAGACGCGCATCGAACGAGCGACGGTTGAAGAGACCAGTGAGCGCATCAATCGTCGCCGCATGAGTGAGCCGAAGGACTTCGGCCTCGTTGCGCGCGGCAGCCAGGCCCAAAGCGGCAACTCCACCGATGGTGCGCAGCGCGGCGACGTCCCTCTGCGTGAAGGGTTCGTCCTCGGCCTTCTCGGTGGCGCTCAGCACGCCAAGGACGCAGCCCTCGGCGACGATTGGGACGGCCGCGAAGGACACACTGCGATAGCGTCGCGTCACCGCGGACACCGCACGAAGACGACGCACGTCGCGAACGACGACCGCGCGCCGGCACGCGAACACATGACCCATCACCCACTCGCCCGGTTGGATTCGCACGTCGTCGAGGTCCGTCAACGCGTAGCCGCACGCGGCCGTGAGCACGAGCTGGTGTTCGTCGGCACGGTAGAGAGCGATGGAAACCCGCTCGGCCGCCACCGTTCGAGCGGCCTGTTCGACGACGTGCTGACAAACGGCGTCGATTGCTCCCGAACGGCCTATCCGGCGAGCCAGCTTGTAGACGTCGACGAGCAGTCCGTCGGCAGGAAGCGGCACCGGTCTACGGCGCACTCATCGTCAGGTGGATCTCGATGATCTTCAGATAGCTCACCGGCCGACCCTGCTTCAGCGCGGGTTGAAACTTCCAGTCGCGCGCCGCGCGCACGAGTGCCTGATCGTAGGCGGGCCGCGTGCCTGTCGGCATCGTCGCCGATACCACTGTCCCTGCTCGGTCGATCAGCAGCCGGAGCACGCCCCTGTAATCTTGCGCCGCTTCGGACGGAGACGGACGCCATTGAGGCGTTCTCTGCACCAGCGGCACCGGAGGCGTGATGTCCGAGTCGGCTGCTGTGTAAGTGATGTCAGGCGGCGTGAGCGGCTGTGAGGCCGGCGCTGTCGCCTTGAAGTCGGCCACCGGCGAGGCGGGCGCCGCCACCGCCTTGGCGAGATCGCGAAACGCCGACGCAACGGCCCGCAGATCGGCCGCCGCCGACCAGTCGTGCAGATCAGGGTCGTCCAGCAGCGTCAG
>Ga0097621_100000626_pt1 | contig 24907 bp, 21 predicted proteins | sample KBSMisM72_FD_73165 | JGI IMG/M metagenome (GOLD analysis project Ga0097621, IMG submission 73165) | Miscanthus rhizosphere microbial communities from Kellogg Biological Station, Michigan, USA - KBS Miscanthus M7-2 (version 2) (version 2) | ecosystem: Host-associated > Plants > Roots >... | reverse complement strand
TGGCCGTAAGCGTTATCCCGTCCGATGAGGAATTGGTGATATTTACAATTCCATCTATTCGCAAAGCATCCTGCACCGCCAGTACATAACCGACAGAATTATTAGGTATATCTGCGGTGTAAACATAAGTGCGGATTTCATAGCAAATGGTGGGTGGATTGCTCATGCAAGGATTGGTGCTAGTTTTGGTAACTGTTACTGAGCTGGTAGTGCTGATTAATTTGGCCAGCACGCTCGTATTGGTGCCAGCATCAAACACACCCAGGTAAACATTGTCTTTGGGTCCGGATGTGGTGCAGCTAAAAAAAACGGTTACGGTAAAAGTATAATTAGACGTTCCGGAGGCGGTGCCGGGCCCGTTGTATTTATATTCAATATGACCGCCTTTAACGTGTCTGGCATAGCTTATATGATAAGAACATATAAAACCCAATAACATATAAAAAAGCCGGAAAAAATTTTTCATAAATACAAATCAGGTTATCTGCAGGCCGCATGCTGCGCTGAACGGCTTTTCTGTTCAATATCGCATCCTGCGTTTATGCGCCTGGCAATTAAATGGTTAGTAGTAAAACCAGGGTTTGCAACTGCCATTGGTTTGTTAATCCAAAGAGGCGCACCACGCCTGTTTTACAGGCGCAGAGAAACCAAACTAAATTAACTGATTAATTTTTCAACCGGCCATTATATAGGTAAAACCAGCTTTTCCAGCGATGAATTTGGCTTTTGTAAACCGATAATATTCTTCTCCGGATGCGGTAAATAATTAACTAACCAATAATTTTGCAGCTCACGAATTGCCTGCCTTCACCCGGTTGTACCCTGCCCGGTTTTACGCGTACGGATGCCGCCACAAAAGATTTACCATGATCCGTTCTTCAAATAAAAGTAACCCCGATATTGTTTTGATTGGTGCGGGCATTATGAGCGCCACACTGGGCGTTTTACTAAAAGAATTAAACCCCTCCTTTAAGATTGAAGTACTGGAAAGGCTTGACAGCGTGGCATTGGAAAGCTCAGATGCCTGGAACAATGCCGGCACCGGCCATTCTGCTTTTTGCGAACTCAACTACACTCCCGAAAACGAAGACGGCAGCATCAGCATATCTAAAGCCATTCACATTGCAGACCAGTTTGAGGTATCCAAAGAGTTCTGGACATTTTTACTGGAGAAAAATTATATCCGCCAGCCAAAAGAATTTATTACGCCGGTACCGCATATCAGTTTTGTTTGGGGCGATGAGAATGTAGCATTTCTGCAAAAACGGCATGAGGCTTTGGTCAAACACCATTTGTTTGAAGGAATGCAATATGCCGAAGATCATGAGACCCTGCAGCAATGGATGCCGCTGATTATGAAAGACCGGGATGCTGCGCAAAAATGTGCGGCTACCAGAATGGATGTGGGGACAGATGTAAACTTTGGCACCCTGACACGCAAACTATTCCGCTATCTTTTTGATTTGCCCAATGTAAAATTTCACCTGGCACATGAAGTAAGAGATCTGCAGAAAGACGATAAGGGCAACTGGAATATAGAAGTAAAAAATTTTACAACCGGCAAAAAGCGTACGATTCAGACAAAGTTTATTTTTATTGGGGCAGGAGGCGGCTCATTACCGCTGCTTGAAAAATCGGATATCCCTGAAAGCAAAGGCTATGGCGGATTTCCGGTCAGCGGGCAGTGGCTTATTTGCAATAACCAGGATGTAATTGCTCAGCACAATGCAAAAGTATATGGCAAGGCTTCAGTAGGTTCACCACCCATGAGTGTACCTCACCTGGACACCAGGATCATTGAGGGGAAAAAATCCCTGCTCTTTGGCCCCTATGCAGGATTCTCTACTAAATTTTTAAAAAATGGTTCGTTCTGGGATCTGCCGGGCTCTATTAAGTTCAGCAATATAAAGCCGATGGTAATGGCCGGCGTACACAATATTCCCCTGACAAAATATTTAATAGAACAGGTAAGCCAGAGTGCAGAAGACAGGCTGGAAGCATTGCATGAATACATGCCGTCTGCCACTATGGACGATTGGATTTTAGAAACCGCCGGTCAGCGTGTACAGGTAATAAAGAAAAATGAAGAAGAAGGCGGCGTACTTGAATTTGGAACGGAAGTGGTTAGCGCTGCCGATGGATCCATTGCTGCATTGCTGGGCGCCTCTCCGGGTGCATCTACGGCAGTAGCCATTATGCTTGATCTGCTGAAACGTTGTTTTCCGGAAAAATTGCAAACGGCAGAATGGCAAATGAAATTAAGAGAGATCATTCCTTCTTATGGTCAGTCGTTAGTGAATGATAAGGAGCTTGCAATGCGAACAAGGGAAAGAACCAGTGAAGTGCTGCAGCTGAAATGAATGGCCGATGGTTGATGTTTTTTGGAAGGTGGTTAAATTTTTTGGTATGCATTATCATACCGCCTTCTGCAAAGCTTCTACGGATTTCTTTTCGCTGCCTATGAAGATTTTATTATTTATGATGGTAACCGGGCGTTTTAGAAAAGTGTATTCTTCCAGTATATAGTTGCGGTAGTCTTTTTCTGTAAGCTGTTTGTCTTTAAGGCCAAGCTCCTTGTATTTCATAGCGCGCCTGCTAAACAATGCTTCATAACTACCCGCCATCTTTTTCATTTCGTCCAGTTGCGCGACGGTTATCTTTTGTGTTTTGATATCCTGCAAATCAAATCCTTTTTTATCGATCTGTGTGTCTTTAATTATTGCCTGGCAAGTTGTGCAGGTGGCCAGATGGTACATTTTATTCATAAAAAATTGCAGGGTAGCATTGTGCCCGGTGAATCTAATATCAACTTTTCGGAAGGCGAAAATAATTCTTTCTGCATTTATTAATCCAGCAGGGTTACATTGGTAAAAAAAACCTAGTCCCGAAGGGATGGTATTAATATAACATACAGATAGCGATATACCACAACCCCTAAGGGGTGACAGTAGAAAACGGGTTGCATGGTATCACGCAACCGGCTATCAATCATTCACCCGCTCCCATTTTTTTGTCTGGTGATTGTATTGCTTAATTATTTTAGCAGGATTACCTGCGGCCATAGAATAATCAGCCACTTCTTTGGTAACCACACTGCCGGCCGCAATAACGCAATACTTACCAATGCTAACGCCGGCGGTGATGACACTGTTGGCACCAATCCAGGATCCTTCACCAACAGAAATAGGCGAGGTTGTACAATCCTGGTACCGGAAGGAAACAGTAACATCATTAAAGCCGTGGTTTAGTCCGCTTATAACCACATTTTGGGCCGTCATAACATGATCGCCAATGGTAACCGGGCCAATAATTACATTCATTGCGCCAATAAAAACGGCATTACCCATCTTTACCGGCCCTACAGCATTATTGATAAAAGCAAAATCTTCGATAGTGCAATCATCGCCGGTTTCAAAAACCTGAAAGGGCATGGTATCTATCCTTGCCCTGCTGAAGAACCGCGTATTTTTTCCTTTTTTATGATAAAAGGGGTTCACAAAATTTCTTACCCACCAGCGTGGCCTGGCACCATTTCCTGAAGAGATGAGCCACAAGACCCGCTTTTTTAATTTTGGGTTCGATTTTATTTTGTCTGCCAGTGACATGTATGATATGATACTAACTTTTCTTATTAAGGGCTGCGCGATTTGTTGGGGCATCCGAAAGTTTTTGAAAGAGACCAGCCGGTGTTCAATAAGCCAGCGCCCCGCTCCAACGATACAATCTTATCAAATACTGATTCTATTTTAACCGCCAGGGTAAGCAGCTCCATAGGTCTTTCTCTCTGCGTCAATTAACCCAAACATACAATTAAGCAAGCGGAATGTCAAATGATTAAAGTCTGTTAATAAAATATATCCGCGTATCAAATTTTCGTAATTTTCAACTCCATTCTCAAAAACTAAAAATCGCTTGTCATGCTAACACGCAGAAGATTTATTCAGCAAAGTTCAGTTTTCACCGCCGCATTCATGATAGATATACCAGGTTTATTGAAAATGCACAAAGACCTGGGAATTCAATTGTATACTGTAAGAGACGAAGTAGCAAAAGATTTGGAACATGCGCTGTCTGAAGTTTCCAAAGCAGGCTATACCATGACGGAATTGTATGGTTATGATTACAAGACAAGACAGTTTTTTGGACGTAGTGTGAAAGACATGTCTGCTTTATTAAAGAAATATCACCTTACCACACCCAGCGGTCACTACAATATCCTGGATATGGTGTATGGCGCCGATTATAACTGGGATAGCTGGAAATATTTGTTGGAAGACGCCAAAACACTGGGCAACAAATATGTAGTGATTCCTTATATAGATGACAAGCACCGTACGCCGGATGATTTTAAGCGCATAGCAGAACGCCTGAACAAGGCAGGAGAATTAAGCAAGGCTGCTGGCCTGGCTACCGGTTACCACAATCACAATTTTGAGTTTGAAACAACTGTTGATGGTGCTACCGCTTATGAATACCTGCTAAAGCATACCGATTCCAAACTGGTTAAGTTTGAAATGGACCTGTACTGGTTTGCCAATGCAGGACAGGATCCCATTTCGTGGATTAAAAAATACCCGGGCCGTTTCCCCATGTGGCATATAAAAGATATGGAGGCAAAAACAGAAGGCCAGGCAAAAGGTCAAACATGCGAAGTAGGCAAAGGTGTAATTGACTGGAAGAAGATCTTTACACACCAAACAGAAGCTGGTGTAGATTATGTATTTGTAGAACAGGAACAATACAGAAGACCGGTATTTGAGTGCATTAAAATAAGTGCCGATTACATGAAAAAAAATCTTCTTAAATAAAAAACCCCCTCACTAACATGGCTTCAAGGAAAAAATTTTTGCAACAATCTTCTTTATTGCTCGGTGCCGGCACTTTGGCCGCTGCATTTGACAATAACGCGTTTGCCTATTTTAAGAACAGGATAATGCCCAGCGATCAACTCAATATTGGTGCTATTGGAATCAATGGTATGGGCTGGGCTAACGTGAAAGCAGCTTTGAAAGTACCGGGCGTAAACCTGATAGCGGTTTGTGATGTTGATAAAAATGTGATAGGTAAACGCCTTGACGAATTGGGTAAAACAGGTGTGGACACAACTAAGATAAAACAGTATGACGATTACCGTAAGCTACTTGCGCAAAAAGACATTGATGCGGTAATTATTGGTACGCCTGACCACTGGCACGCGCTTATTATGATACATGCGTGTGAAGCAGGCAAAGATGTATATGTGGAAAAGCCAGTGGGCAATTCAATAATAGAATGCCGCACCATGGTGGCTGCACAACAGCGGTATAAAAAAGTAGTGCAGGCGGGCCAGTGGCAGCGCAGCCAGCAGCATTTCAGGGATGCAGTTGATTTTGTACAAACAGGTCAATTGGGCAATATACGAACGGTAAAAGTATGGTGTTACCAGGGATGGATGAAACCTGGTCCCGTTGTGGCCGACAGCGCACCACCTGCCGGTGTTGATTATACGCAATGGCTGGGACCTGCCAGCATCAGGCCATTCAATTCCAGCCGTTTTCATTTTAATTTCCGTTGGTTCTGGGATTATGCCGGTGGCCTGATGACGGATTGGGGCGTGCATTTATTGGATTATGGTTTACTGGGAATGAAATCGCCGGTGCCAAAATCAGTGGCTGCACTGGGCGGCCGGTTCGCCTATCCTGATTTGTATGAAGAGACCCCTGACACACTAACTACCCTGTATGAGTTTGATGGGTTTAATATGGTGTGGGATTCTGCCATGGGTATAGACAATGGTTCTTATGGCCGCGACCATGGCATTGCCTATATTGGCAATAATGGAACACTCATAGTAAACAGAGGTGGATGGGAAGTAATTGAAGAAAAGCAAAGCAAAAGCAAGGTGAGCAAGGAGTTTGTAAAACCTTCTGATAATGGTCTTGACAAACACTGGGAAAACTTTGTAGGCTGTGTAAAGTCGCGCAAGACAGAAGATTTGCATTGCCCCATACAGGCAGGAGCGCATGTGGCTACGGTAGCACAAATGGGCAATATTGCTTTCCGCAGCGGAAAAAAATTAGTATGGGACGGAACAAAAGAACGGTTTACAGATGAGGATATCAATAAACAATATTTATTAAAAGAATACCATAACGGTTATAAGTTACCGGTAGTGTGATTTCTTAAACACCGCCAATCAATATTGATTTTTAACAGCTCACTATATGAAAAATAAAATCATCCCTGTTTTCTTACTTGCCAGTTTAATTTCTGTAAGCATGCTGGCCCAGCAAAAAGGAGATCCCAAAGCAACGGAATTCTACAGTCCTGTGCCTAAAGTAGTAATGCCCGGCGCAGCCACCTCAGACGCCCCTTCAGACGCCATTGTATTATTTGATGGAAAAAACCTTGACCAGTGGTCTTCGGTAAAAACACCCGGCGCACCCGCCGCGTGGAATGTTGCTGATGGCATTCTTACCGTTAATAAGTCTGCCGGTAATATACAAACGAAAAAATATTTTACAGACTACCAGCTTCATCTTGAGTGGCGCATACCAGCCAATATAACCGGCGAAGGGCAGGCACGTGGTAATAGCGGCGTATTTCTTGCCTCTACCGGTCCCGGCGACGATGGCTATGAAATTCAAATACTGGATTGCTTTAACAACAGCACCTATGTAAACGGGCAAACAGGCAGTGTTTACAAGCAAACCATCCCCTTGGCCAATGCCTGCAAAAAACCAGGTGAGTGGCAGACTTATGATATTTTCTGGAATGCACCCCGTTTTAACGATGACAGTACGCTGAAAACGCCGGCTTATGTAACGGTTATCCATAACGGCGTTTTGCTGCAGAACCATACTGAACTAAAAGGACAAACAGTGTATATCGGGGCGCCCTTTTATAAAAAACATGGTCCCTGCCCTATTAAACTACAGGCGCATGGAGATAAAAGCGAACCCATCAGTTACCGCAATATCTGGATAAGGGAATTGTAAGATAGCAGCAGCAAAAAAATCTTATAGGGTTAAAGGAAAAACTTCAAGCAAAAAAGTATGCAAAAAAATCTTTTATTAGTTTTTTCATCATTAATTGCAGCACTCGTTTCATTTGCGCAAACAAAACCAGAAGAAACAGAGTACTACACACCGGTACCAAAAATTATTACACCGGGCGCAAATTTTGCCGCGCCACCATCTGATGCTATTATTCTGTTTGACGGCAAAAACCTTGACGAATGGGTATTGCTAAAAGACAGTACGGCTACAAAAAAATGGACGCTGGCAGATAATGCAATGACGGTAGACAAGACGGCGGGCGATCTGCAGACAAAACGAAAGTTCATGGATTTTCAATTGCATATTGAATACCGTATTCCGGAGAATATTACCGGCAGCGGACAGGCTCGTGGCAATAGCGGCATTTTTTTAGCAGCATTGCCCTGGGGCGCCGGAGGTTATGAACTGCAGGTGTTGGACAATTATAAAAACGCCACCTATGTAAATGGACAGGTGGGTAGTATGTACAAACAGGCTGTTCCTTTGGCAAATGCCTGCCGCAAACCCGGTGAATGGCAGCAATATGATGTGGTTTGGACTGCTCCGCGCTTTAATGATCACGGTATCCTGCAATCGCCGGCAAGGGTTACCGTTTTTCACAATGGCGTACTGGTTCAAAACAATACCACATTGCTGGGAGACACGCCTTATATCGGCCAGCCTGCATACAAAGTGCATGGCGCATCACCCATTAAACTACAGGCACATGGAGATAAAAGTGAGCCCATCAGTTACCGCAATATTTGGTTAAGGGAATTGTAAACGCTACTAATTCTGGTTGTATATAAAACAAAGGCAGCTTTATAGCTGCCCTTGTTGTTTTTATGAAGGAGCATTAAAATATTTCCAAAAGACTATGTTGATGTGCCGTTGCTTTCTTTCACTTGTTCCGTATCTCATAAACGGTTGTTTTTTAGATCCGCGACATGAGATCTATAATTCTGGTTTTCAATTATTTAAATAAGACACATCTCGTTTTTCCCGATTGAGAAAACCAAATTCCCGATTGGGCAGTATAATTTCCTGGAAAGAAGCGTCTTTTGCAAAAAAGTAAAAAAACCAGGATATGAAAGCATGGATTTCGTTTTTAACATTGATTACGTTTGCAATCTCCATTGGCTGTAAAAAAAATGATACAGGTGTAACCAAAACACGCGTGGATTATACATTGCCATCCAGCTATAATTTCAGCAATACAGATTCCAATTCTGCCAGAATAATATTGTCGATGGTATCGCAAATAGAAGCTTATATAACAACCGGTAACACGGCAAATGTTGTGCTGAGCGCATCACAGCTAAAAAGCATGCTGGCAAATACAGGCGGATTTTTCAGGGATACTACCGTAGCAGGTGTTACGCTTAAATTAAATACTTCGGGTGTTAACCTAAAAAGCCTGATTGCACCGGCCGCTGAACCTGGCATTGAAGCCATTTTTGATAGTGTAGCCTTGTCCAGTCAGTCCGTAAAAACAGCCGCTAATGGCGTTGCCGGCATCAGCGATAAGAAAACACTTTTGTCTGCCAATGGAGTTTACTGGCGCCAGATTTTTACAAAAACAATAATGGGTGTATTGTTGCAGCATCTTACTACAGATGTTTATCTTTCTGATTCATTAAACAGTACCATTTCTATAGCAGCAAAAACACACGCATGGGATCAGGCCTTTTTTCTATGGGCAGTGCCCATCAATTTTCCCGCCAACAGAACCGGTGTAAAATACTGGGGATCCTATACCAGCCAGATAGATTCAGGGGTAAACAAACCCGTGGTAAACCTTACGGGCGTTAATGCTAATCCTGCATTGGTGAAAGCGTTTTTCAATGGCCGCATGGCTTTAAACAACAATGATCTTTTTACTGCACAAAACGATGCGGCCAATATAATTGCGATCTATGAAAAGGTAGAGGCCGCCGCAGCGCTGCACGAGTTGAACGAGGCAATCGGCAATATTCCCAACGGTGCTTCTGCAAGCGCGGGCAATATTTCTGAATCCATGGGTTTTATCAATGCATGGAAATACAATACAAAAAGAAAGATTGCATCTGATGCGCAGGTGACTGCTGTTATAGCCCTGTTCGGTTCTAATTTTTACAATTTAACACAGGCAAACCTGGAAAGTATAAAAAGTGCTATCAGCACCATCTATGGTTGGGATGCGGTGAAATCTTATCTATAATTTAATTTCCTTAATTTTTTCTGATGAAGCAAAAGAAAACATTGGCGGGTCTTTTATCTGTAGTAACAGTTATCATTGTTTTGATTTCGTGCAGCAAGAGCAATAGCACCGGCACCGTAACACCACCTGGTACAGGAGATTCTGCACTGGCTAATATTGGCACCAATATTATTATCCCTTCTTTCCAGACATTTTCTTCCGCAATGGTAGCGCTTGACGCTTCTGTTACCACGTTTACAGCAACACCAAATGCAACAACGCTGTCTGCTGCACAGGCTGCTTTTAAAACAGCCTATCTGGCATGGGAAACCTGCAGCGAATATGGTTTTGGGCCGGCAGCTGATCAGTCATTGATAACCGCCACCATTAATATTTTCCCAACAGACAGCGTACTTATTAAAAGCAATATCAGCAGCGGCAGTTATACTATAGACGGTATTGCCAACCTGAAGGCACAGGGTTTTTCAGGGATAGATTTTCTGCTTTTCGGTGCTGATAACGCCACTACCCTTGGCCGTTATACAACCGATGCATCAGCGGTAAATGCAAAAAAATATTTGTCGGCTATAACTGCATCCATCAAGACCAAGGCCGCTGCGGTGGCTACCGCCTGGTCTGCCAGCGGTGGTAATTACATCAACCAGTTCACTACGGCTATAGGTGTTAGCTCGGGCAGTTCACTCAGCCTGTTAATGAATGCTTTTGTACAGGATTACGATGTGGTAATGAAAAGTTATAAACTTGGCATTCCTATCGGTAAATATGGAACCACAGTATTGCCACTGGCGCCTTCAAAAGTTGAGGCTTATTACAGTGGTATGTCGGTGCAATTAATGATTCAGCAGGTAAAAGCTTTGCAGAATATGTATTTGGGTGGTACCGGTTATGGGTTCGATGACAAAGTGATTGCATCTAAAGTAACAAAAAACAGTGTCCCGCTTAATGATGTAATAACTGCAGAATTTAACACATTGATTGCAAAACTAACGGCACTGCCAGATCCGCTCTCTGCCCAGATTAATAATAATCTTACCGCAGTAAATGATGTGTATACAGAAGCCACCAAACTGGTAGTGTTGTTAAAAGTGGATCTCAGTTCGGCATTGGCAATAAAGATTTCTTTCCAGGATGATGACGGCGATTAAACTTAAAACGTATATATATAAACCCATTCACATTGCCCCGCTGGCTTTTTTCAGAATAGCCTTTGGGGCAGTGTTGTTTATCAGCAGTATCCGTTTTATAGTGCATGGGTGGATAAAGGATTTTTATATCACTCCCCGTTTTCATTTCCCTTTTTATGGTTTTGAATGGATAACCGCCTTGTCACCAGCCGGAATGTATGCCCTGTATACATGCATGGCGCTGGGTGCTTTTATGATTTGTGTGGGTTTGTATTACAGGATAGCAACGGTTTTGTTTCTGTGCTGTTTTGCCTATGCAGAAATGATTGACAAGACTTATTACCTCAATCATTATTACCTGGTCACGGTAATGGTATTGCTGATGAGCCTGGTTCCCGCCAATCGTTATTTTTCAGTGGATGTATTATGCAATCCTTCTCTCAAAAGAACACATGTTCCCGCATGGACCATTAATACTTTTAAATGGCAATTGGCCATTATTTATATATATGCGGCCATTTCAAAAATGAATACCGATTGGCTGATCAATGCAATGCCGTTAAAGATTTGGCTGCCCGCCAACCAGTTTATACCGGTAATAGGAAAATGGCTGGCGTTGCCGGCAACTGCTATCATCTTTAGCTGGTGTGGGATGCTGTTTGATCTTTCTGTAGTATTCCTGCTTGTCAACCGCAGGACAAGGCCATTTGGCTACTTTTTTGTAATTATTTTTCATCTGCTCACGGCCTTACTGTTTCAGATTGGTATGTTCCCCTATATAATGCTGGCCGCCACCACAATATTTTTTTCAGACAGTTTTCATATGCGGATGCTAAAGGCTATTTCATCGGTTATTCCGTCTCTGAGAAAAATTGATATTCAGCAAAACTATGTGCCGTCCCCTATGTTTAGAAAACCCGGCTTTATTTTCCTTCTTGTCTATTTTGTTTTTCAATTGCTTATCCCAATCCGGTTTTTATTATACCCGGGTAAATTACTATGGACGGAAGAAGGCTACCGTTTTTCATGGCGGGTAATGCTAATGGAAAAAGGAGGCACTACTTTTTTTTATGTTATTGAACCTGCTACAGGCAGGCGTATTGAAATAAATAACCGCGATTTTCTGACGGGCTACCAGGAAAGAATGATGGAAACGCAGCCAGATATGATGCTACAATATGCCAAAATACTAAAGGCGGAGTATGAAAAAATGGGCATACAGCATGCGGCGGTGCAGGCAGAGAGTTATGTTACGCTCAATGGCACTGGCAGCCGTTTGTTTATAGACAGTACTGTTAACCTGGCCGAACAAAAAGAAACTTTGTTTGGCCACAAAAAATGGATTTTGCCTTATCAGCCATAAGGATTGATTCAGCTATATAATTTTATGTACAGGTATTTAATGGGATTTTGTTTGCTGGTTTTTTGTAACGGAGCACTATATGCACAGCAATGGTCTGTTTCTGGCACCGTAAAAAACAACCGTGGTCCGGTAGCAGGTGCAACACTGGTATTGAGCAATCGTAAAATAATATCAACTACAGATGCCGAAGGGCGGTTTCAGTTTACCAATCTGTTTGCAGGTAATTATAAAATTGTCATTACTTCGGTAGGTAACCGTTCAGATACGGTATACGTGCTGGTAAAAGAGGCAGACCAATCGCTTGCTATATTACTTACCGAAACCAACAGCCAACTGGATACTGTTATTGTAAATGCGGTACAGTTAAAAACTGCATTCACCCGCTTGAAAGACGTAGAAGGCACGGCCATTTACGCAGGAAAGAAGACAGAGGTCATTGTACTGAAAGATTTAATTGGAAATAAAGCTACCAACAATACGCGGCAGGTATATGCTAAAGTGGCCGGCTTAAATATTTGGGAGAACGATGTATCCGGTTTGCAGCTTGCTATTGGTGGCCGCGGGCTAAGTCCTAACCGAACCGCTAATTTCAATACGCGCCAGAACGGGTACGATATCAGTGCAGACGCATTGGGCTATCCGGAAAGTTATTATACCCCACCTGTTGAAGCAGTTGAACGCATTGAACTGGTAAGGGGCGCGGCATCATTGCAATACGGAACACAGTTTGGCGGTATGATTAATTTTAAAATGCTTCATGGGTCAGATACGGAGAAAATATCACTTACAACAAGACTTACCGGGGGTTCGTTTAAATTTTTCAACACATCATCCACGATTGGAGGTACGGTGGGCAAGCTTAATTATGCAGCCTTTTACCAGCACAAATCGGGCGATGGCTGGCGGCCCAACAGCGAGTTCAATGCAAACACCGGATATGTTGCCGCCACCTATAGTTTTAAAAAGAACATTGCGCTGACACTTCAATACACACATATGGATTACCTGCAGCACCAGCCGGGGGGATTAACAGATGCCGATTTTGCAACGGATCCGCATCAATCTATTCGTGCACGTAACTGGTTTAAGGTAAACTGGAACCTGGGAGCGCTGATTTTTGATTACCAGATTACCAATAAACTGCGTTTTAATAACCGCCTGTTTGGCCTGGCCGCAGAGCGCGATGCATTGGGCATACTTACTTTTATTAACCGTGCAGATGATGGCACCGCAGACCGTAACCTGTATATTGACCACTACAGAAACTGGGGTAATGAATCAAGGTTGCTGTACCAGTATAATTTGGGAACAATTACTTCAACTGCGCTTATTGGATTGCGTTACTACCAGGGGCATACAGATCGGCAACAGGGGTTTGGCAATAATGGCAGCAGCGGAATGAAAGGCGATTTTACTTTTAATCCAACGGTACAAACGGATACACTGAAGTATTCCGATTATACTTTTCCTGAGCATAACCTGGCATTGTTTGCAGAAAACATTTTCCGCATCAATGATCGGCTTAATATTATTCCGGGGGTACGATATGAACAAATAACTACAAAGGCCGTGGGAAAGTACAACAATACTGTTTTTGATCTGGCAGGCAACCCGATACTTGTGCAACCGGTTACCGATAATAAACTGAATGAACGCAGCTTTTTAATTGCCGGTATTGGCGCTACTTATAACGTGCAGCGCAATATACAATTCTACGCTAATTTCTCACAGAATTATAAGGCCATCAATTTTAATGATCTCAGAACGTTAAACCCCAATCTGCGGGTAGACAGTGCATTAAAAGATGAAAAAGGATTTTCGGCCGATCTGGGAATAAGAAAGAGCAACGGCATTCTTAACTATGATATAAACTTTTTCCTGGTTAATTATGATAACAAGATTGGCAATATACTTTCTGTAGATACGGGTAACAATATTATTTATAACCTGCGGACCAATGTAGCTCAATCCATTAATTATGGTCTTGAGTCTTATATAGAAGCAGATATCTGGAAATTATTCAACGGGCTTACCAGCAAAACCAGCCTTGCCGTTTTTTCAAATTTTTCATTGTTGAGCGCAAAATACAGAACAGCCAAAGATCCTTCTATTAACGGACGCAAAGTGGAATTTGTACCGGATCTTATTTTTAAAGGAGGGCTTTCGTTTCGCAGAAAGAAATTTTCCGCAGGTTACCAGTTTAGTTATACCGCCAGCCAATATACAGATGCCACCAATGCAGCATTTACGGCCAATGCCATAGACGGATTGATACCTTCTTATATTATTATGGATGTATCTGCCGAATACGTGTTCAGTAAACAATTGGCTTTATCTGCCAGCCTGAACAACCTGGCCAATAAGGCATATTTCACCAGGCGTGCTGATAGTTATCCCGGGCCGGGTATTGTGCCTTCCGATGGAAGAAGCTTTTATGTGACATTACAGTTTCATCTATAATGATCAATGTAAACAAACAACACAGATGATTGCAGGCTGAATGCGATCGTAAACCGGCAAAGTACAGGTATATAATTTTCAACCCCCGGTTGTTGAATTGTTAAATGCAGCATACACTGTTAACGATGCTGATTTTGCTTAATCATAATTTTATAAACAGGTACTTATTTATCTAAAAAGCTGATTTATAAAATAATTTATCCACAGAAATATTACTTCACCGCCGGCAATTATTTGGCTTTCTAAGCGGCAATGTTGATCTGATTCCTCACAAAAAGGAAATTTTTACTCAATGGAAAATATGCAGGTGTTTTAATTATGGCACAATCATTGAATTCTGAATCATGGCCGGTTAATTGAACAGGTCACATTAAACTTACATTCTTCTTTTTCTATCTAAAAATTTTAAAAATGAAAACAACAACAATGCGAACCGTGGGTGTAATATTCTCTGCAGGCATATTACTCACGAGCTGCGTATCATCTAAAAAATACCATGCTTCGCAAGCCGCCGTAGCTAAACTGCAGGCCGACAGTTCTACCCTTGCACAACAGGTAAGCTCACTCAACCAGAATGTTTCATCCATGCAGCAAAAAAACAATGATTTGCAAAAATCAATTGACGCTGCAAATACTACCAATTCTGGTCTGCAGAAAAATGTTGCTTATTATACTGACTATGCAGGTAAACAACAGTCATCCACAACCGCAATCAATGATGAATTAAAGACAACACTGGCTTCTGCAGGCCTTACCGATCAGGACATCATGATGGCAGATGGAAAAATTTATGTTAATATTGGTGAGAAAAATCTGTTTAAAGGCAACACCGCTGTGTTAACACCAAAAGGCAAAGAACTGGTTGATAATCTCGGTCAGTTTGTAAAAAGCCATGAAGCGGTTGATGTATCAATAGCAGATTTGCAGCTGGCAAATGGAGGCGATGCAACTGCTACTACCACTACAATGGATGCTTCGTCATCAACAACTGATGCAACAACTACTACACCATCCGGTTCAACTGGTAAAGCGCGTAAATCTTCTTCTGTATCGGCAGATAATACAGCTACTAATAACAACGCTGATTATTCCAATACAGCCACTACCACTAAAAAAGTAAAACATAGTGTAGCGGTGCATCACGCAAAGAAAGCAGTGGCTGCTTCCGGTGAAAGCAAACCTGTAGCCTATGCTTCAAAGAAACATAATAAATACACAGCTGAAAGAACCAACCGCAGTATGGCACGTGCAATAGCATGGAAACGCCAGACTGTTATAGGCGATGCGTTATTGAAAAATGGCCTGCCTAAAGTTAAATTGGTTGACCAGTTGCCAAATGGAACAGCTGCCAGTACAGCACCAAAGGGTGTGCAGGTAGTATTGGTAAATGATATGGATAATTTTTACAAACACATGAGCGAAACACCAGCAACAGCTCAGCCCGTTAGCAAAAACCCATAAAACAATTCCATCAATATAAAAAGAAAGCAGCGCTGTTATTGGCGCTGCTTTTGTTTTTTGAGGGGAATACGGGATGCTTCATTTGTTATAGAAACCGTCTTCTTTCCAATTGTTGGGGTTGTTAATAATATAATTTTTTATGCGCAAATAAGATTCTTCGTTTTTGATGATGTGATCATGAAATCTTGATTGCCAATCAAATTCAATATTATTTTTTCTGGCGTATATGGTAACAGCCGATTTATAACCGCGAACAATAGATGATAAATTTTTTGTTTGGGACCCAAATCTATGTTGGTTTGACGCGGTAGAGACGCGATGCATCGCGTCTCTACCGTCGTTACCAACCCGATTGTAATCATTTTCGCCGATTCGGATTATTGCATGAAAATGGTTGGGCATAATTATAAATTCATCCAATTCTATATTCATGCCGGGGCGAACAGAAGGCGTTTTCAGCCATTCCTGTTCTGCAATTTTTCCAATTTCGGTTGTTTGTAGAAATGGCTGCGTGAATTGTCTACTGTAATAATTTCTCCAAATAAATGTTGCCGATCTTTTGTACAAAATCGTAATAAAATAGGCAGAAGGATCTCCATAATTTCACCACGATGCCCGCGAAGATTGTATACGAAATGTTCCAAGAAATTTATCTGACATGCTTTATCTGATGATTGGCGGCCCACATAAAAAGTAAATGCATGGGTAATTGATATTTTATTATATATATTTTTTTATAAAGCATGACCAGAAAATAATGCCTTTCAAAACCCTTTCCTGACATTCCATGGTTTAGATTATTACCTCTTTTACCAACGCCTTCATTTTTTGCAAACCGGTTTTTGCAACCGTCATAGCATCCTGCTCCCAGTAGGTTTTATTAAATAATTCAAGCGAAAGCGATTTAGTACCACCCATTGCTTTTAATGTTTGCAATATTTTTTTAAACGGCGCAGCACCATCACCGGGATAGACACGGTCTGCGTCCGTTTGTTCTTCCAGTGGTTTATTGGCAGGATAATCATTCATGTGAATGATATCAATTACTTTTCCATTTACCAGGTTCAGGCAATCAAAACCGGAACCGCCGCGGTGCAAATGATAAACGTCTGGCAGAATGCGGGCATCTGCTTCATTGGCTGCTGCGGCAACGGCCAGTGCCTGTCCAAAATTATATACGGTTCCGGAGGCACCCCAGAATTCAAGTAATGGCATTACACCGTATTTTCTTCCCAGTAAAATTGTCTCACGGTATCGGGTACCTGCTTTTTGTATATCTATTGGCTGATCTTTTGAAACACCAGCCGGTGGCGCGGCAATGCGTTTGCAGCCTATAGCTGCCATCATTTTCATTTCTTTTTCCAATGTTGCCAGGGCGGCGGCGCGTTTGACATCATCATCCACCAGCCATTCTGTAAAGCTGATGGCATTTTCTACGCGGATGTTTTTTGCCGAAATAAATTTACCCAGCGTTTCAATGGTATTTCCTTCGGCCATCCATTGCTCAATATCTCTTACCCAAAGTTCCACACCGTCATAACCGGCCGCTGCAGCAATTTCAATGGAATGCAGTAAGCCGGGTTTTTGCCCCATGATGGTGCTCATATTAAGACAAAAACGAAATGGGCCGACGGGTTTCGCAGCTGCTTTTGCTATACTGATTGGAAACACGGGAGCAAGTGCAGCTACAGAAGATAGTTTGAGGAGCGAGCGACGGGTTAGCATAACCGATTTTTATTTAATGGGAACATGTTTCTGTCATTAATGTTGGCGACTAAATAGGCTAATGATAGAATATAATCCCGTGCAATTCTAATTAAATTCCCTTACATACAGGGGGCAAAAAAATAAGAAGGCGGCTGTGAGGCCGCCTTTTCAAATCATATCATCAAACATTATTTTTCTCCCATCGCATATTTTATTCCTCCCAACAAGTGCTGTAAATACACCGGGTCTGCAAAAGATTCTTTGGTATGGCCCATCTCTGTATAAAAAGCTTTGCCGCCTTCATAGTCATGGTACCACGCCATTGGGTGGTCATTGTTGTTTTCACCACCGGTATAAGAAGTCTCATCTATTTTAATAAGCACATGTACATCCGGGTTCAGGTCTTTGTAATTATACCACTCATCCCAGCGTTCCCATACATCGGGCAGGTGTTTAGTAGAGATATGTGTTTTATCAACCACCATTAACTTTGCCTGCTGTTGTTTTGGATGGCTTTTAAACCAGCCACCGCACAGCTTATTGTACCATGGCCAGTTGTATTCGCAGTCTGCTGCCGCATGAATACCTACCCAGCCACCGCCCTTATGCATAAAATTTTGCAGGGCGGTTTCCTGTTCAGCGCCGAGCACTTTACCCGTGGTACTTAAAAAAACAATAGCCTTATACTGTTTCAGGTTGGCATCGGAGATCATGAGCGAATCAGTGGTGGTATCTACAGCAAATTTATTTTCCATCCCAAGTTTTTGAATGGCCACCATTCCGGCAGCAATACTTTCATGGTGATAGCCATTTGTTTTAGCAAATACCAGGACCTTTTTTTCTTTTGCCGCTTCCGGAGGATGGTTACTGGTTTGCAGCGTGATGCCGGCAGCAAGCGCCATCAACAAAAAAATTTTCTTGAATAAAATATTAGCAAGCATGGGTGTTGTATTAGTGATTATTAGCAAAAAAATTCGTGCAGTGGTTAGCGTTATAATTTCTTTATCATGATATTCTTATACCAAACAGTATTACCATGGTCTTGCAGGGCGATTTTTCCGGAAGTAAACGTTCCCCAGTTGGGCATGGTTTTGAATTTGCTGCCGGCGACTAATTTTTTCCAGTTATCATCCCACAAAGTGGTAGAAACGGTGGTTACTCCATTTAATTTCAGTTCCAGCTTGCCTTTGTTTACAATAATCTCGGCCTGGTTCCACTCACCCACCGGCTTTACAGGTTCTGAAGTACTTTTTATTAAATCATACAAATCTCCTGCACGATGTTTGATAATTTTTCCATCGGGATGTCCATCGTTGTCAAGCACCTGCATTTCTGGCCCTGAGTTATAGGTATTTTTATATTTGGCAGTGTCTTCCTGTACTAAAAAGATAATACCGCTGTTGCCGTTTTTGGAAATCTTCCAGTCCAGCTTCAGATCAAAATTTTCATAAGCGTTATCGCTCACCAGATCTGCGCCGTGTTTTACGGTGGTGTCCATCATTAAGGCGCCGTCTGCTACTTTCCAGGTTGAATCAGCTATTTTCTTTCCATAGCTATGCCAGCCGGCGGTGGTGGTACCATCAAACAGACTAACCCAGCCATTACTGGTATCTGTTACTGCTTTGGTGGCAGTAGCAGTATCTGCGCTGGTTTCTTTGGAGGCGGTAGATTCGGATGAATTGCATGCAGCCAGTAACGACACGCATACAGCAAGCAAAGTGATTTTCATTAGTGTTTTTTATTTGTTTTTCAGAAGAAGAATATATTTTACCATGGCTTTTGCATCGTCTTTTGATATGGCATCGTGCGGCGTCATAGGTACAGAGCCCCAGTTGCCTGATCCACCCTTGATTATTTTATCGGCCAATGTATTGAGCGTAGCCTCATCATTGGGATATTTATTGGCAACATCGCGGTAAGCCGGGCCGGTTGATGTTTCATCAATTTTATGACAGGTCAGACAGTCGGCGGCGCCAATCAGCGTCAGGCCCTTTGCGTAATCGGGGTTTTTTGAGGGGTCAGCAGCGGCGGGCGCAGCAGGTTTTGCAGCAGCGCTGTCGGTAGTGGCACTGCTTTTTGTTTCATTGTTATTACACGCATAGCAGGCCGCAACAATCAGTGAGAGCGCTAAAAACTTTTTAATCATAAATACATTTTTTAAATATGGATAGAAATAAAATTAATAATAGCCAATGATTAATTATCCTTCGCCGCAGATTCGCAGATTAATTTGCGGCAATTCATAAAATTACTGCAAACCCAATATGCTGCGGTTAAATTTTTCATCACTGCCGGTACCTGCAAAATCATCAAAGGCTTTCTCTGTAACGCGGATGATATGGTTTTTGATAAACACCGATCCTTCTTTGGCGCCGTCTTCCGGGTGTTTAATGGCACATTCCCATTCCATTACTGCCCAGCCTTTATAATCATAAGCTGCCATTTTACTAAAGACAGATTTAAAATCAACCTGTCCGTCGCCCAGTGACCGGAACCGTCCGGCGCGGTCTATCCAGTTTTGATAGCCACCATATACACCCTGTTTGCCGGTTGGGTTAAACTCGGCATCCTTTACATGAAACATGCGGATGCGTTCATGATAGTTATCTATGTATTCCAGGTAGTTAAGACATTGTAAAACAAAATGAGAGGGATCGTACAGCAAACAGGCCCTTTTATGGTTGTTCACCTTTTCCAGGAACATTTCATACGAAATGCCATCATGCAGGTCTTCGCCGGGGTGTATCTCGTAGCAAAGATCAATGCCGTTTTCATCAAATACATCTAATATAGGTAACCAGCGTTTAGCCAGTTCTTTAAAGCCGGTTTCCACCAGTCCGGCCGGGCGCTGTGGCCAGGGATATACGGTTTGCCATAACAGCGCGCCGCTAAAAGTGGCATGCGCATTCAATCCAAGATTTTGAGAAGCTTTTGCAGCATATTTTAATTGTTGCACCGCCCATTCCTGCCTGGCCTTCGGGTTATTACGGTATTGCTCAGGTGCAAATCCGTCAAATAACTCATTGTATGCCGGGTGAACAGCCACCAATTGTCCCTGCAGGTGAGTAGAGAGCTCAGTGATTTCAAGACCCGCGCCCTGTACAATGCCTTTTATCTCATCTGCATACGTCTTGCTTTCTGCCGCTTTTTGCAGGTCTATACAACGGCTGTCCCAGGTAGGAATTTGCACGCCCACAAAGCCGATGCTTTTTGCCCATTCGCAAATAGACTTCAACGAATTGAACGGGGCGGCATCGCCCATAAACTGTGCAAGAAAAATTCCGGGACCTTTTAGTGTTGTCATTAGGAAGTATTTAGTATTCAGTATAAAGTATTCAGACCTTCAACCGAATAATTTCGATTTTGAAATAATAATTGAGTAGTAATAATGCTTTTTATGAGCCGGGCTGTTGGTTATCTGGTAAACATCGTTGCGTCGCACACTTCTGCAGCAAATCTTTATTGAGCGTCATTCCCCGCTACTCGAAACAAAGCCCTGAAAGGGCGACACACCCCCCGCGATGGGCGCAGCCCGTCGCGTTCACAAACTGTACTCCCACCATTTTTTATCACTCTGCGCTGATGCCACCACGTTATCTATAAATGCCATGCCGCGTACGCCATCTTCAACACCAGGAAAATCAAGCATTTCTTTTGAAGGCGTTGTGCCATCAATTTTTGCGGATAAGGTAAGGGCGAAATTGCGGTATATATTGGCGAAAGCTTCCAGGTATCCTTCAGGGTGTCCACCGGGTGTACGGGCATTGTGGGTGGCGTAACTGCTTAAACGATCGCCGTAGTTGCCACCGGCCCTTAATATTTGTGTGGGCTGGTCAAGCCATTTAACCAATAATGTGTTGGGCTCATGCTGCGCCCATTCAATACCACCTTTCTCTCCGTACACCCGTATTTTTAATGCATTTTCTTCACCGGCTGCTACTTGTGATGCCATTAAAACGCCTGCTGCGCCATTGTCAAATTTCAGCAGCACATTGCCATCATCGTCCAGTGCGCGGCCGGGTACCATTATATTTAAGTCTGCACAGAGATGGGTGATTTTTGCACCGGTAATATATTCCGCCAGGTGTGCGGCATGTGTGCCAATATCGCCCATAGCGCCGCTCTTTCCGCTTTTTTTAGGATCGGTTCTCCAGGCTGCCTGTGCATTTCCTTCACGTTCGCTCATTTTGCTGAGCCAGCCCTGGGGGTACTCAACCCATACTTTTCTAATCTTTCCCAGCACGCCATCCTTTACCATTTGTTTTGCCTGTTTTACCAGGGGGTAACCAGAGTAGGTATGTGTAAGGCAAAGTATCAGGCCGGTTTCTTCTACTTTTTTCTTTAATTGTTTTGCTTCATCGCTGGTAAAGGCAATCGGTTTTTCAATAACTACATGAAAGCCATTATCAAGGGCCAGCATAGCCGGGGCAAAATGCGCAAAATTGGGGGTAACAATGGTAACAAAATCCATGCGTTTGTCTGCTGGCAGGGCGGCTTCTTTTTTTATCATGTCCTCATAATTGAGGTAGATCCGGTCTTCGGGTAAGAAGAGCATATGGCCCGAGTCTTTGGCAATTTCAGGATTAATACTTAATGCACCGCAGGCCACTTCTATCAATCCATCCATATTGGCAGCAAGACGGTGTATGGCACCTATAAATGCATCTTTACCACCACCTATCATTCCCATTCTTAACTTTCTGTTCATTGTATTAGCGATTAAATTTTTATTAATATAGAGCAGTTACAAGCAATCTTTCTTTGGAGAAAAGAATGTAACAGGAAAAGTAAGAAAGTCTTTTCAAAAAAAGTGTGATAAAAATAAATTGTAAGATGTGATTTATAAAAAATAAAAATTACATTTAGCTCCGCAATTTTAAAGTTGCATTTCAATATCCGGGATCACTTCTTTCGCTTTTGGAGAGGGCGCGATGAGGTTGCCCGGGCTGCTTTTTTACAAACTAACTTATAAAACGATATGCTACCTAACATTCAGAGGGACAAACTCTTTCTTGCAAGCCGCATTGCCTTAATCGCTACTGGTATGACTTTCGCGTTCCGCGCCGCACTGGAAGGTGTGTGGGGAACTGAATTTGTTTTAACAAAAGAACAGGTAGGCTGGATATTCGCTCCTGCCTTCTGGGGCTTTACACTCGCTATGATTTTTGGCGGCCCTTTGTGTGATGTGCTTGGTATGAAGCGCCTGCTGGGCCTTGCTTTTCTCGGTCATGTAGCCGGCATTGTAACTTACCTTGTTGCCAAAGATGCAACCACACTTTTTATCGGAACAGTTTTTATTGGCGTGGGCAATGGCCTGGTGGAAGCCGCATGCAATCCGCTGGTGGTATCGTTGTATCCGGAAAATAAAACAACCATGCTCAACCGGTTTCACGTGTGGTTTCCAGGAAGTATTGCCATAGGAGGTATCTTATCTTATCTTTTATTGGATACCATGCATTTAAACTGGCGTATATTAATTGCTTCATTGTTCATACCGGTTATTATATACGGACTTATTTTCTGGAGACTTGAACTACCCAAAACAGAAAGAGTAGCAAAAGGAATCAGTACCAAAGAAATGTTTGCGAGTTGCTTAAACCCCTTGTATCTGGTAATGATTGTGTGTATGCTGATGACTGCTGCAACTGAACTGGGTACAGGAACATGGATAGGCGCATTGTTAGCCGGAACAGGTGTTTCAGGAATTTTAGTGCTGGTATTTATTAATGGCCTGATGGCTGTTGGCCGATCTTTTGCGGGCCCTATTGTGCATCGTTTTAACCCGAACGGCATGCTTATATTTTCTGCATTGTTTGCCGCGATAGGTTTAGTACTGCTTAGTAAGTCGAGCGGCTATATGGCATTTGGCGCTGCATTTATTTTTGCTGCGGGCATTTGTTTTTTCTGGCCAACAATGCTTGGCTTTGTTTCAGAATATTTACCCAAAACAGGCGCTTTGGGACTGTCGTTGATGGGTGGCGCCGGAATGTTTTCCGTATCCCTGGTGATACCAATTATGGGCAGATGGTTTGATGAAGCAAAGGCCAAAGCAGCAGCGGCAGGTGTAGATGCTGCTCAGGCAGATGCCGCTGCGGGTTCAGATACGCTAATGAAGGTTGCCATTATGCCATTGATATTGTTGGTTGTGTTTATTGCTATTTATGTGGTGAGAAGAAAGCATTATCAGAAACCGGTTGTGCATACGGCATAAATTGCAGACATCATTTTCATTCATCATCTAACAGATTAAATTATGCCAGATAAACAAAACAGGCGCGCCGCCCTTAAAAACTTGCTGGCGGGTACAGCAGCCATTGGCGCCTCTTCCATGATACCTGCTATTGCATCAGAATCTTCAGAAAACTCATCTACATTGAAATTTAAAGGAAATATCAACCACTCCGTATGCCAGTGGTGTTACAACTTTGTGCCAATTGAAGAATTGTGTCAGGCAGTAAAAAAAATTGGTTTTAGCGCTATCGATTTGGTTGGCCCCAAAGACTGGCCCATCCTGCAACAATATGGCATGTTCAGTTCTATGTGTTACCATGGCGGCAAGGTTAGTTTAACGAATGGCTTTAACCGGCCCGAATTTCATGAACAATTGATTAAAGATTACACAGATGTAATTCCTTTGATGGCAAAAGCCGGCTACAAAAACCTGATATGCTTCAGCGGCAGCCGTGGTGGTATGGATGACGAAACCGGTTTCAAAAACTGTGTGGCCGGTCTGCAAAAAATTCTGCCGCTGGCAGAAAAGAACGGCGTTATTATACAAATGGAATTGCTGAACAGCAAAATAGACCACAAGGATTATATGTGCGACAGAACAGCCTGGGGTGTAGAACTCTGCAAACGCACCGGCTCAGAAAATTTTAAACTGCTCTATGATATTTATCACATGCAGATAGATGAAGGCGATGTTATCAGAACCATCAGAGACAATCACCAGTATATAGGCCACTACCATACTGCGGGTGTGCCTGGCCGTCATGAAATAAATGAAAGCCAGGAACTCAATTACCCCGCTATTATGCAGGCTATTATTGACACCGGCTTTAAAGACTATGTAGCGCAGGAATTTATACCAACCGGCAAAGAACCAAAAGATAAAATGGCCGCGCTGAAACAGGCGGTTAAAACTTGCGATGTGTAAAAAACAAAACAGGCGGCTTAATGCCGGCACCATTCTAAGTTAGTAAGTGTACAATTAACACGTTAAAAACGCAGCATTCATTATATAAAATACTATGGCAGACACTAACACGTACGATGCAATTGTAATTGGCTCTGGTATCAGTGGCGGATGGGCCGCAAAAGAACTCTGTGAAAAAGGATTGAAAACAATCATGCTGGAGCGTGGCCGCGATATCAAACATGTGGTGGACTATGTAAGCGCCAACAAAGATCCCTGGGATTTTCCACACCGCGGTGGCCGCACAGAGCAAATGATAAAAGATTATCCTGTGCTAAAAAGGGATTATCCTTTAAACGAAACCAATCTTGATTACTGGTGCAGCGATAAAGACAGCCCTTACACAGAAATAAAACGCTTCGACTGGTTTCGTGGCTACCA